>Ga0214921_10002018_pt1 | contig 33790 bp, 47 predicted proteins | sample LL1505_MetaG_FD_177992 | JGI IMG/M metagenome (GOLD analysis project Ga0214921, IMG submission 177992) | Freshwater microbial communities from Lake Lanier, Atlanta, Georgia, United States - LL-1505 | ecosystem: Environmental > Aquatic > Freshwater > Lake | place: USA: Georgia | collected... | reverse complement strand
GCAACGTAAGAAACAAGTAACCTTCACGTTACCAACGAACTGGATGGGCTGAAATGGCAAATTATCAAAACGAAGGCGAGGACGGGCGCATTGCTGATGCAATGAAATTTCTGCGTCTGGCAAGCGAAGCCGATAGCGTCAACCGCTCTGATGCGCTGGACGATCTGCGCTTTGTCAGCGGCGACCAATGGCCTGTCGAGATCCAGAACAGCCGGAACCTGGAAGCCAGGCCGTGCCTGACGATTAACAAGCTCGACGCCTATTGCCGGCAGATCGCCAACCAGCAGCGCCAGCAGCGTCCCCGGATCAAGGTCCATCCGTGCAACAGCTACGCAGACAAAGAGACTGCCGAGGTTGTCGAGGGTATATGTCGGCACATTGAGATCAATAGCGACGCCGATAGTGCCTATGACCGAGCGTTTGAGTCTGCCGTCAGGATGGGCTGGGGTTACTGGCGCGTGGTGACCGATTACGTGTCTCCTGAGTCGTTTGACCAAGAGATCTACATTGAGTCAATCGAGAACCCGTTCAGCGTCTATTTTGATCCCAACAGCACGGCGCTAGACGGCTCGGACCAAGAGCGTTGCCTGATCACGACGATCATGAGCAAGGACAAGTTTCGGGAGATGTACCCAAATGCTGACGATGGCGGGAATTTCAGCGCTCAAGGCAGCGGCGACAGTAATCCTGAGTGGGTGACCAAGGAAGATGTTCGGATTGCCGAGTATTTTTACATTGAGCGCACGCCTGCCAAGTTATATCTATTGAACGACAAATCCCGTCTGTTCAAGGATCAGCTTCCAAGCAAGGATTTCATGGCCCAGCACGGGCTCGAGATCGTTGGTGAACGCGATAGCTATAAAAAAGTAGTCAAGTGGTGCAAGTTGACCGCCATGGAGATCCTTGAGGAGCGCGATTGGCCAGGTAAATTTATCCCTGTCGTGCCGGTCTATGGCGGTCGGATCGTGATTGACAGTAAGTCGATCAAGTACGGGCTGGTGCGCTACGCCAAAGATCCGCAGAAGATGTACAACTTCTGGCAGACCAGCATGACCGAGGCGATTGCTTTGGCGCCGAAAGCCAAGTGGCTGCTGGCCGAAGGGCAAGACGAAGGTCACGAGACCGAGTGGGCAGCGGCGAACATCAAAGCCACGCCGGTGCTGCGATACAAGCAGACCGACATTGAGGGACGGACGGCGCCGGTTCCGACCCGTCTGCAACCCGAGCCACCTCCTGCTGGAATCATGGCTGCGGCAGAGTCGGTCAGCAACGATCTACAGCAGGTCGTGGGCATCTTCGATCCGAGCCAATTGCCGACCGGCAACATCAGCGGTAAAGCGCTGAACGGTCAGCAGCAACAAGTGGATATGACGAATTATCACTACTACGATAATTTGACTAAATCCATTGCCCAGACTGGCCGGATTATTCTGGATATGATTCCGAAGATTTACGATAGCGAGCGCGTGATGCGGATCATCGGCGTTGATGGCAAACCAGACTTGATCACCATCAATGAAGCCTCCCAGGTTGGGAGAGTGCTAAACGACGTCACCGTTGGCGAGTATGACGTCAGCATGGACACGGGTCCTGGCTACGCATCACGGCGCATTCAAGCGGTCGATGCAATGATGCCGCTCATTGGATCAAGCCCAGAGCTGTTCCAAGCTGCTGGCGATCTGGTGTTCCGACAGATGGATTTCCCTGGCGCCGAGATCATTGCCGACCGGTTGGCCGCGGTTAACCCGTTGGCGCAGATTGATGAGAAGTCAGATATACCGCCACAGGTCCAGATGCAGCTCGCACAAGCCAAGCAGCAAATGCAGATGATGCAGCAACAAATGCAAGCGATGCAGCTCGAAATCAACAATCGCGGTCAAGTGGCGCAAATTAAGGAAGAAGGAGCTAACAAGCGCAAGCTCATGGAAGTCACGGCAAAGGCTCATAACACTGAGACAATGGCCGAGGTTAAGGTCAATGACCAGAACACTAGGTCAATCACGAGCCAAAACAAGACCGAGATTGATGCGCTGGTTAACCTGCTAATCCACAATATGCCTATTGACGCATTGGCTCGAGAGATTGAGCGACGTAACGCTGAGCAAATGATGGCTGCAACCTATGCCGTGCAAGACGTTGACCAAGGTCAAAACCCGTTTATGCAATAGTCTTTGACACCAATGCAAAAGCGGGTTATATAAGCGCAATCGTACCGGCGCGTTTCACCGGGAAAATCCGTGGGTAACCATGTCAGAACCAAGAGAGACAACGCAAGTTGTCACGTCAGAGAATCAGGCCGAATTTTTTGCACAGAAACTGAACTTAGCTCCCGAAGGTGAGATTGAGGCTGCTGAAGAAGCAGAGCCAATCGAATCCGAGGTTGAGAATGAGCCAGAAGCGGAAGATGAAGCACCAACCATAGAAAGCGAAGGGAAACCTAGCAAGCTAAAAGCGCGGTTTTCAGAGCTAACAAGGCAACGCGAACAAGCCAGGGCTGATGCTCAGCGTGAACGTGATGCCAGGGAAGCGCTGGAAGCACGGCTAGCGGCTTTGGAGCAAGGACAGGCGCCGAGACAGGCTCCTGTTGCTGATGCCAAACCGACGCCGGATCAATTTACCGATGCGTTTGAATACGCAGAAGCATTGGCTGAATATAGCGCTGAAAGAGCACTTAAAGAGCGAGATCGGCAGGATTCAGAAAGGCGAGCGCAAGAGCAACAGGCGAAAGTCGTACAGACTTGGACTAAGCGGCTTGAGGCGGCAAAGGCTGAGATTGATGATTTTGATGAGATGGTGGCGTCAAGCGATATTGTTGTGCCGAATCACATTCGGGACGCGATATTAGAGTCAGACGTAGGACCACAAATCCTGTATCACCTTGCATCAAATCAGGATCAGGCCAGAACCTTTAATGATATGTCGGCAGCGCAAGCTCTGAGGGCTATTGGCAAGCTAGAAGCAAAGTTTGAGAAATCTGAAACTAGCAAGCCCGAGCGATCTGTGGTAAAAAGCAAGGCACCAGCCCCGATCAACCCTATCAAGTCAAGCAACGCAACCGCTGATAATCTTGTGAATTCCAAAGGTGAATTTCATGGGACATATGCAGCATGGAAAGCGGCTAGACAAGCCGGCAAGATTAGGTAAACAGATTTAATGCGTCTATGACGCGAAGGAAATAAAATGGCTAATACCTTACTTACGATTAGTAAGATCACCAATGAAGCTCTTATGGTTTTGGAGAACGAACTTACGTTCACCTCCGAGGTCAACCGTGAGTATGATGATCAATTTTCTGTATCAGGCGCGAAAATCGGACAGACCGTCAATGTCCGTAAGCCAGCACGCTTTATCGGGACCACGGGACCAAATCTCGCCGTCGAGGACTTCAACGAGACAAGTGTACCCGTCACTTTGAACACCCAATTCCACGTTGATACACAGTTTTCGACGGCAGATCTGGCTCTCTCGCTGGATATGTTCTCGGATCGCGTGATCAAGCCTGGCGTTGCTGCGATCGCCAACAAGATCGACCGTGACGGTCTGGTTCTTGCTAAGAACAACATCGCCAACATCGTCGGTACCGCTGGCGTGCCTCCTACCTCGTTGCTGACCTACCTGACCGGCCAGGCTTATCTGGACTCAGAAGGTGCGCCACGCGACGGGCGCCGTGCTTGTATCGTCGAGCCATTTACCTCGGCTACCATCGTTGATTCGCTGAAAGGGCTGTTTATGCCTAGCCAGAAGATCAGCGAGCAGTACGAAAAGGGCATGATGGGTACCGACTCGGCTGGTATGCGCTGGAAGATGGATCAGAACGTGGTCTCGCAGACGTTTGGTTCCTACGCTTCTGCAACGCTGGCAACCAACACGGCGACCTTCACCGGCTCGTTGACGTCTGGTTGGGCATCGTCATCGACGATCACCATCTCAGCAACCTCGGCAGCAGCTCCGATCCAGCAAGGCGACGTGATCACCATCGCTAACGTCTACGCTGTTAACCCACAGAACCGCCAGCCGTATGGCACGAACCGTCTGCGTAATTTCGTTGTTACCAGCGCTGTGACCATCAGCTCGGGTGGCTCGGCATCGGTCACGGTTAGCCCCGCGATCATCACCGCTGGTCAATTCCAGAACTGCTACGTTTCGGCCACTAGCTCAAGCGCTGTTGTGACTCCGTTCAATAACACCGGAACGGTATCGCCACAGAACATCATCCTTCATAGGAACTGTGAGACCTTGGCTTGCGCCGATCTTGAGCTGCCGGCCGGGGTGGTCTTCGCTGGACGTGCATCGGATCGTGACCTGGGGCTTTCGATTCGTGTGGTTCGTCAATATACAATTAATAACGATTCCATCCCATGTCGACTTGACGTGCTCTACGGTTGGGCGATGCTCTACCCTGAGTTGGGTTGCCGAGTCGCAGCTTAATCAATAACGATTTAAGGAAATAATCATGGCGAATCCGGGACCAGCAACTACCGTTGCCAATCATCCACAGGTGCTTGGTTCAAACCAAGCTCTGCGTTTGTTGGCATCGGCTCAGTCAGTCAGCTTGGCAGTAGCGGGTGATACCGTTCTGCCAATCCTCAACACGGGCAGCTACAGCGTTTCAAACGTCATTGTGACAAACGCTTCTACTAACCTGAGCACCGCAACCGTCCCTTTGGCCGGCGTGTTTTCAGCGCCTGGCGCAAGCGGCACCGCAATCGTGGCGAATGCCAGCCTGAGCGCATTGACGAGCGCTTCGGTTGTGTCGCAGCGAACTGTAGCGTCTACAGCAGCTCAGACGGGTCAGAACGTATACTTTAACGTCGGCACGGCAGCGTCTTACCCTGCCACCGTTGACGTGTTTGTCTACGGTTACGATCTCACGTTCCTGCCGTAAGTTGGGCAAATAAGGAGAAAGCCGATCTCACAAGGGTCGGCTTTTTTCTTTAATTTTGGAATAAAAAATGTCGCAAACGAATCAGGTCAACGTCGTTACGTCGCAGAACGTGGTCCCTGTTGGTGCTACTTATGACGCCAACGGCAATTTCATCACTCTAGTCGGCAACGGTGGCCAGCCAATCAGCTCTGGCGCTGGTGCAACCGATAGTTATGTCACGCTGAGCGCGTCGACCGGATTGCCCAACGAGCGGGTTCTGACAGCCGGCACGAATATCACGTTGACCGATTCGGGTCCAGGCGGCACGGTCACCATCGCATCAACCGCTGGTGGCGTCTCAAACGTCGCAACCGGGACGGGTCTGACGGGTGGTCCGATCACCACGACCGGCACAATCTCGCTGGCGAACACAGCGGTCACAGCGGGAACCTATGGCACGTCTATCGGCATTCCTCAGATTACCGTTGACGCTCAGGGCCGGATTACCGCTGCAAGCACGATTGCAACGACCAGCAACAGCTACCAAGGAACGTGGAATGCTTCGACTAATAGTCCGACGCTTACATCGAGCGTTGGAACGCTCGGGTTTTACTACGTTGTCTCGACGGCTGGCTCGACTAACCTAAACGGCATCACGACCTGGGCGATTGGTGACTGGGCTGTTTATAACGGCTCAGCATGGCAAAAAGTCGCTGCAAGCGGTTCAAGCGCTTTCAGCACGCTGACCGTGACTGGCTTGACGGGTTATATGTATGCCAACGGCGCAAGCGCTGTAACGGCTTCTGCGACGATTCCTAACGCTGGATTGGCCAACAGCTCGGTCACGATTGGATCAACGAACGTGGCGCTCGGTGCTACTGCGGCAACGATTGCCGGATTGACGCTGACTAGCCCGACGATGACCACGCCGACGCTTGGCACGCCTGCCAGCGTTACGCTGACCAATGCTACTGGTCTGCCGCTAACGACGGGCGTTACCGGAAATCTGCCGGTTACCAATCTGAATTCGGGGACCTCGGCATCGTCAACAACCTTCTGGCGTGGAGACGGTACGTGGGCGGTCCCTGCGGCGAGCGCTGGAACGGTTACCTCGGTTAGTGGCACTGGCACGGTCAACGGCATTACGCTGACTGGCAACGTCACCAGCTCGGGCAACCTGACACTCGGTGGCGCTTTGTCTGGTGTCAGCCTGGCGACTCAAGTAACCGGCAACCTACCAGTCACGAACCTCGGCAACGGTACGGGCGCATCGGCTAGCACGTTCTGGCGTGGTGATGGCACGTGGGCAGCACCGGCTGGCGGCGGCTCTCCTGGCGGTAGCACGACTCAGGTTCAATATAACAATGCTGGATCGTTTGCCGGTTCTGCCAATCTTACGTTTGATGGAACCACGCTGACCGCAGCAGGATTGGCTGGCCCGCACAACGGCACGGTCGGCGCTACGACGGCAAACACGGGCGCATTCACGACGCTTTCGGCAAGCTCAACGGTCAGCGGCACTGGCTTTAGTACCTATCTGGCTTCTCCTCCAGCAATCGGAGGAACGGCTCCAGCAGCAGGTACGTTTACGACGGCCAAAGCAATCGCGGCAGCAACGCAAGATGCGGTGCAACTTCAAGGTCGTGCCGGCGGCACTAGCAGCTATGTGGCGACCATTACACCAACGACGCTGACCGCAAGTCGCACGTTTACGTTGCCAGACGCAACCGGGACATTGTTGCTTGACGGTGGAGCGCTAGGCACTCCTTCCAGCGGTACGGTTACAAACCTGACCGGCACTGCATCAATTAACATCAACGGTACGGTTGGCGCTACCACTGCCAACACCGGAGCATTTACAACGCTTTCGGCAAGTTCAACCGTTAGTGGTACTGGGTTTAGCACTTATCTTGCTTCTCCTCCTGCCATTGGAGGGACGGCAGCAGCAGCCGGTACATTTACAACCGGGTCATTTTTATCGACCGTTCACAGAGGATCGTCTAGCGGGACGATCACAATTGCGGCTCCTGCCACCGCCGGTACTCAATCGTATACGCTGCCAACAGCGGTTCCTGCATCTAACGGTTATGTATTGTCTAGTACAACCGCTGGCGTGATGTCATGGGCAGCGGTTGGTAGTGGATCTCCGGGTGGTTCGACAACACAGTTGCAATACAATAATGCCGGCGCTTTTGGCGGTATTTCAGGGGTTACAACTGACGGGACCCGGATAACGGCGTCAACGACTATTGGCGTTGGCGGTGCGACCCCAAGCACGGTTGGGGCTGGGATTACGTTCCCGGCGACCGTTTCGCTTTCAACAAACGCAAATACCCTGGATGATTATGAGGAAGGAACTTTTACTGCGACAATTAGCGCAGGGGTTTCCAGTATTGTGTACGGAAGCGGAAGGCAAGAAGGGTTTTATACAAAAGTCGGCAGCCTGGTTATGTTTTCAATCAGGTTGGTAATTATTTCCGGAACGGGAAATTCTGCTCAATTGGCAGTTAGCGGGCTGCCTTTTACGGCGAGCTCTGGGGGGAGTCCGGGTACAACAATCGGGCTTGGGTTTGGCACTATAAATTTTCAAAATTTTACCTCAACCGCAATTTATCCTGTTCTTGTTGAAAACGGGACAAATATGATTTTTTATCAAACTGCTTCAACGGCTACGACTTTTACAACTTCGCAAGTATTCTCATCGCAGTACATTTGTATTAGCGGCTCGTATTTAACAACTCAATAATTAATTACATCGGGTTGATGTAATCGGAAACTTTAAGGGTTTTATTATGGCTATCACCAAAGAATCAAAGATTGACCAAATCACCGTCACGGAAAACGGCATTGTGCTGTTTCGAGAGGCGACTCGAATCCTCGAGGATGGCGTGGAATTGTCAAAAACCTATCATCGGTCGAGCCTAACCCCAGGTCAGGACGTGTCAGGCGTACCGGCAAACGTGCAAGCAATCTGCTCGGCTGCTTGGACTGCTGACGTTGTTGATGCGTATCAGGCGGCTCAAGAGGCTAAATAATGTACAACTCACCATTCACGCCGTTTGGCCCGACCTACCTTGTTGGCACGTCTCCTGTGCAGGTTTCGACCAATAACAACGACAACCCAACGAGCTATCGGGTCCGCAATACCAGCGCATCAGCGCAGTATCTTGCATGGGTAGCGCCGGCTCCTGGCAATGCAACGCCAACGATCACGGTCGCAGCTCCGACAGCTGGAAGTCCAAAGCGGCAGACGCTTGGGTTCTTGCCTAGCTCGGTCGAGGTTTTTGGTGGCATTCCTGCCAATGCTTGGTTCCAAGCTGACGCAGTTGGAGCTTTTGAAATTACCCCAGGCGAAGGACTCTAATGGCTCTCAGGGCAATTGCTGGCGGCGGTGGCGGTGGCGGCAGCGGCACGGTTACGACCGTCAGCGTTGCTACTGCTAACGGCTTAGCAGGAACGGTATCTAATCCAACAACGTCACCGGCAATTACGCTCACCACAACGGTTACCGGCGTTCTGAAGGGCGATGGAACGACCGTCAGCGCTGCCACGGCTAACACTGACTATTTGACTCCTCCGAGCGGCACAGCGCTGCTCAAAGCGGGTTCTGGTGGGGCTCTGGCCAATGCTGCGGCAGGCACTGATTACCAAGCTCCGATTTCGCTAACCACAACAGGGACTAGCGGGGCAGCAACCTTTGTCGGCAACGTGCTAAACGTTCCGCAATACTCCGCAGGCGCAGGGACTGGAACGGTTACTAGCGCATCTGTTGTGAGCGCTAATGGATTTGGCGGCACGGTTGCCACGGCTACCACGACTCCCGCGATCACGATCACAACCAGCGTCAATGGTCTACTCAAGGGCAACGGCTCAGCGGTAAGCGCTGCCACGTCTGGCACTGACTACCAGGCTCCGATTACGTTGACCACGAGCGGATCGACCGGTGCTGCGACGTTTGTTGCTGGGACGCTTAATATCCCCAACTACTCGGTGGCTGGCACTGTGACCAGCATCACAGCAGGCACTGGCCTGACGGGCGGGACGATCACCAGCAGCGGAACGATTGCGATTGACTCGACTGTTGTAACGCTTACCGGCACGCAGACGTTGACCAATAAAACGGTCACCGCATTGGCAAGCGCGTCGACTGTGCAAGACAGCGCAGGCACAAGCTACGCATTTGGCTACCGGACAATGCCGCAGTCAGGCAACACCAGCGGCACGTTGATTCTGTCTGATAACGCCAAGCATTACTACGTGACCAGCGGCGTCACGGTCCCTCTCAATTCTTCGGTGGCGTTTGATATTGGCACGGTTGTTACCATTGTGAGCAACAACACGGCGATCACGATCACTCCTGCATCTGGCGTGACGTTACAGCTCGCTAACTCAAGCTCGGCAGGCACTCGGTCAGTGGCCAGCAACGGGATTGCAACGCTGCTCAAGGTTGCAGTAAATACTTGGTATGTTTCCGGTACTGGCGTCACATGAGCGGTTTCCTTGGAATGCTGTTTGCAGGAGGGAGCGCCGGTGGTCTGCCACCTGTAACGCCATCGTCTTACATTGCATTTGGTGGAGCAACACCAGCAAAAAGAATTTTAGTCTACAACTGGGATTCTGCGACTGGATTTGGATCGCTTTTCACAACCCCGTCAATTGCAAATTCAATTCTTCAAGTTTCGTTTGTCCGTGATAATTCTGTTTTTTCAGCAGCGTTTTCTGCCGCTCCTTATTTCAATGTTTGGCAATGGTCTGGTTTGGGCTTTGGTACGCAATATGCCAATCCTGCTAGCACTTTAAACCCAGCCAGCGCTGGCCCTCCTGGTGTTACGTGGACAAACAATGTCGACGCAATGCTTAGCTTAAATTCACTAGCTCCCCTATATCCACAAGCATGGGCTTGGAGCCAAGCCAGCGGCTTTGGGACCAAATATTCAAATGGATCGCTTTTTAGCGCAAGCGGTGGCGCAAGTGGATTGACGTTAAACGGCGATAATACTCAGGTTGCATTCAGCCATAGCGCATCACCAAATATTTCTTTATATCCGTGGTCATCTACAACTGGGTTTGGAACAAAATACGCCAATCCAGTGGCGCTTCCTCCTGGGGCATCAAACTATGCGTCTATAACCTTTAATTTGACAACAAATGACGTTGCAATTGGAAGCGTTCTATCGCCATATATTGCTGCTTACCCTGTAACTTCAGCGGGTTTTGGCGCAAAATATTCAAACCCGTCATCAGCTATTGGTGGTACGGTTTCCGCTGTAAGATTTGCGCCAAATGGGTCTGCAATTGCATTCGGCAACAACGCAACGCCGGCAGCGCTGAAGGTTTATCAATGGGGTTCTGGGTTTGGGTCTTTGTACGCAAGTCCGTCAATTACATCAACGGTTTATGCTGTTGACTGGTCTAGCACCGGGACTGAAATTGTTGGAGCGATTCCATCTGTTTCCCCATATGCAAGGGTTTACGCATGGACCCCAACTGGATTTGGGGCGCAGTATTCCAATCCGGCCACAGCACCAGGCGTTCCCACTTCTGTATCCTTTAGCAACCAAACAAGGTAAATCATGATCACCGACCAAGAAAAACAAGCTGGCCTAGTCATGAATTCATTTCACCGTGAAATGGAAATCTACGGCTACCAGCTCAACATCGACAACTACGCTGCAATGCTTGAGGCGCTTCCGGCTGGCGAATGGCCAGAAGACTTGGAAGCATTCCGCACAATTAAAACCGAAGATCTGCCGCACGATCTGAGCGACGATCAGGTTGCCCAGATTGGCGATTTTCAATACCGCGACCGTCTGCGCGTTCTGGTTCGCACCGAGAAAGCTGAGCAAAACAAGTCAATTCGCATCCGTGACGTGCTGAAGGCGCAAATTGGTTCTAACTATGACGCACTGGTTGCCGCTTACAAAATCAGCCAAGGTTAATCATGGCCGTTAGACTTTCCCCGTTAGCTGGTGCCGGTTGGCAGTTTTTCGACAATCTCGGAATTCCGTTGGCCGGTGGACTGCTGTACACGTACACCGCAGGAACGACGACGCCACAAGCGACGTATACCAGCGCAGCGGGAACCATTGCCAATGCCAATCCGATTGTGTTGGACAGCGCAGGGCGCACGCCAAATCAGGTTTGGTTAACGACGGGTGGTGCTTATAAGCTGGTGCTACAGACCAGCACAGCGGTCACTATCGGCACTTACGACAACATCTCCGGCATCAACGATGTGACGGGCATTACAAGCGGCACGTCGATTCTGCGTGGCGATGGAGCTGGTGGCATCGGCAACGTAACGGTTGGCTCGGGGTTGAGTTTCCTTGCCGGCACATTGTCGACCACGGGGGGAGCGCTGCCGGTGAGCGGCGGCGGTTACTTGTACCGCGATTCAATTGCGTCGACTTTGAATTACGACGCCATTATCAAGCGTGCAGCGCTCCCGGTTGCCACAACAGCTCAGATTGGTGCGTTGCGTCCTGACGGCACGACGATCACGATTGGCGGCGCCAACAACGAGATTATCAGCGCTGTTGCCACGACTCCAACGATCAGCACAGGCGTCTTGCAATTTAGCTTGTATTACAAAGTCACCAGCGGATCAGATACGTTCACGGTTCCGTCTGGCGTCACTCGGTTGCGAGCCACGATCGGCAGCGGCGTTTACTCAAACGGCGCGACCGTCATCTATACGGTTGCTGCTGGTTTCATTACTGTCACGCCAGGCGCATCAATTGCAATTACCAACGGTGGCGCTGCCGGCAACACAAGCATCGGCTCCTACTTGACAGCGGCAGGTCCGACCGGATCAACGCCAGGTCCGGCAGGTGGATCTGCGCTGAACTCAACATTTTCAATTGGCTCGGCAAACTACATCGCAAAAACCTTTGATGGCAGTCTGGCAAACCAATGCCGGGGGACAACCAACATTGTCCCCGTTCAAGCGCTATACGATGGGGCGTCTCCTCCGACGCTCAATGGCTACGTCATTATTGAGTACTGATTATGACTGCGCCAATTGAAATCATTTCGCGGTCCTTGAAGGACATTGGAGCGCTTGAGGCTGGCGAAACGCCAACGACCGACGCAGCTCAAGATGCGTTTGATATGCTCAATGACATATTGGACCAATGGTCAAACGAACGGATGATGATCAGCTATCAGACTGAGATCATTTTCCCGACTGCCACTAATCAAGTGCAGTACACGATTGGACCAGGTGGACAGGTCGGCGCAGTATTCACCGGCTCCATTTCCGGCACAACGCTAACGGTCACGGCGCTGACAAGCGGATCGGTGCAGCTTGGGCAAACGCTGGTCGGCACGGGCATTGCAACTGGCACAACGATTGTGCAGTTTGTCACCGGCGCTGGCGGCAATGTTAACGAATTTGGTACGTATATTGTCAGCATAAGCCAGACGGTTGCCAGCACCACAATCACGGCGAGCTATCAGCGTCCAGTCAGCATCAACAGCGCGTTTGTGCGCGTGATCAACCAGTCTGGTGGTGGTGGCCAATCTCAGAACTCGCTGGATTATCCTGTTGCAGTCATTGGATTGGATCAGTACGAGCTAATCGGTCTCAAGAGTCTCAACGGACCCTGGCCAAAAGCGCTCTACTATCAACCGGCTGAGCTGCTTGGCACGATCTATGTCTGGCCAGCTCCGGCGCAGGGCGAGATGCACGTTTTTGCCGACACGATGTTTCGGCGCTACAGCAACTTGTACGAGTCGATTGCTTTGCCGCAAGGCTATTTAATGGCTCTGCGTTGGTGTTTGGCCGAGCGTCTATGCCCAATGTACGGAAAAAATTCGCAGACGCAGCTCGCCATGATCAACGCTTACGCAGCGCAAGCCAAGGCTACGCTCAAGCGTACCAATATGCGTCCGAGCCTAACGGCACAATTCCCTGACGTTCTGTTCTCCGGCAAAGCCAAGGACGCGAGCTGGATCTTGACCGGCGGGTTTGTCTGATGGCTGACTTTGGGTTTGTTGGAGCGTCTTACGAAGCTCCGACCATCTACCAGGATGCCCAAGAGTGCATCAACTGGTATCCCGAGATTGATCCGGTAAAGCCCGATGGATCGCGTGGCGTCATAGCGTTGCTGCCGACTCCCGGTTACCAAACGATTGTCACGCTGCCAAACGGTCCCGTGCGCGGAATGCGAGCGATCAACCCATTCGGGCAGATGGTTGCGGTCGCAGCTAACAAGCTGTACGTCATTCTTGCAGACTGGTCTTATACCGAGGTTGGGACGCTTATCACTTCGACCGGACCCGTTAGCATCACCGAGATCCAAACGACCGATGACGGCGCTTCTAACGGCGTTGTGGCTTACATTGCCGATGGGTCTGCGCGGTATATCTACAATCTGACAACCAGCACGTTTACCCAATTGTCCAGCGATGGGCCTTGGGCCGATGCGACGGTTTGCGATTACGCCAATGGCTACGTGGTTTACAACAAGCCAAACAGCCAGCTATTCACGTCAACCGATCCTGGCTCAGCCTATACGACCAGCACGCTCTACGGTCGCAAAGATGGCGGGTCGGACAATCTGGTATCACTCTTTTTTGATCACCAGCAGCTATTTTTATTTGGCGAATACACGACGGAGGTCTGGGTTGAGTCACCAGGCACCGACCCAACGATTGCCAGCTTTCCATTTGCGCCGATCAGCGGCACGTTCATCCAACACGGCATCAACGCGCCATTCAGCGTAGCTCGATGGGCCGAATCGTTTATGTTTGTCACGCGGGATCTATTGGGTCACGCAACAATTGGCACGATCAACGGTTACCAATTCATTAGATTATCAACCCACGCGGTTGAGAACTCGCTGATTGGTTACGACGTCTCGGATGCAATTGCTTACTCCATGCAGATTACGGGACACGAGTGGTACATCGTTACTTTCCCGCAAGCTAATCTGACGTGGGTCTATGACTCCACGACAAAGCTCTGGTTCAAGTGGATGAGCTTGGACCCGCTGAATAACTTCCAGCGCAATCGCGGAAATTGTGCCACCTTTTTCAATACCTACAATCTGGTTGGCGACTATCAGAACGGCAAGATCTACATTGTAGATACCGAGGTGTACACCGAGGGCGGCAATCCAATCCGGCGATTGCGTCGGACTCCTCATATTGTTTCTGACTTTCAGAGACAGTATTTTGAGGAGCTGCAAATCCAATTCCAACCTGGCGTTGGTCTAAGCACTGGACAAGGTAAAGATCCACAAGCAATGCTGCGCTGGTCGAATGACGGTGGCTCCACTTATTCAAACGAGCATTGGACAACCATCGGCAAGATTGGCAAGTACCAAAACAGAGCAATCTGGCGTCGGCTTGGCATGGCCAGAGATCGTGTTTGGGAAGTGTCTATAAGCGATCCGGTAAAAGCGGCAATTGTCTCTGCCAATCTCAAAGCCAGCGTGGGTGATAACTGATGGCAACGACCTATCTGCGATACCCACAATCGCCATTCCTAGATCCAGTCACCAAAAGACCGGCGCGGGAATGGTTGATCTGGTTGCAAAACCCTAACGTGCAAACGATCACGGTTGGCGTTGGTCTGGTTAACTCTGTCAATGGCGGCACCACAGGGCTGACTCCGGCAGCGGCAGCGTCTGGTGCGGTTACGCTCGGCGGCACTGTAAACGTGGCATCTGGTGGTACGGGCGCTAATACGCTGACTGGTTACGTTAAAGGCGCCGGCACGACACCGCTCACGGCAAGCGCAACGGTTCCGATTGCTGACGTCTCTGGTGCTGGCACGATGGCCACACAGAATGCCAGCGGCGTTGCAATTACAGGTGGATCAATTGCTGGCACGTCAGTCAGCGCAACCACGCTTACGACGTCTAGCACCGTGACGGTCAACAATCTGGCAGCAACTGGAACCCACACAGTCATTGCAAAATGGCTTCCGGTTGTGGCTGACGGTACAACGTATTATTTGCCGTTGTATACTTAATGAAAGTCGATGATTTTGTAAAAGGGATTGCTGGCCGATTTGATGCCGATCCACAAGTGGAGCATCATTTCTCAGGCGGCGTCTATGCCAAGCAAATGTTTATCCCTAAGGGATACGTTGCTGCGACCCACAAGCACATTTATTCCCATTTGAGTATACTGGCATCAGGTCAAGTCATTGTTTCGACTGATGATTCTGTCGAAAGTTACAACGCTCCAGCGTGCATTGAGATCAAAGCTGGCACGCACCACAAGATTGAAGCGTTGCAGGATTGCGTATGGTTTTGCATCCATGCAACAGATGAGACAGACGAGAACGAAATTGATGCTGTGTTAATCAGCAAAGGAATTTAATCATGCCGTTCATGGCCCTAATTTCTAGTCCAGCAGTCATTGGTGGCGGTCTTAGTCTGCTTGGTGGCGCTTTGGGTGCTGGTGCTGCGCGATCATCAGCAAATACTCAGGCAGACGCAGCTCGTTACGCTGCCGATCTCCAACAGCGTCAATTTGATCTAATCAATCAGCAACAAGCTCCGTATCGCGGTCTTGGTTATACGTCGCTGAGCCAGATCGGTGGAATGCTGGGCGGTCAAACGCCAATGTTTGACGCGCAGGGCAAGCCCATGCTGGACGCCAACGGTCAGCCAATGATGCAGACCGGATCGGGATACCTGACAAAGCAATTTGGTCCTGAAGATCTCAAGACAAGCCTGGCTCCCAATTACGAGTTTATGTTGAAGGAAGGTCAGCGAGCTGCGCGGCAGCGTCTGAATGCTGGCGGCAGCGGCGGCAGCGACATTGACCGTGGCATCACAAGGTTTGCCGAGGATTACGCAAGCAACGCCTATCAGAACGCATTTCAGAACTTCTCAAACCAGCGCAAGGACATTTACAACACGCTGGCCGGAATTGCTGGGATTGGACAGACTGGGCAGTCGGCAGTCAACGCGGCAAATCAAGCACTTGGTACTAACCTATCGAGCTTGGCGACTGGTTCGGCGGCAGTTCAAGGTGCTGGCCAGGTTGCAGCGGCAAATGCTTACGGTGGCGCGTTGGGCAACATTGGTGGCTATAACTACCTTCAGGCGTTGCGGAACCCTAACCAGCAGCAGGCGCCTGCACCGATCCAGATTGGGCCTTCTGAACCGGCGTTGATTGGCCGTGGTGCCCAACAGCAGAGTATGCAAGGCACTTACTATCCAAACCTCGGATAAATCATGGCACTTGATCCAACCATTCCGCTGGGTGTCAAGCCGATTGATTTTCTTGGCTCTGCTGGAAATCTGCTGAACTTGGCCCGGGGCGCACAAGCGCTTGAGCAAGAACAAGCAATGAACCCGATCCAGCAAGAAAAAGCTCGGATTGAGCTTGGTATTGCTCGGGATACGCAAGCTGCTGAAATTGCTCGGCAGAAAGCGCTGAGCGGCACAGCGGTCACAGGGGAAAAAGCGGCAGGAAAGGCTTTTGCCGGTAGCGTTGAGCAGACGTTGCGTGACAATTTTGCGCCGTTGATTCAGCTAAATTCATTTGCTAATCCTGCTGCCAATCCTCAAGCAGCAATCAAAGACGTGATGAGCGCCAAAGAGCGAGCAATTGCCGCCGGCGTTCCTGCTGATGCTGCCGAGTATTTTGCGGCATCGTTGTATAGCCAAATTGCGAAAGCCAAAGAAGCCGGCGATCCAACGCCGGTTAAAGAATGGATGTTTCGCAACTTGATGGCATCGCAGACGCCGAGCGCACAACAGCAAGCGTTTGCACCGTATGGCGCACCGCAAGTCAGTTTTAGTGGCGTTCCTGGTAGCGTCGTGGCGACACCAGCAGGTGCTCAGTTTGTGCCTACGCTTATTGAGCCACGCCAGCAAATGCCGGCGCAGCAGATGCCGCAGCAAGGCGTGCAGACGGGTGGCGTTCCATTGTCAACGGGCATTCAACAACGCGCTATGGATTTGGGCTTGTCTGAGACGGCACCAGCCAACAAGCAGGGCGCTGGCGTCCCATTAATGCAACCAGCAGCGCCGACGCAGCCACAGGGCGTCACTGCTGGCGCGATGACCATGCCGGCGTTGCGCTATCCCGTAAGGACTCCTGGTCAACCATTTGCTCCAGTCGTGGGCGAAGAAGCAGACCGAGCCGCGGGTCAAAAATACGTTGGTGATCTGGTGTCAATGCAACCGGCGATGACCACGGCTCGACGCAGCATTGAAGAAGTTATTGACAAAGCCAACAAGATCCAACAGCAATCGTATTTCCAAGCCGGCGCTGCTGGCTCAATGGAACGTAACGTGCGCGGGTTTTTTGGCAGCGAGGATTACAAGCAACTGTCAAAAGATCTAGCCAACGTCCAGATTGGAATGATCCAATCCAAGGGCGGCTCGTTGGATACCGTCTCTGGTCAGGCTCTTGCCAGACACGCTAACGGTGACGAGACTTATCCTCCTAACGTGCTGAAGTCTATTGCCAGACGTTCATACGCTGACGTGCTGGCGACCGAACTGGAAGGCAGGGCGGCGGCAAACTTTGCACAGAACTTTGGTGACGCTAACCACAACGCATTTAAGCAAACGTGGTCCAAGAATGCCGACTCTCGCATCTTTGAAATTATGGCGCTGCCGAAGTTGATTCAAGACAAGGCTGAGCGCGTCAAGGTGGCAAATGAGATCTTGAAGAATGCCACGCCAAAAGAGCGCGAAGAATTCAACCGCAAATATCAGAACATTCTGCGTCTTGAACAAACTGGATCTCTGTAATGGATGAAGTCTCAGAACTGATTCTTGGGAAACCATCCAAGACCGTTGTCACCGACCAATTGCTGGATGCTGTTAAGGCAGTAGAGAGCGGCGGCAACCCTCGTGCAGTCAATCCGCAATCAGGTGCAATGGGTGCGTACCAATTCATGCCTGGTACGGTCAAGGCGTTGCAGAACCAAGGCGTCAAATTTGATCCATTCAATGAACCACAAGCGCGGGAAGCAGCTCGGGGTTACTTGCAGACGCTGCTAGACAAGAACAACGGCGACGTTGATAAAGCGCTGGCGCAGTACGGTGGCTTTGTCACCAAGAACCCGTCTGGGTATATCAACAAGGTCAAGTCTAAGATGCCGGCGGCACCGACTGACGAGATCAGCGCGTTGATTCTTGGCACAGAGAAAGCCGAGGAGCCAGCCAAACCAGCGGCACCGAAGCCGGTGCAATTTACATCGTCTGGCGTACCAGAGGGCAATCTAATCCGCAAGATCATGCAGGATAGATTGGCTCCGAAACCCGTTGAAACGGCTCCAGCGGCGACGCCAGCACAAATCCCTACAACGACCGTTGCTCCACAGCCAGCAGCGCCTAAGACGGAGTATAAGGTCGGCTCAATGGCCGATCTCGGGAAAGGCATCTTCTCTATTGCTGACGTTGCTGCCGGCGGTCTTACTGGTCTTGTTGGTCAGGGAAGTTATGCGATACAACGTGCAATGGGCGTTCCTGCTGCCGAAGCTCAGAAATCGGTGGCTGAGTTTGTTGAAAAGCGTACGGACCCGTTTGGCCGTGCTTTGGGTATCAGCGAAGATCCGGCTTACAAAGCCGAAGCCACCCGTAGACTGACAAACTACATCGGCGAGAACGTCGGCAAGGGCGCAGCCTGGATTGCTGAGAAGACCGGCATTCCTGTTGGCGACGTTGAGAATATGATTGGGTCGCTTGGGCTGCTGCCGATCCCTGGCGCAGCCAAGATTGGCCAGAAAGCCGGCGCAGCCACCTATGGCGCCGAGCAAGCATTGCGCGATCAGTTTGCAGCCAAAGCACCAGCACCACGAGTTGAGCCAGGCATCGGCGCACCAGCTCCGGCAGCGCCGACGCCAGCAGAAATGCCGACTGTTTTTAGAAATTTGAAAGAATCGTACGAGCAATCTGCTCCTCAACGAGAAGCGCAAGCAGCAAAAGAAAAAGCGTTGACTGAAATTGCAAACGCTCCAACACAGCGTGAATTGCAACAAGTTAAAGCTCAACAAGCTAAAGCATCAATAGCTCCGGCGGCGGGTCTTGTGGCGCCAGCCGGAAGCGTTGGAGCAGCATCGGTTACTAATCAAGCTGCGGTTGATGCGGCAATAGCACAAGCCAGCCCACAACTGCAAGCACGTTTGCAAAGCATTCCGCGCAATCAAATCAATTTGTCGGCGCTACAACGGCATCTTGAAGCCGAGTCTCTTGGTCTTGGTTCGGATTTTCTAACAGAAGGTCAAGCTACTGGCAATGTGGGTGCATTGTCGTTTGAAATGAACGAACGGGGCAAATATCCAGCATTGGCTGAAAGGTTCAATCAACAAGATCCAAAGCTAAAAAAAGCAATTCAAGATATTCATGATCGAGCCACTCAAAACGAAGTGGGCGGATCAATGTACGACCACGGGGTCAGGCAAATTAGCGAATATCAAGCAATTGACAACGCTAGAAATTTAGATATAAGAGAAAAATATCAAGCGCTTAAAAACGCTGCTGGCGGCAGTTTTCCTATTGACGCACCGCAATTTGTACAAAACGCCAAAGGATTGCTTAACGAAAATCTAAAAGCTGAGTTTTTGCCGGCGACCATTGAAAAACAAATCAATGCTTTTGAAGCTGGCGAGCCTATGACTTTTCAAAAATTTGAGGCTCTTAGAACAAACCTAGCTTCTGAAATTCGCAAAGCTGAAAGGGCTGGCGATGGAAATGCAAAATATGCTCTTAGCCTTGTGCGTCAAGCTCTTGAAGACCTTCCATTGCTACAAGAAGCTCAGGGGTTAAAATCTATTGCCGATCAAGCTAGAAGCGCAGCCAAAGAAAGATTTGATGCTTTAAGAGCAGATCCTGCTTATGATGCCGCGGTAAATGGTGCGCCACCTGACACGTTTATGGAAAAACACGTGTTTTCCAAAACCGCACCAGCTAGCCAGATTCAACTTATGCGTAACACGTTTGGGGAAGGGTCAACTGGCGCTCTAAATATTGAGTCTGCTTTGATCAATCATTTAAGAGAAAAGGGCGGCATGGGGGAAACCGGCAAGGTCAACCAAGCCACCTATAACAAGACACTTGCTGCGCTTGAAGAAAAACTGAAAGCTGGCGCAAGCCCAAGAACACTTGAAGAATTGCGTATTCTTGGGAATGTGCTTCGATATACAAAAGAACAGCCTGCTGGATCGTTTGTAAATAATTCCAACACTTTTGTTGCTCAACTGGCTCAGCAGAGCGGCGGCATGGCCACTCGAGCGGCTGACGTTGCTTTGGCTGCAAAAGGTTTGCCACCAATTGCGAGTGGTGCTGCTGGTAAAATTGGCCAAATGTTTGAAACCAGAAAAATGCAACGTAGACTTGAGCCAGGCGCTGGCGTTAAAAAGAGAGATTGATCATGTCAGACTTCGATCCAATCAAATACGGCCAGCTTATAGCTAAAGTCGACCTTCTTGAAAAGCAGGTCAGCGATATGCAAGCCGACATTAAGAAACTGTTGGAGCTTGCTAATCAAAGCAAGGGCGGGTTTTGGTTCGGCATGGCAGTCATCAGCGGCATCAGCACCGCTGCCGGTTGGGTCATCAGCCACTGGTCCAAATGATCGGCATCGAGGCGATCCTCGGGCTTGGTGGTGAGATCATCAAGCGGGTCTGGCCAGACCCAGCGCAGCAGGCCAGCGCTCAGCTCGAGCTACTGAAGCTCCAACAGTCTGGTGAGCTTGCCAAGATTGTCGGCCAGCTCGAGATCAACAAAGCCGAAGCAACATCAAGCAGCTTGTTTGTTGCCGGCTGGCGTCCAGCGATTGGATGGGTCTGTGCTACTGCACTCGCGTATCAGTACGTTCTGCGACCGATTGGCTCTTACGTTGCAAGACTGAACGGCATTGAGGTTGGCGATATGCCGACATTGGACGCGAGCTTGTGGGAGCTGATGTTTGGTATGCTTGGACTTGGCGGTCTACGGACCTTTGAAAAAGTTCAGGGCGTTGCATCTAAATGAAAGACAACTTTCAGAAAGCGCTAGATCTGACGCTTGGCTTTGAGGGTGGTTACTGTAATTATCCATCGGACCCAGGCGGTATGACTAACCACGGCGTCACCAAGCGCGTCTGGGAGGACTGGACAGGCGAGAGTGCCGACGAACAGTGTATGCGCGAGCTATCCGTCTCTGACGTGGTGCCGCTCTACCGTGGTCGCTATTGGAACAAGGTTTGGGGCGACGATCTGCCGTCTGGTCTTGACTACTGCGTCTTTGATTGCGCGGTCAACAGTGGACCCAAACAGGCGATTGTATTCTTGCAGCGCATCTTGGGCGTTGATGATGATGGGGTCATTGGTCCGATCACAATCGCAGCGGTTAAGCGCGAGAAACCGTCAGATTTGATTGAGGACTATAGCGATCTCAGGCTGAGATTTCTTGAGAAACTTAAGGCTTATCCGGTCTTTGGCAAGGGCTGGACACGTCGGGTTAACGCTGTTGAAGACTACGCGAAAAAAAATATATAAAACAAGCGTTTGGCACTAGACACCGTAATCTGATCGTGTTATTTAGCACCAACGCAACAAATGGTGCTAAAAAATGGCCGGACAACAAAAGGTTTCCGATGAGGATTTTCTTGGGGCGTGGAATCGGTTAAAGAGCGCGGCCAAAGTTGCTCAGTTTTTCGGATGCACTGAGCGATGGGCGCATCAGAATCGGCGCCGGTTGGAAGCCAAACTAAAAATCCAGCTTGTTGCCCAAGCGGATACGGCAAGAGCGTTTGACCATCTGCAAACCCATCATCTAACCAAAGCGCGGCACCATGCTGGCATCACCGATGGGGTGGTGATCGTATTTTCTGACGCGCACTTTTGGCCAGGGTTGCGAACCACGGCGTTCAAGGGATTGCTTTGGGCGATCAGCCAGCTCAAACCTTACGCTGTTATAAATAACGGCGATGCTTTTGACGGGGCTTCAATCAGTCGGTTTCCGCGCATTGGATGGACGCAACAACCAAGCGTCAAGGAGGAGCTAAACGCTTGCCAAGAGGCTCTGGCAGAGATTGAGGCGGTTGCCAAAGCAGCACGCCACAACGTCCAGCTTATTTGGCCACTCGGCAACCATGACTCTCGATTTGAGAATTTTTTAGCAGCGAACACGCCAGGTTACGAGGGTGTTGCCGGCTTCTCATTGAAAGACCATTTCCCAGCGTGGCATCCGTGTTGGTCGTGCTGGTTGACAGATGAAGTGGTGGTCAAGCACCGTTACAAAAACGGCATCCACGCAACGCACACAAACACGATGGGCAGTGGCATCAGCATCGTTACTGGCCACCTGCATTCATTGAAATGCACGCCGTACAGTGATTACCGTGGAAACCGTTATGGCGTGGACACCGGGACGCTGGCAGACATTGATGGCAAGCAGTTCAACGACTACCTTGAGGACAATCCGGTTAACTGGCGTTCCGGTTTTTCCGTGCTTACATTCCGAGATTCCCGGCTCTTGTTTCCTGAATTAGCGATCAAACACGCTGAGGGAATGCTTGATTTCCGTGGCGAGCTGGTCGACGTCAGCGCTTTATAAATCGCTTGGTTCGTCACGCACCGACCATTGTCGGACGTGAAAATATTCACCGTATTGGTGACGCAGATCTGGCGGGTAGCCACGATCATCTAACCAATGATATAGATTGTCGTGCAGATCGGTGTCCCAGATTTTCGGGAAGCCGTAGCGCCAACCTTCCGGTGGATCAACCCAGACTTTCATTTGTTTTTCCCCTTTAGCCATTCTTCTAAAATGTGGGCGAATTCAAACAAATTGCTATCGGTGACAACCCACGTTTCGTTCTCGCCTTTTGTCATATGATGAGTACAATCCATGATTTCCTCATTGGTTAGCCCTACCCACGGACGTTTATGCGTGGCGACAAGGGCGGCGAAGCGTTCAAGCCGTTGAGGATTTGCATACATTTTGAATCCCTGCCTTGCCGGTGCAGGATCTTTTATCCCAGCTTCCCGCGCCATTCGGATAATGTCATCGTGGTTCATCAAATCACCTTTTCGATCAGGTTGCGTGCCAGCGGCTTCTGGCCGAGCAGCCAGCTCTGAATGCGTCCCATGTCCCAAGTGATGACTTTGAACTGGTTGGGACGCTGGTAAGCAGTTGAGATTTGGGACTTGTCCCAGTCTTTGACGATTTTTCCTTTGACGATCACGTGTTCTTCTCCTTGAGTTTGCGTTCAATGGCTTTCCACAATTCCCACAAATACAACCCTGACTCACTCAGTTCAATCAACTCTTCATCCGTCAGCCCGACCCACGGGCGTTTTGATGGAATGGTGTAGAGGGGGGTTGATTTATTGAAGTGCGGGTGAGCTTGCTCCACAAACCGTTGATCTGTGAAAGTAAGGTGTTTTTTCCCGTCCCATTCATACATCCACGCCACCGGCTCCTGCTCATCAGTCTGCTCGATGGCGGCGCGAAGGGCGCCTGCTGCATCAATTGCAACCTTATGCGGGTACATGGTCACAATTGGACCACCGCCTCTAGGCTTCCTGACTTGAACTCTGGTTTCAGGATTCTCATACCGCGCCAACACCTCCAACGCCTCAAGCGCCTGCTTCATTGCTTCGATGCTCATGTGTTCTTCTCCTTAAGTGCTTCTTCTATTTCGTTGAATAGCGTGTCCCATTCTTCTACAGTCATCTGGTCTGCTGTCCAAAAACCTTCCTTATCTTCTTCCGTCAGCCCAACCCACGGGCGCTGTGGTGGATGTGTGTAAAGGGGTTGCCCATTCAAAAGCAACGGCGAGTCCATCAATACCACCGGCTCTTGATTAGATTTTGGGCAGCAGTGGCCGCAGCGGGGGCAGTCAATTACTAACTCCTGCTCTGGCTGCGCCAGCCTATCGCGCAGGGCGGCAACAACATCCCTACCTTGCTTGTACTCAGCCGGTGACGGGTTAAACACCAGAAGCCCTTTAAAAGCATCCAACGCCTGTTGCACAAGTTCGCGGTCAGTCATTGCTGTTTCTCCTTGGGCAGTTTCGACCCTGATTGCAATTGCCGTGGCAGGGTGGACATTGTTTCATTTTTGCTCCTCATCCTTTTGATCATTTTGTGGACGTTTTGGGGGCTACAGCCCAGAACCCGTGCTATTTCATTCATGGACGGCAACCGGCCCAAGGATTTCTCCAAGCCACCGATTGCGTCCAATAACCGGATCTGAGCCATCCTCATGCCGCTGCTTTCATCAGCGCATCAAGAGCGCCGATCCGAGCTGAGAAGGTCTGCAAGAAGCGAGCGCGTTCGACCATCGACATCCGGTTAACTTCAGCGTCGTTAGCAGTACGCAAGAGCTTGAGCTTGGCAATCCGATCTGCTGGCGGCACTTTGCCGGCTTTCATCACGGCGTCGGCCAGCGCGTTGAACTCAACAATCCACCCAGCTTCATCGTTGCTCATTGAGCGTGGCTTGGCTTCGTTGGGCACGCGCAGCGCCCAGGTGCCACCAGCTCCATCCTCAAACTCAATCACGTCTGGCGGCGGCTCAGAGGGCTTTGGCAGCGCTTTGGGTGCTACCGTATCCAGCGGGTTTGTTGGCTTGCCTTCTGGCTTGTCTTGTCTGCGCTCCGCGTTGTCACCGGCGTCAATCGAGTCATGCTCGGTGATCTCAAGAGCCATCAGCCAAAGGTAGCGTCGGTAATATGTGTGCTTCCCACCCATGTCTTGAATCGACTCTGGTTTCTGCGTCCCATCTTTTTCGACTTTGGTCGCAGAGACAACAGGGCTTGAGAACACAATCGAGCCACTGCCATCGGTGTCGTGGATCGTCAAAGTTGCGCTTGAGTGCTCAAACGTAAATATTCCGCACAATCCAAGCTCGTCAAATATCTTGTGGATCGCAGGAATAAAGTCTCCCAGCTCAAAATAGTGATAGCCAGCAAACTTGTTGTGGCCAGACTTTTTCATTTCTGCCGACAGCAGCTTTAACCTGGCTTGGGTCAGTTTCTTGTAGACGTTCATTTCTTCACCTTTACGGTCACAGAATCTTGACGGATGGAATACGCTGGTTTAGCGGGTACAGTCTTTGCAGGTTGCGCTTGATAGTTACGGATGGGCCAGGAAATCAAAAACTCCTCGGCGTGCGCTTTGGTTGCATTGCCAAGCATTTCCTTGAGTTCTTTCTCGCTGTCGGCGATTGTGGTTTCGAGCTTTTTGATTTCCTGCTTGGCTTTGACAATCCGCTCGGCCAGCGTTGCTCCCCAATCGCCCAGATCAACAGAGTCAAGGTTTGGATCGCCTGGCCATTTGGTGCCGTACTCCTCGGGAGTGGCCGGGTCGTACCATTCAACTTCGCCGGTCTCGGACCAATGCGTGATTTTTGATTCCAGTTCAAACGCTTTCTTGCGGATCAGCGCTTGCGTCTCCTCGTGAGGTGCAAACAAAAAGATGCGCAGCTCGATGCCTTGATAAAGCACGCAGACAGCTCCCCACTTGGCGCCGGTAATGTCCATCTGCGCTTGGAGCTGTAGCGGTCCCCGGCTCAGCGCTGGATAGTCTTCGGGATACGAGCTGGTCAGCTTGGCTTCGAGTACGCCAACACCGTCGAGCGTGATTGATTCGGCGCCGACAACGTATACGCCGGCATCGGGATTGTCTTTGACAACCAGGCCATTACCGTCACCGTTCCCGTCGAGGGAACAAGCAATCGGCGCGTCTGGGTGAAAGTACGCTTTTGGATGGTCAAGCACTACGTTGGACAATCCCAAACGTCCTGACGCTTCAAGCAGGATCGGGATCTCCAGCATATTGCCCCAGTGCATTGCTTCGTTGGCTTCAAACGGCGTTTCTACGTCCTGTAGCGCGTTCAGAACGCTTTCCAGTACTTTATTAGGCGTCTCGTACTTTGAGTGGCCCAGAAGGGCTGGGACGCGGGATGCTGAGAGCATTGTGTTGGGGGTTACTTTGCCGACCATTACAGACCTCCAGAGAGAGCAAGAAACAAGCAGATTGCGGACATGGCGCCAACGGCAAGAGATGCCAGCGCGATAACTAAGTTGGAATCGTGGTCTTCAGGTCTCATTGCTTGGCTCCTCGGGGGTTGGTTCGACATAGGTCACGATGACAAATTCATCGTTGCGCCAATTCTGGATTTCGATGGTGTTGAATTCGTCGTAAACCTCGCGGTGAACGTGAGCGAGGATGATTTCCTCAATTTCTTTTCTGGTGAATATGATTTTCATGATGCTCCTTGGTTGGGGGCAGATGCCCCCGTGATTGATTAAATGTTTTCGACGCTTGAAATCGTCCAGTTCAAGGTACAACCACGCAGTCTCGCGTCATCCATGCTGCGATGAATTTCTACGTTGTAGAAATCGCGCTTGAGGAGTTTTGAGTAGTAGTGAAAAGTGACCTTGAACATGGCGGGACTCCGGTTAAGCGCTACGACGTGCAGCGCATGAGTCGTACTGTACAGAGGTTGACAACCGTTGACAAGGGGTCAGACCAACTTTTTTTCTAGGGACAAACCCTAGTACAAATTTTCTCCACAATCCCATCGACTTCGGGCATCATCTGCCGTTCGTTCTCAAGAGTTTCCCTGTCGGGACATTTCAACAATCCAGACAGAGCGCCGGCTTGAAAAGAACCCGTTCGGGAAACAGCAAGGAACCTACTGAAATGATGACGTTGCAATTCACAATTCCTGGGCCACCGGTTGGCAAGGGTCGGCCACGGTTCAGCACGCAGGGCGGCAAGCCCCGCAGCTACACGCCGGCGGTAACCCGAGAGTACGAAGCACTAATCGCAGCGCGAGCTGCCGAAGCAATGGCCGGCAGAGAACCACTCAAGACGCCGTTGAGAGTCATGATTGAGGCGACCATGAGCATTCCCTTGAGCTGGTCCAAAGCAAAGCGCCAGGCAGCCCTGGACGGCGATATTTACCCGACCAGGCCAGACGTCGACAACATTGCCAAGACCGTGCTAGACGGGATGAACGGCGTGGTTTACGAGGACGATGCTCAGGTAATGTATCTCAAAGTATCCAAAAAATATGCCGAAGAAGGATCGGTCACGGTCTGGTTGTCGGAGAACATCAAGTGAGCAAAAAGGCAAATTTAGAAGCCAAAAGACGGTTGGAACGGATGCCCTACAGGGCAATGGACATATTTGGTAAACCGCTCAGAGATTATAAAAAAGAGGAGAAAGAGATCGTAAAAGAAATTGAAAGAGAGCGCGAAAACAGCCTAAAAAACCCCACAAAGTAGCCTGTGGATAACCTGTGGATAACTACCCTACAATCTGTGGATAACCCTGTGGATAACCCTGTGGATAACTTTTCTTCATATACGCGTGCGCGTAGAAATCTAAGACTAAGATCTAAGACTAAGATCTAAGACTAAGAGAGCTAAGACTAAGATCTTCGACAAGGAGCTAAGACTAAGATGAAAGACTCTATATTTAATTTTACTAAAGAAATAAGAGGAGGTTTGAAAAAAATAAAAGGTGCACAAATAAGCAGCAAGCTGGTAAACGAATTGATTGCTCTGGACATGACGTCAGCGCAATTGCAAACCGGCATCGAATCGGTAATCAGACGCCGAATTGATGCCAAACAACCCGAGGTCGAAACAATGGAGGAGCTTTTATCCGAAGTTGTGACCGACCAAATCCTGAGAAACAATCTAAAGTGAATCAAATGAATAAACCAATCGCAGCCAAAGGCAATTACGAGCAGAAACCTGGCAAGGGTGCTGCCTTCCCGAATGACAAAAAGATCGAGGATTGGCACGCCGATTACAAAGGCCGGGTTTGCTTGCCAGACGGCACGATGCACTGGCTGGACGTCACGATCAAAACCGCTGCCAGCGGGATGCAGTACGCTGCAATTTCGATTGGAAACGCTTGCGAACCGACAACCCGGGTCGATCATGGCCCAAAAAGGCACCTAGACGGTCACAGGAGCGGCTTTCAGCAAGCGGGTGAGGCTACCCCACCAGCTCGGATGCAAAACGCGCCACAGGGCCGCGCATCCAGTTTCGCAGATGACGATGACAGCGACATTCCTTTTTGATTTAAATGTTTAATAAAATGGAAAATAAAATAGATCCAATTCAAATCATTGCCAATCATGGTGCAATGACGTCAAAGCAATGCGCTCAATACTTTCCCGGCTTAAGCTCAAAGGATGTTGATGCAAAGCTGCGCCAGGGCTTCCGGGTTGGCAAACTTTCCCGACGCATTGATGAGTCTTGCACAACCAACCGAGCGAGCTACATTTATTACGATGGAAGCGGCACCGCCAGCAATCGTGAGCCAGAGAATTGCGCCATTTTGAGAACGCTTGGCAAACCTGTGGAGGCTGTTGATGGAATTTACTAATGGACGGTTTGTGTACAAAGCCGACGAGTCTGAGATTGGCTTTCCTGACATTCAGCCAGTGTTCTGGCTTAACCAGGCGATGTTCGTGCCGCACTACTTGACCCCGCATTTGTGGGTTTCGTATGGCAACGTCAAGCTGACAACAAAGAACTTGATTGAGCGAAACGCGCAAGCCGGCACAAGTTATTTATGGGTCAGACCTTGGATTGAAAAAATCTTCAAAGACAAGGACATTTTTACAATGAAGGAATCACAACTTAAAGAGGCGCTTATTGCATGAGTTATTTAATCAGCGAATCCATTACTAATATCCAATTGAATACAAGCGAGCTGCAAAAGCAGTGCGCTGGGTTCAAGGTTGAGTTAGATTGCGTGGTCGGTCTTGCGAAGCAGATCCAGACTGACGCCACCGTTTTGATAGACCAGTACGAGGCAAAAGATGAAACCAGTGATCGACGAACAGACGTCCGACTTATTTATGGAAGAGTGGCTATGCGACCTACTTGCGGATCCTGTAGATATTTCAATTTACTTGGAGGAGATGGGACGGACGCCTGGATGGGTGAATGCCGACGCCGATCACCAGAACTGCTGGTAGACGAGGACGGCAACCAATCACCTGGCTGGCCACCGGTCGACGATGGTCACTGGTGCGGCGAATACTCAACGAGCATCCTTTCATGAAACACGATCCAGTCAACCATCCACAGCACTACACTCAGCACCCTTCGGGCATTGAGTGCATCCAGATCACGGAACATATGGGTTTCAATCTGGGCAACGCGATCAAATATGTCTGGCGAGCGGATCTCAAGGCAGGAATGCAGGATCTTGAGAAAGCCAGATGGTATTTAGATCGTGAAATTGAACGACGCAAGAAAGCGTTTGACGTACACTTGTCAGACGTGCTAAAACGCGCATGATCGGGAACAGGCGCACTCCTCGCCAAACCATTGCCCGATTGGGCGACGGAGTGTTGCCCTATTTTTTTGGTGGTGCAGATGGAAAATGAAGCGAGCACATTTGTCTCGGTGCTTCTGCACTCAGGCACAAACGCGCATCTGCTGCATTGGACCACCAGCAGCTTTGCTGCGCACCAGGCGCTAGGTGAGTACTATCAAGCCATACCAGAACTGGTCGACCAGTTGGCCGAGGCTTACATGGGCCGCTACGGGCAATTCACCGAATTCCCTGACGACTACTACCTTCCAACCGACGATCCGGTCGAGTACATGGAAGGAATCAAGTATTTTGTGCAAGACTCACGCGAAATCATGCCCGACGACTCTGAGATACAAAACCTGATTGATGAGATTGCACAACTCATTGATTCGACCCTTTTCAAACTACGTTTTCTTAAGTAAGGCTAAATCATGATGAAATCTAAAGACTCCGCAACGAAGCAGCCAGCCGGTTACGGCTTCGGCTCGAGCGCTAAGGTTCCTGCTGGCGTTGCCGGACAGGACAAGAGCGGCACGCGCTCCGAGCGCATGGTCAACGGCATCGGCATGGGCGAGGCTGATATGGCTGGCAAGGACAAGCAGTTCAACACCGGCGTCACCGGTGGCACGTGCTACACCCATGACCGGAAAAGCTATCAGAAATGATTAGACCGTTACGTGACTTCATCACCGTGCAACCGGCGGTGCGCAAACTCTCAGACGTGATCCACGTCACCAACAAAGAGCCATTTAATGAAGGTCGAATCGTTGCGGTCGGACCCCAGGTTAAAGAAGCAAAGGTCGGTGACTGGATCAAGTACGGCAACGGTGACTACCTTAATTGGCCGACCCACAACAAGGACGGTCAGGATTATCAAATCATCCAAGAGGCCGACGTTTGCGCGGTCGTGGAATAAAGGACAATCATGAGTAATTCAATCGCATCCGGCGTTGCTTACGCCGATCCAGAGTTTACGACGTGCTACGCCAGCGCTGAGATTGGTTACAGCGCAGCAGCTCAAGGCACCGTGACGCAGCTCACTGATAAGACCACGGCAGTCACATTGAACAAGAGTGCTGGGCGCATCACGCTGAACAACGCAGCGCTGGCCGGCAATACCGCTGTCAGCTTTACGTTGAACAACAGCCTGCTATCGGCTAACGATACCGTTATCGTTTGCATTTCGGGTGGTGCAACAACTGGTGCTTACACGTCTTACGTGACGTCGTTGACCACCGGCTCGGCAATCTTGACGCTGCGTAACTTGACTGGCACGTCGTATTCCGAGGCAGTTATCCTGAACTACGCAATCATTCACGGGGCAAGCTAAATGAGCATCCATGACGATCTCAATCTTTTGAAAGAGGCTGTTGCTGCGTTGGAAGACCAGATTAACGAATCGTCGGATGACATTCATGCTCAAGCGTTTGAAGACGGTTCAGACGCCGGTAAAAGCGAGCTGGCCGAAGAAATCGCGGTCATGATGGGCGCAATTGATGCTGAGGAATGCCCAGAGTGCCGCGACGTGCTCAAGCGCGTGCTAGAGCAGCACATTGCTCAGTTCTTGGCTATCGGCGAGCATACGTGCGAGCAGGATGACGAAGAAGAAGAGAACGAAACGGCTTTTGTAATTACCTTTGCAGATAACTGAAATGCCACTCAAAAAATCAACGTCTGAGAAGGCGTTTAAAGAAAATATCAAAGCCGAGGTCAAAGCTGGGAAACCAGTCAAACAGGCAGTGGCGATCAGCTACGCTGTCAAGCGTGCAGCAGCGGCGAAAAAGAAGTAATGGCTACAAAGCACGACAAGCCCATTCCCCGGACCACAACGGGGAAGGGCAAGACCTACAACCCGACCGAGAAGGGCGCCGGGATGACTGCGAAAGGTCGTGCTGAATACAACGCCAAGAACAACGCCAATCTCAAACCACCAGCGCCGAATCCAAAGACCGACGCAGATAAAGGTCGCAAGGCTAGTTTTTGTGCCAGGATGGAAGGTGTTGTAAAGAAGGCAAAGGGACCAGCAGAGCGGGCTAAAGCGTCGTTAAAGAATTGGAATTGCTGATGCAAGTTGAACAGCGCAAGATTGAAGCGCTGATTCCTTACGTTAACAATTCCCGGACGCACAGCGACGAGCAGGTCGCGCAGATTGCTGCAAGCGTTCGTGAGTTCGGATGGACTAATCCGATCCTGGTTGACGGGAAGAACGGCATCATTGCTGGCCACGGTCGTTTAGCGGCAGCTCGCAAGCTCGGATTGACCGAGGTTCCGGTCATCGTGCTGGACCATTTGTCTAAGGCGCAAAAGAAAGCGCTGGTGATTGCCGACAACAAGCTCGCATCGAATGCCGGGTGGGACGATGAAATGCTGCGGCTTGAGCTAGGCGATCTGCAAGAGATGGGTTTCGACGCAACGATTGCCGGTTTCACGACCGAGGAGCTGGACGCGCTTCTGAGCGTCACCGAAGGCACGGACGGGTTGACCGACGAGGATGACGTGCCAGAGGCTCCAGAAAAGCCTACAACGCGATTGGGCGACGTTTGGATACTGGGCAAGCACCGGCTAATGTGCGGCGATTCTACGTCGATTGACGCGGTTGAGAAGTTGATGGATGGAACATATCCAGATTGCATTCATACAGACCCACCTTACGGGATGAATGCGGTCAGCAAATCGTCGGTATTGAAAAAAAATTACAAACAGGATATTTTGGGCGATGACACTCCTGACGTTGCAAAGGATTGTTTTCGGTTGATTTATGGTCTATACCCAGAAGCCAAACAAATTTGGTGGGGAGCCAATTATTATTGTTCCGTCCTGCCCGACAGCGAGTGTTGGTTGGTTTGGGACAAAAACAACGGTCAGTCAGATCAGACCGATTGCGAACTGGCTTGGGCAAATTTCAGAAGCGTTGTGAGGCAATTTACGCTTGCGTCGGAAAAAACCAATCGGGTTCATCCGACGCAGAAGCCCGTGGCTCTGATGGAATGGATTCTAAAAAGGTTTAAGTTGTCGGTGAAAACGATTGCCGATTTTTTTGGGGGTTCCGGTTCTACATTGATTGCCGCTGAAAAACATGGAGCGCAGGCGTTTGTAATGGAGTTTGATCCGCGTTTCTGCGACGTGATAGTAAAGCGCTGGCAGGAGTTCACTGGCAAGGCAGCAACCCACGCAGAATCGGGAATCCCTTTCGATTCAATGACTAACACTTTGACGCAATAAAAATGGTGCCGCACGAACCAACCGATAAAACACGTGGCCAGGTCCAACAGGCCAGCGGTCTCGGCTTGCCGCACGACCAGATCGCTGCGTTGATCGGCATCAGCGACGTGACGCTGCGCAAGTATTACGGCACCGAGCTGGCGCTTGGGAAGGCGACTGCCTGCGCTAACATGGCCAAGACCCTGTACAACAAAGCGCTGATGGGCGACACCACGGCGATGATCTGGTGGACTAAAGCCCAGATGGGTTGGGGCGAGCGCAATACGACTGTGCTGAGCAATCCAGACGGCTCGCCGGTTGAGGGCATCAAGGTTACATTCGTTAAACCCAGTGAATGAGCTTGACTATGCCGTATCAAACGCCGAGTTTCCTGAGAAACTATCGGTTCTTTTTGACAAGCATCGGTATAAGGTAGCGTACGGTGGTCGAGGTGGCGGCAAGTCTTGGGCGATTGCCAGAGCGCTACTAATCATCGGCGCATCTAAGCCCACGCGCATTCTTTGCGCTCGGGAATTCCAGACGTCAATCCGCGATTCGGTGCATAAGCTTTTATGTGATCAGATCGAATCATTGCGATTGCATGGATTTTATGAAATAACTCAAACTTCAATCAGAGCTAAAAACGGCTCTGAATTCTTCTTTGTTGGACTTAAAAACAATGTCTCAAACATCAAATCGTTTGAGGGCGTTGACATTTGTTGGGTTGAAGAAGCTCAGTCAGTGTCTAAGATGTCTTGGAATGTGCTAATCCCGACGATCCGTAAACAAGATTCGGAGATCTGGATCAGCTTTAACCCGGAGCTTGAGACGGATGAGACGTTCCAGCGCTTTGTGGTGCATCCTCCTGCTGACTGTGTGGTCACTAAGATCAACTGGTCCGACAATCCCTGGTTCCCAGAGACGCTGAAAGCTGAGAAGGACGCGCTTAAAGAGCGGGACATTGAGGCTTACAACACGGTCTGGGAGGGCATATGCCGGCAGACTGTCGACGGCGCGGTGTTTGCCAGGGAGATGCAGGACGCCGAGCTTCAAGGGCGCATTGGACGGGTTCCGTTCGACTCTAGCAAGCCTGTTCACGCTGTCTTTGATCTTGGATGGTCTGACGCCACGGCAATCTGGTTCTTGCAGTTTGTCGGCATGGAAACGCGGCTGTTGCGTTACATGGAGGACAATCAAAAGACAATCAGCTATTACCTAGCGCAATTGCAGACGTTTGGATACCATTACGATACGTTGTGGCTTCCGCACGACGCTGAGAATAAGACGCTTGCCGCTGCTGGCAAATCCATTGAGGAGATTGTCAGAGCGGCTGGATACAAGACCCGAATCATTCCGAGAGTGCCAATTGCTGACTCTATCAATGCTGCGCGAACTATTTTCAACAACTGCTGGTTCGACCGAGATGGATGCGCGGAAGGTCTTACCTGTCTGCGCCACTATCGGTACGAAG
>Ga0214921_10002016_pt1 | contig 33806 bp, 70 predicted proteins | sample LL1505_MetaG_FD_177992 | JGI IMG/M metagenome (GOLD analysis project Ga0214921, IMG submission 177992) | Freshwater microbial communities from Lake Lanier, Atlanta, Georgia, United States - LL-1505 | ecosystem: Environmental > Aquatic > Freshwater > Lake | place: USA: Georgia | collected... | reverse complement strand
GAGAGAGGCTGCACCTAATGCAAAGATTTCATGGATTGCCGGCAACCACGAAGCACGCATGGCTCGGTATATACAGACAAATGCCGAAGCCGCTTTTGGAATCACTCAGGGAAAACTAAACGACGAACTTCGAGCAGGCTGGCCAGTAATGTCCGTGCCGTATCTCTGCAGAATGGATGATTTTGGTATCTCGTATATACCTGGTTACCCAGAGTCTTTCGTAAGTTTGAACGAGAACCTCATGGTTATCCATGGAAACAAGGTAACTTCAAACGGAACTACTACAACTAAGTATCTGAACGATGCTCATGTGTCGGTTATATACGGACATATCCATCGTTCTGAGTACGCATACCGAACAAGGCAATCGAAGAACGGTCCACGTATCGTTATGGCTGCTAGTCCGGGTTGTCTCTGTCGAATTGATGGCGCTGTTCCTTCAACAAAGTCTGGAGCCGATGAATTTGGTCGTCCAATGATGATGGGTGCAGAGAACTGGCAACAAGGAATTGGCGTCGTTCAGTACCAGCCACCAGGTGTTGGCAACGAGTGGTTTAACTACGAGCCAATGTGGATTTACGACGGCCGTGGCTTCTTCCGTGGAATTGAATACTCAGCAGAATGACAACCATTATCGGAATACAGGGGGGCAACTTTGCTTTATTGTGTGTTGACTCCCGTGTTTCCGATATGGGTGATTCTGGTCTAGCAACACAGATATATACCCTCAAAGAGTCGTCGTCCAAGATTGCAACAAACGGTAAGTATTTACTGGGTGCTGCTGGCGATGTACGAGCAATCAATATATTGCACCATGCATTCCAGCCCCCACCAATTGCCGGGAGTGTCAAGGGTAGGCAACTTGACCACTTTATGACTGTCAGTTTCATACCAGCACTAAGAGAATGCTTTGACATGCACGGGTATTCAACACCAGACAAAGAGGATAAGGACCATACAGCCGAACAGGGTTCGGTCATTGTTTGTGCGGTCAATGGCGTTATCTACATTATTGACGGAGATTACTCGTGGATGTCAGATGCAAGCGGGGTCTACTCCATAGGGACGGGCGCGCAATATGCATTGGGCTGTTTGACTGCAATGTATCCCAAGAAGGAAATCACCCCAGCAATAGCAAAGACAATGGCTCTTAAGGCACTCTCAATTGCTGCCAAGTTTGACCCATACACCGGATTCCCTTATCACACATTTATTCAAGAGTCTGGTTTAAAAAAGACTAAATAAATCGCAATCTACTTGCGCGAGGTTTTTTTATCATATAAGTTGTCCGCAAACAAAGGATGACACATATGAAATTACCGATTATTAATGGTTAAGAAAAAACCAATTCAGCAGGTTCAGTTCGTTGCTATACAATCTAAAACAGGTAATAAAGCATGGATGGACAGAGCGAATTGTAAGGGCTCAACAAACCTCATGTTCCCCAAAGAACATAAGGATATTACATACATCGCAGTAGCCCGTTCTATATGTAAAGAGTGCCCTGTGAAAACACCTTGTTTGAGGTACGCACTCGAGTTTCCACCTGCCGATATGCACGGTGTATGGGCGGGATTGACAAGTAGACAGCTTGCTGCAGAACAGCGGCGCCGCCTCATCAAACCAGTGAGACCCACCCTTGCACAGATGTGGGGAGACTGATGAGGGTAAGAAGATTCCTATTGAGGACACTATTGGGACTGACAATACGGTTACTGCCGGATACTCATGTGTCAGACCAAATGAACCTTGACTTACTGCGAAGACATTTCAACTAATAGTGCCCCTGGTTGGAATTGAACCAACGTGTACCCCTACGGTTCCAACACCTTATAAGAGTGAGCCGATACAGGGGCGTTCATAGAACTCGTATGTTACAGGTTGTGCAGAACTGCAAACCGTCAATATCTTCCAGAACCATCTTGCATCTCGTTTTACCACAAGGGGTGAGTAACTGCTCGCCGTCTAAAAGGGATTGAATTTTATACTTTTCCTCTACCAGAGAATACTGGGACGGACCTGGCTGAGGAATCCCCTGCTTCTCATCAATGAAGCGAAGTACGGAATACAGGATTAATTGGTTCATGCTCAGGCCGTGGGCGCGCGCATATTCAAGAATCGTCTGTTTCTGACTTCCCTTTAAGCGTAGTAGGAGAGAGTAATACCTAGAGGGGTGAGAAGGAACAGTAGGACTACGACCCATCCCTAGCCACCAACATCATCAGGTATTCGGTCAATGACATATCGTATATGGATGACTTCTCAATGAGCGTTACCTTCTCCTCACGGGAGATGCGTAAAGTCAGGGTAGTTACTGGCTTGGTGGGGATAACTGCTTTTCGACCTGCTCGCTTTTTCATGGCTACTCCTTTGCCCAATACTCTCCACAGTAGTCGTAAGTAGAGACTTCCGGTTGCATGAACTCCAGACGATTGAACATCACGAAGGACGAGGGGGGATATCGCTTACAGATTCCTTTGTTGTCTATGGGATTAGGTGTAATGGAATCAAACCAACGGCAATTCCCACACTCCCCGAAGTGCTGGATTGTCTTGAGTTGTGGAAAGGGGTCGTCAGTCATTACTATCCCCCACCGTCAATGAATAGGAGAAGGGGAGACAGGAACACAAGGACAAGAGAGATGAGGGATGTCAAGAGCCACTTCCGAGGAATACGGGTGAGAAGGAGGAGAGAGAAGGCAACCACCGATAATGAAGAGTAAGGAATAGGGAAAAAGCTTTTCTGCGTGTGCCTTTTTTCACTCTGCCGAATTTTTGTAGTTGTAACTGGCATGAAGGGGTGGCTCATCCCAACCTCTGCATCATCTCGCGCTCGTATTCCCCCACCGTCACGGCATACTCATTGGCGAAGAACGTTCGGTCGTAGGTAGTAGACAGGGAGTAAGCCTGGTCACCTAGCTTGGTGATAGTCCTTTGGATGCATTCGTGTAACTGAATCTTCGAGGGGGTGCCAGCATTGGCATGTTGGGTCATGGTCTGTATGGTGGTCCATGCTTCCATAGCACTTGGGATACGGTCGCCGCTTAACTTGTCGAGGACTTGTCTACGTAACTGACCGGGCGAGGGCATGTAAACACTCTGAGTGGCTAACTCTTTGAAGGTGTCATACACCACCGTCATGTCATAATGGCCTAGTAGGTCTTCCCATACAGTAAAGACATCCTCTTGGGTGTTCTTGTAGAGAGTCTGGTTATAGGCTGCGTATACTTTCTTGACTAGCGCGCGCGTTTCGTCTGAGGTCATGGCTTTCCCCCACCGTCATCAAATACTTCCGAACCTTTAGGGGTTATCCCCCACAGTGCTTCGCCATCTGGGGTGATGCCGACTACTTCGATAAGACCCTGAACTCGTAGATACTCCATGTCGCGAGCTAGGTCGTCCATTGTATAGCCAACATTGTTCTCAATTTCTATGATTTCGTCGCCGCCGTCTTCAGAGCTGGTCGTCACTGCAGTCCTCCACCGGTTCGGGATGCATTAAATTCTCATCTTTATTGTTAAACAAGCAGTGCTCAGACTCCATCATTGCTTGAATCACATCAATAATCTGGAGATTCTTTGAAGTGCCGGCCTTTCCACCACCGTCATTAATAAATACATTGCTAATCATGGATTATATCCCTAAACCGTTCGACATGCTCTGAGTCTCGGAGGATGAGTTCGATGGAGTTGTAGAACTTGCTGCCTGGGTTAGTTCCCATGTGCCAATCAGATAAGGAGCATCCTTTGATAGCCTCCATACAAGCCTCAGTTCCGTATTCGAGGATGCCTCTTGCGATATATGCGCAGCGGTTGTCATCAAGCTTTGCCCTCTTTTTGTCGTGAAGCATCTTCCAGTATTCAAAAATTCTAATAATCTCAGCGGCATCAACCCGGTCTACTAGGTTTAAACTTGGTTTTCTTGTCCGACGTGGAGGTTTGTCCCCCGCGGGAGTTTTCAAATTGTTATCTTTTTCCATCTTTTTTAAACCTTCGGTCTTCAGAGCCGGGAATAACTCAAGTTCTAGAGGGACTTCCACCACCGTCATTCTATTTCCTACTTTCATCAATGTAAAGAGAACATTGCAAGAACTGAAAGAACCCTTTGGAGGGGGTCTGGGGGAACCTTTGAGTTCTACCAGACGGTAACAGGACGACCTGAAGCAGACCTCGGTAACCGAAGTAAGTCGACAGCTCATTGGTTGTGGCGCCACTAAGTTGTGTCAGTACCATAGCGTATCCCAGCCCTGCGGCACGGGTCAAGTTGTAACTTTTTTGTAACAGATTTGTACGCTTTCCTCCACCGTCAATAATAAATGGGATGTGCATCAACTTGCCATCCTGTCAGAGCGTGTGACCCTATTGTCCAGGAGTACTTGCCTGGCTGTCCGGTCCGGTGCTTCAAGAATGTTATGTTTTTTAGCAATCTCACGAAGAAGCATCTTCACTTCCTCTTGTTCGTCGTGGGTAAACTCGTGTTCATTTCCGATAATTCTGGTAGCTATGACGGCCGTGATGGTAGGAAGTGCCACGAATACTGCAGATGCAACCAAACCAATTCCAGCCATCCTTCCTATTAATGTTCTTGGAAACTGGTCGCCGTAACCCACAGTGGTGAACGTCATGAATGCCCACCACATCGAGTCGCCGAACCCATGGTGTTCAAAGGTTGAATAGACCGTGGCTGCCAGTAGGTAGACGGTTGATAAGCCGGCAACCAATATAAAGGTTTTGTGCTTTAACTTTAGATTCATAGTAGGTACCTCAGTTGATAGTAATTCTGGGAACTATTTTTATTGTATCTTCTTAAATGCTCTCTTCCACCACCGTCAATAATAAATTGACCTTTTGAGCCGGCAACCATCCGGCGACGATGCGAACGTGTGTTCGCCTGGCTGCATCCGCACGGGAACGCCAGATTTTTCAAAAAGATGGCTTTTTTGCAAATATCGCGGGCCCTCAGCAGTTCTACCCCAGCCCTTATCAAAAAGATAGCTTTCTTGTACGGTCTTGACCGGCCGTCTTCGGATGGGGTTGCATTCAAATTAGGGACATTTGTGAGAATATTGGATGTACCCTTGAGGGATGGGGACTTTCCCCTTTCCCCCCGCTCCTCGGCGGTATGTAGTAATCCCGGTCCCCTGGGGTACGATGCATAGTCGGCGGTGGTTTTGGTGGCGTCACGACAACAGCTCCTCCAGGGGATAGGGTTTCCCCCACCGTCAAAGGATGGTAAGCCAGTCCGAAGGTGGTTCAAGCCGCACCTTTTCGGCAATCTCTTCAACCATTTCCTGCATCTGAAGATTCCAGATTTTGTCCTGCAGTTTAATATCACGAATTTCCTCAGTTTTTCTAATAATATCTTCGATGAATTCTTTTGAATATGCAGCTATATAAGTCTTTTCGTCGGCCCCACGGAAGAGCACTGGCTGGGAGCCATCAAGAGCTTTCTCTGGGACGTAAACACATTTGTAAATATACTGCCCACACGAGGCAATAAACAACGTATTGTGTTCTAATTCTGAATTAATTTCATTTATTTCTTTTAACATTATTTTATTAACATCTTCGCCGAGCCACTCAATGCCATCTTCCGGGAAGTTCCATTTGTCATCATTAAATTTAGTCATTAAAGTTCCTTTCCTCCACCGTCAATAATAATATCAACCGTAGTAGGCTGAGTAACATGAATAATTCACGAAACTTCAGAAACCCGAGTGAGACCCAGGCGAGAGCTGTGGGTCACATTGAGCAGCCCCCCAGTTACACACCAGGAATACTTGGGATTGCTCTGACCGTACTCGGCCAAGCTTGTATATTTTGGATAGCGCTGTGGGTTCTTCGCGATGCTGGTGCCATTGACTTCACGGTGACGTGGTGGAAGCTCAACGCTTTGGCTGCTGCCACCGTGGCATTCAAGTTTTGGTGGACCGTAATCACCCGACATTAGGTACTCCATAGTGTGGAGCAGAGATACCGGGTATACCCATCCACGCATAGCAGGTTCCATCGTTGAGTCGAGCAATATGAAGAATTACCCAACCAACTTTTAGTGATTCTTCAACTTTTGTCGCCAGCTCAGCCGGCCCATCACTCTCAAGATATCTCAGCATTTTGAATCTCCTCTTTCATTTTGCGCATTGAATCAAGTAATTCCATTCTAAAGACATTCCATATGTAATCCCCATTCAGGATGTACATACCAATTGTTTCAATCTCTGAATCAGTTCGTGATGACCACCAGGCTGCCAATTCTTTATCGGCGACATCGCTTGAATCAAGCATCCAATCAAATTCGTCGCGCATTGCCTGCACCTCAAATGAGATAGTCAGCAAATTGAATGTAGTTGTCATACCAGTACATCCAAGTTGACCGGGGCACTCACAACAATTGTGAGTACTCGAATGTCCAAGAGAATGTCTTGCATCTCACTAGAAGAGACAAGTTCACGTTTGGATATCAAAGCCAGAGCTTTATCTATTGACGCTGCAATTTTCACAAGTGCTTCATTTGATTCTGTCATTTTATTTCTTTCTAATAGTTGAATGGATAATAATTATATCTTGACTAGGACCTGGCCCCACCAGTGAGCACGAGAGCGACTGGGGATTGCTCAATCGCGCCCACTGGCTGGTACCCCGATACTTGGGCAGAGTACCGGTGTCTCCACTGCGACCCTACTGTCCCAGTGGAGAACATTTATTCGGGGAGCAATCCCCCATTCTTTCTCCGATAAACATCAGTGAACGACTCTGGCCATTCTCGCTTTTTCTTTTGACCATTCTGCATCGCTCGTAGTAGTTCTTTCGCAGCAGTGACATTCTCTACAACGATGACACGATGCTTTAGGCATTCGTTGACACACTGGAGAGTAAGAATGTCGTGCATTCCGTGAGTACCAACTACTCCACCGTCAGTAACCCAAACTACTGGAGACGATGAACGTTGTCGTTGTTTAATCGCCCACTGGAGAGCAGGGAAGTCAACACCGTTGTTGGAGTTTGCTCTTGGAAGTGTTTCGCACATCTTGCCTTTCTCTGCGAGAATCCACATATTCGTTGAGTTATCGCCTAAGTCTGAATACATCGCAACAGTGCAACCCGGTGCCGACTCAACAATTTCACGAATCTGTGAATGAGTGAATGACATTGAGCCACTGGCATCTATCAGTACAACACCACCTTGACCACGAATAACACGGTCAAAGATTTTACGGTCAGGGTCAGTGAGTAGTCGATGCATCCGTCTTGGATTCTTACCAGTGTCTGATGCAACTCGCTTCTTGCCCAAGTTGCCTTTAGTAAGTTTTGGCATTGGCACTTTCTCAATTTTTAATTCCATCCAACTTGGGATATTGCGACTTGCCTTGTGAGCATCTACATCACTGATAGTTCTTGGAGTACCAGTGCCCTCGCTGCCCTTGGTGGATTTCTTGGAATTGGTTGGTCGTACTGCACCAGTGGCTTTCTTAGTTTCGCCAGTAGCCTCGCCCTCGCCCTCGCCCTCTGCATCGCCCTCGCCCTCGCCCTTACCCTTTTCGTTATCGGGTTCGTCATTAGGGTCGAATTCCATAAGCCTGTCTACCCATTCTGCAATTCGTTCAGTGTGAACGAATCCAACTGGAGACAATTTAGTGACAGGGCAAATTTCAGTACTTGCAAGTGTGCCAGTTTTGTAAGCCAAGTCCATTTCTTTTTTTGCTCGCTTGGCGATGTCCAACAACATCTTGCCCCATTTTCTATCGTGTCTGCGAACACCAGTGAGGAATGCTTTTTGTGATGCAGTAGTTGCACAAGCAATTGTCATCGCCACTGCTGCCGACCAATCACCAAGAGCGACACATCGTTCTCCGTCTGCCATTTCTCCACCGTCTGTCAGGTGTTCTTTCATATTGAATCCTGCTTTTGTGCAAAGGTAATTGACTCGCAATTCCTCTACAACGGTGAGTGCTTTCACTGATGCAATCTTTCGCTCCTGCCATTCAAAGAATGAATCTGCTGGAGATACTTTCGCGTGCATCATTTCGTGGGCACGAATGCATCGTGCATTAGGTGAGTCTTGTACTGGAGCGAGCATATCTCGTCCGACAATACTTGTCATCGGGATTCCTCGCCGTGGCTCGCAATCTCGCACCGTCCAACGGCCGTGTTCAGTGTCGTTTCGTGACAACAATTCCGGCATTGGAGCGAGTGAGTTATCTTTCGCTTTCATCACACACTCACTTTCTCAATTGCAATTGCATCCAAGATTGACGATGCTCGGTCGTGGAATACGATTTCTGCTGCTCGCTCCATACCAAGTGTCGTTCGCAATTTGTCAAAGTCGTAGAATGCTCGCAACGAAATTCGACGTTCGCCTGCATCGGCAGAACGAATTGCCATTGGTCGCAAGTCAGGTGACAATCGCTTCAATGCATTCGGGTGAGGTTCGTTAATGCGAATGCGAACAGGGAATCTGTCAGCGAGTGCCGTTGGCAACTCTCGCATATCCTCAACATTCGTTGTCATAATGACCGAGAATCCGTCAAGTGGCTTTATGATTTGACCAGTGTTCGGGTGTTCCCACGATGCACTTTCAGGTGAATCCAACATCGCCAAGAGTGTCGCAGCAACATCGCCACCAGCCTTGTCAATTTCGTCAGCGACCAAGCGACCACCACGAACACCGTTGCCCTGCCAAGCCTTTAATGCTGCACCAAACATCCAACGGAATGTACCGTTCTCCTCTTGCAAGAAGTGACCAGTGACATCGCCAGTTGTCATATCCTCTGCACACACCAATCGGTGTGCCCCTGCTTCAACTTCGCCCATTGTCAATCCAGCGAATGTCTTACCAATGCCCGATGGTCCAAAGAGGATTACACGGTCAATGCCACTGTCAAGGCATTCGTTGAGTGTCTGCCAGCATTTCGGCAGAGCGAGTGTTGTGTCTGTAGTTGCCATTTCATTTCTCCAATTTCTAGTAGGTGGACTAACAAATACATCTTAGTAACTTGGGACGCTTATGAGACAAACCCACTTACCCTGTTGAATTCGCCAAAGGTGTATGGTGTTTATATGCGCAAAGAACAAATTTATAGTTATGTCACAATGTCTGGCCATACGAATGGTCAGGTGGATTCAGTGCTTGAGGTTTACGATATAGCAGAGGTTGAGACTTTGGTAGACCCTAACCCTGAAGTAGAGGTTGAGACTTTGGAATCGCCGGCTCTTCCACCACCGTCAATAATAATTACACCTGACGTGGGGGTTGTGGCCACGACCATCATCGCTCCGGTGGAACCAAGCCGGCCACCAGCTGACCGCCTGGACGATGAGCCACCCCGAGAACCATTCCCAGTTACTCCGAGCCGTGAGACGGAACAGGTTCGCGCGAGCGCGGGTGATTCCTGGATTGCTGCTGGCGACGACGTTGTTGTCTTGAAGACAATAGCCGGCTAATTCGAGAGTTCTTTCTTGCTGGTGTCATAACGACATCACCATAGATTCAAATGCAGTGTTCTGTACTTGATGGATTATTTCCCATTGGTCATCACCGAGTGGTGAGTCCTCATCGTATGGTGGGAATGTGAATATCTGTCCATCGCTCAGAGCAATTACACCGTCACCGATGTCGCCTGTTATTTCTTTGGTCATTTCTCCAGCAATGAATTCAAATGCTCCCATAAATCCAATTCCATCTTCGGAGTAGTCACCAGTGAATGTGAGTGTTGGGTAGTCCATTGACATCTTCTCAATGAGACCGCGTGCTGGACACCAGGCAGTTTGATACACATAGTTCAGTTGTCCCTTCACATTGTCCGTCTGCAGTTCGGTATCCGAATCGCTCCATTTCGTTCCCCAGTTGTTGATGTTCCAGTCATACCAATCTCGTGCACCGTACTTGTCAAAGTTTGATTGCTGCTGTTTCTTGAATGCAATTCTCTCTTCTTCATCACTTGGGTCACTTCCAGCACGTGTGTCTACGAGCTCTTGTGGTGTCGGCCAATGATTGGTAAGTCGACAATTACCATCCCTGATAACGATTGCGTGAAACTCTGCGACCGTTTCCTCCGGCCCACTGACTGTAAGTGAATTGTTGCACCAGTTAGGCATAAGTTACCAATCCGTGTTGTGTAGACATTCCTTTGCCATCAAATACCCATCTCCACTTCTCACCATCTTCGCCTTCCCAGTAGATGAATGAGTTTGGCTCTACGAGATGACCGATTGCGCGAAAGAACAAATCTTCTTGACCAATCTTGCTGTCGTATTCAAGGTCAGCAATGTCGCCAGTCAATTTATCAAACTCGGGGTGAAACCCCAATGCATCAAGTATCGCTATGAAGTCTGCACAAGTCTCGGGATAGTTTGCATCCATCCACGAGAACCATTTCTCGCCGCCCCCACCACCGTTCTTCACACTGTCGGGAAGATTGTTGAGTTCGCACATAAGGCGATAAGCCTCATCAAAGTTCTTCTTCTTCATTCTGAATGGCGAGCAATATGCTCTGACGTAATAACCCATTATGTTTCTCCGATTTCTAGTAGTTGGTACTTCGGTTTGGTTGAGCAGATTTCGTACTATGTTGGAAACTTATCCAACTCTCTGAAACCCACTCAACCAAACCTTGACTTCATCTTACTTGATTGGGACGCCTATGAGACAAGAGCCAGTATCGCGTCAGCGAGTGAACCTTTAGCAGAACCCTCGTCAGTCGTGATTTCGTTAGGTGTGTCCTGAAACCGTAGAACACTTGCTACACCTTCACGGTTGGCACAAATGACCAATCGAACACGGCGTCGCTCGGGGTGCTGGCTCGGTGGCACTCGGTCATCATCATCATCATCAGCAGTCTCACCTTTAGGAAGTGGTGCTGCCCAACCACAAGTCAGAACGGCAACACCGTCAAGACCTTCGGTTGACTTGTTCTCAATGGCGCTGTCAATCAGTTCGTACACATCACCGTTGCTGGTAATCAGTTCTACGGAAACACCACCGTTGGTATCAAAGGTCAGAGCGTAAAGTTCTGCCCGTTTTGTGTCAAATGAGCCACGCAATTTCAGAATTTCTGAAACCTGTTCCTCAACTTGTGTTGCGATTGTGACATCAACTTTCATTTCATTTCTCCTTATTTCTAGTAGGTAAGGACATCTTAGTCGGTTGGGACGCTGGTGAGACAAACCAATTCGCCACTATCCACCACCGTCAATAATAATCCGATTGACAGTGGTGGGTTGGGGGGTGAGCCTGGCCCGGTCGATTAGCTTTCGGTGGAGCTAATTGACTGGTCGGTTACTTCTGGCAAACCCTCAACCTCTACTTGAGGGTTAGGGTTGACAAATACCGGATGATTTAGAACACCTTCTCCGTATCGCTTGACCAACCAGGCATTTCGCTTGGCACGGTCATCGGCAGACAAGTAGTCGGGGATTTTCATGTTCACGACATCAGCTCTGCTACATCGACGCGAAGTGCTGCACAAATTGAGAAGTACGTCTCCAACGATGGCGAGTAATGATTATTCTCAATCCGATTTACTGTCTTACGGTCAATGCCGGCTTTTGTGGCCAACATCCCTTGAGACATATTTTGCTCCGTCCGAATGACAGAAATATTTTTAGCAATTCTGCTCATCTGTGATTGGACTTTTTTGCTTTTTTCTTGTTTCATATTTTCCCTTTTCTATCGGTGAGTTACTGATGGTACTTGTTGGTGCGTCGTATACACAACCCTAGGGAAGTGCCAACCCAGACTCTATGGCTACTTGAATGATGTCTGAATCCGAACCTTCCAACATCTCTTCTTGTTCGGGTGTCAAGAACACCTCATCGACTACGCGGCACAAGTCGTAATTGAGTATTGTGCCCGATTGAGTATCAATGATGTAACGCATTATATTTTCCCTCCACGACGTTCGTAGTCCTCAATGGCTTCGTTGAGTGTCTTTGAGTAGTCTCCACTCTCGGCAGAGAAACCCTTTTCGGTTGCGCTAATTCGCCATACGACATAGTCATCAAAGTTTTTTCCACCTCTGACGCAAATCGCAATCCAATTCGCAAGAGTGTCGTTCTCTACTCGCTCGCCAGTTTTCGTACACGCAACAACAGTCGCGCCGTTGAGCAACGTGCTGCCAACCCGTAGGTGGAAGTCGCGCAAGTCTGCAATTATGTCTGTCATATCTTTCTCCTTGTTTGGTAGGTGAAGTAATCGTACCCGAGTGGGACGCAGGTGAGACAATTAGACTTCCAGCATCTCTTCTTGTTCGGGTGCAAAGTAGGTAATTTCCGGGATTGGCCAAAAGTATTCATCATCGGAGAGGTCATAGACGTTCTCTAGTTGTGACTTGACCCAAGATTCAGGACACTCAACAAGAGCGAAGCCAATCCGATAGTAGAGCGAGAAGTCGGCCAGAGTGTTGTAGTAATGCTCGGCGGCAATTTGTGCATCGGACTCGGTATCACATAGACACCAATCGGATTCGTCTGCACCTCCGGCATTGTCGTTGGTGTAAAAAGCTATCCATTGTTGCATTGTTCCCCCTCGGGATTAGTTGGTAGTTACAGAGTACCCGAGTGGGACGCTCGTGAGACAATTTGACCCTTGACCCGGTTTGTCTCATAAGCGTCCCAAGTGGATATAGTTACAGCACCTACTAAACCAAGGAGAAAACCCATGAATGAAATGAATATCGCAGTCATCTCGGTCAATTCGTCCGTCATTGACCAAGTCACCTATTTGGGAAGTCGTGTTGATTACTTTGGTGTTACTCACCATGCAAAACTTACGATTAGGTTCGTATCGGGCAAGAACTACGAAATTGTTGGTTCTGCCGCAAGCGAAGTTTTCGCCTCGCTCGCTCTCATCGTTTCCAACAACGACAGCATTGGACAATGGTTCAATCGTGAAGTCAAGAACAACTACGAACTAGAATTGGTAGGTGCATAAATGAACAAGTACTGGCAAGACATCATTGACTGGAGTGTGCCTCTAACTGAGGAAGCAGTATGGCAAGCGATAGCTGATGCCAACGACTTGGACTACAACGAAATTGCCGATGGTGATTTATTGGAGTGGATGTAACAATTCCGGATTTGTCTCACGGGCGTCCCAACCCGATACACTTATTTACCTACTAGAAACTGGAGAACATAAATGATTTCATTCGCCGAAAAGGCAGCACACGTTGACGAGATATTATTCTCAACGAATGACAATTTCCATCTTGACAAAATAAGTCTGTTCTCTATTTGTGAGACAGACAGAATAAACGATGAAGGCGAACTCATTGGTACTCTCGTACTCGCCTCGACCGATGACGATATGTGGACTTTGATGAATAAGTCCGATACCGTGAACATCGTGCGAGCAAGTGACTACATCGCAATCGTGATGACAGGTTGGGCAGCACCAAACCTAGACACAAAACCATCTCAAAGTTTTGAGCGAAAGAGAGTTCGCATACTCCAGTTCGCAAGTTCAGAGGGTCAGGTAAGTGTTATGAGATTTGAGGATGACCCAACTGAACAACATTGTGATACCTCAGCAACTGGAGATATCGCAGACGAAATATCCAAACTAATGAAAAGGGCAGGTAAATAAAATGGGTTACACTCACTACGTCACACGACCAACAAACAATTTTGGTTCGGCAGAGATGTACGGCAAACTAGCTTTAGATGCTAAGGCTATTTGCGAATACGCTCAGTCCAATGGAATTGCATTGGGCGATTGGGATGGTCGATTTGGTACTCAACCAAGTTTCACGGAAGGTCGCTTTGCACTCAACGGTGTAGATGACGGGCATACCGATTACTCTCACGAGAGTTTTATTTGGGATGCTTTGCCAAGCCAGCCCGAGTATCGCAAGGATGACCCGAACTACTTTATGTTTTGCAAGACTGCATACAAACCATACGATGCTGTCGTAACTGCAATACTCATCCGAGCAAAAGTTATCTACGGCTCTCTTGTTACTGTCTCATCAGACGGGAACTGGGCCGATTGGGAACTAGGTCAGAGGATGTATGCGAATGTATTCGGCGAGGTTGCCGAGTGCCCATTCAACGAGGTGAACGTATGACCGCCGATAGAGCAGGTGACCCGGTCTGGTCAGATATGACCTATGACGAATTAGCAACGATGATTGGCTACAGAATGATTGGCATTGTCGGAATGATGGAACAACTTGGATTGACTACTCTGCCGCACTTCGTAAAGAACTACATTGACCCAAGTCAGACAGACGATGCCATACTCCGGGATTTTGACCGATGGCTCAAGTGGGCTTTGTCTCCAAAACATTACGAGGGCAGAGAGCACCTACTGTCCATTGACTTCGTGAAGCTTTGCCAAGCGACGCTGCAAAAGCCAAAAATGTAGTTGTCTCACCAGCGTCCCAATTCGGTAAGGTGGTGGTATGAAACAAACAGAGAAACAGTTCTTTGCCGAACAAAAAGTACGACTAGACGAGATTGAGTATTTGGTCAATCTGTATTTGATGTACAAGGCAGAGGGCAACGAGTACGGAATAGCGCGAGTAGAGAAGCAAGTCGATGCCCTATTGGAAGCGAGAGGACTGTAATGAGAATCACAACAAAAACAGTAACGGACTTGTATCTTGGAAAAGTTACGGGGAACGAGGCTCAATGCCCAGAGTGCAGCAGAGTGTTTGACCTTCGTGACTTTGATGATGCGAACGAGTGGAACTACGGTCACGATTGCGAATAGTTAGTGCGGCCAATCTGGGAACACCGATAAGCAATTAGGACAGATTCGTTCTTGTCCCTTGCGATAGTGGACAATTTTCAGTTCATCCTGAGACACCATGGCAACGGCACACTTCCAGGAACAAAAATTTCTGAATCCATCTTTACTTGAAAAGAATGGTTTTATCTCGTAGTCAATGCCGGCCTCAGTAATCCAATCTAAGTTTCCGGTAGGTGCATCGTCTATCCAACCTCCGGAACCGTCACCTCGTTGCACGTGTACGCCCCATACGGCTTTACCGAATAGCTCAGTACCTCTCCAACTCCACTTGCAGCACGATACATCGGACTCGCATAAGTGTGAACCGTATTCAATGTTGGATTGGTCTAGTGCTGGGAACAATTCCAGGAACTTGATGATGCAGTCGTGACAAAATATCCATTGGCGCGATTGACGTTGGCCGAGCAAGACATCGACCTCATCGGAAAAGCCGCCGTAATATCCAAAAGTCTCGTACGGCAGAACCCAACCGTTCTCCGGATACACCTCTCCATCTTTGACGGGTTGCTCAATGCCGCAAGCTGAACAGGTACAGGTACTCATAGGTGAGATTACTCTACACCTAGATAGTCCGAAAACTCTTTGTCGGTCATTGGGATAATTTGTGGAGTCAAGTCCATCGCAGACCTAATTTTTTCAAGGTCATCGTTTATCTCCGAATTGGTGATGTCGGAAAGAATACTGAAATCAAGTCCAAGCAACTTAATTGGAAGTGTCGTATCGTTGCCCTCGTCATCGACCTCGCCACATAGGAGAACATCACCAACGATAATCCGATTGGTGATGAACGATGCGAAATTGTTTGTTGGCGAACCTTTGAGTAATCCCTCGTCATCTACATACATCGTGTAGTTGTCACGAGTGGTGACAATGTCAAACGGGCCGCCATCGGCAACGAGTGTTGAGATGACTTTGTAACCATCAGGGTCGTTCAGGTCACGGGAGATAATCTCCGTAGTTCCATTGGCTCGAATAAGTAGCGATGAGATTGTCGGGTAAGTTGTCATAGATACAGCATATCCATTTGGGACGCATATGAGACAAACCCGGAATCCCATTTGTCTCACCAGCGTCCCAGCTCTGTAGGGTAATTGGTATGACAACACTTACCCAACAAAAAGCAGTCCTTACATCGGCATCTACTGGAGACAGGGGTGATGCTGGATACAAGAAGCGATACGAAGTAGTCATCAGTCCACAAGTTGACTTCGTTCGTGCTGGCGGCCGAGACATCGTCAAGTATGACGTCTCAGTTCGCTGGGGTCGCAACGAGGGTTACAACCTTCAACGCCAACACAACTCAACTCACTACTCGTGGGAGAGTGCCGTAAGAGTTGCTAAAGAACTCATTGATGCCAAACGGAAAAAGGGATACCAAGTTCAGTCCAACGAGTGGTTTGACCACGAAGCTGGCAACTTCATTCGACCATAAACTGGTCAAGTCTCATTAGCGTCCCAACCCGATACGATGTAATCACCTACTAAACAAGGAGTCGTTATGACAATCACCAAAGCAACCGTTCAGCAAGTTCGTGCCGATATGCTCGCAGCACTTGAGCCAGTTCTAAAAAAACACGGACTCTCTGTTGATAAATCCAATGCGACTTACTCGGATACATTCGTCAAGTTTGGTTTGACATTCTGTATTGACAACAAAGATGCCAATGGTGTTTCGCTTAGTGGCGAGTATGCCGATGCCTACAAACAATTGTTTAGGTCATACGACTTGCCTAGTGACATTCTCGGCAAAGAGTTCACGAGCAACGGCAAGAAGTTCTTGTTTGCTGGTATCGCATCAAAGCGAAGCAAGTACCCATTCGCAGCACTACAAGTTGGTACTGACCGTATGTGGTTTATCGGAGATACACTCAATGTACGAAATCAACTTACTCGCCCACTCATAAAGGTAGGTAAATAATGCTACGGAGATTATTCGCATTGAGTTGTGTCACGGCTGGACTATTGTTCGGTGCGTTTCTTGTTCGTGATTACAAACATCGTCTTGAGTTCACTTGTGACAATGTGGAAGTCATTGTTGTATCGGGAGATACATTGTGGGATATTGTTCGCTCAAATTGTCACGGCAACAAACAAGAAGCACTTGATTATCACGTTCAGGTGTACGGAACAAATCTACAAATAGGACAACACATATTCCTGGCCCCAAATCAAAATTGCCAACTCACATTGACCGTCCCCGGCGAGCGTTGGACAAATTGTTAGGTAGCCAATGAGTATTCCACAGCGAACATCAGCTGAGTACGTTCAGATAAAAAAGAACAAAATTGTGATTGAGCGAGCAAAGATAGTTCGAGTCTGCCACGATTGCGATACACGACTCAATGCCTACAATGCCGATATTAGGTGCTACAGGTGCGACACGGCACATACACGAGCCAACTTAGAGGTTGCCCTGTCCAAGAGACAGCAGCATAAGCGACCTGTCTCACAAGCGTCCCAAATAGGTAAGATGTAGTTATGACAACAACCAAAATTGACTACAAGAAATACCTTGAGGACATACGAGACATCATCACGAATTGTGAAGGTGCCGGCCTTGTTTCAGACATTGACGAAGTCCTTACAGGTTTTTTTGCCAATGTCGCAAAAACACCCGTACCTAGTTACGCGGCATCATTCCTTGACCAACTCATTGACCTACTGAATAATGTAGAGGGAGCAGGTCTTGAGAGCGAACTCAAGCATCTAGTAAAAGTGTTGCCAAAAACACTTTACTAGTCATCAAATAGCGAGTTTTGGGCCACCTTGTTATGGTCTGTGCAGAAGTCGTGGACATACTCGTAGTGTTCATCGGTAATGCGATATATCGTCTTGCTCGAGCCTCGCAACCAGGCTGTTACCTTGCGAACTGTATTGGATGATGCTGGGTCAAGCTGATGATTACATACCCGGCAGGTGTAAGCCGATGTCATTGTTTGAGTAGCCGAGACAACCAATTTTTCTTAGGTCGCTGCGCTCTGTCAATTTGCGACACCACTTGCTCAATCTCGCTTATTCCAAGTTCCTCGTATCGGTGCTGCACGTCATTTAGGTGTTCGCTCACCTCAAAGATATGGTCAAGCTCGTAGAGCGTCGTATCTGTTCGCTCATCAAACGGAATACTCATAATCTCCTCTTGTCGAAGGATAAGAGCGATGAGTGTAGTCTCAATCTCATCGTACGTGAGTTGGACCGGTAGTAATTTTCTATCAGTTTCGCGCATTATTGCTCTCCAGCCGGTTTGTCGGGTACGGTCGCATCAAACGCATACGACTCTAACGATGACATAAAGTCTAAGCCATCGTTGTTCATCATACAGTCGTAATCAAAGGCCGCCTTGTCTTGAGTGTATTGACCTTGCTCAATGTCTGATACAAGTGCCGAGAGAGTATTTATGGTGCGCATAAGACTCTCTTGTAGGCGAGTGAGTGATTCATTAGGCATAGGTGTAATCTCCAGTCTCAATCATATACTCGTCACGGCTCATTGTGGTGACTGTTACCCAACTACCTGTCGGGCAATCGTGGTGACTCAATAGAGCACCAAGAGTTTTTGTGTCCTCGTCAAACTCCCAACGAAGTGTGAAGTCTCCGTTTACGGACATCGCTCTTACCAATCCATTGGAGTCATCGACCAACACGACTCCACCAACGGTACGATTCCACAATCCGATTCCCTCAACCTTGAACGGGTAGGAATTATTGTATGTCTCCCCGTCAAACAATGACTCCGTGACATTGGCGAAGTCTTCGAGACTCCACTCGTAGCAATACCCGTCACAATCGCCATCAAGGTGGCCGCATTGGCAGTTCGTTGAGATAGTTCCAGTAAGTTTCATAATTGCTCGTTTCTGTTTAGTAGGTGAAGTAATCGTATCCCAATGGGACGCTTGTGAGACTAGTGGGCAACTCCGGCCCAGCCAGATATCTCTGCATAGCAAGCCTTGCAACACTCAATCCAACCATCGTTGCCATCATCCATATAAGTTGTGTAGGCGAGGCAACACGTTGTTAGTCCTGTATCTAGGTCCACTTCTATTGGATTACTCATCGTCATCCTCATCCTCATCGACCTCTACTTCATCCTCTGCACCTTGTGGGATGAGAGTGACGAAGCCAGCATTGGGGTCTTGCTCGTTGTGCGATACGGCATTGATGAAGCGAAGTCCACAAGACTCATCCCACCAAGTGCGAATAGTTGCGAGCATCTCATCGGGCGAGCCGAGAAAGGTTCGGTCATCACAACCTTTACCGTTGTAATTATCCACAAACCACTTCGCCTCAATGTCATCCATCGCAAGATAAATCTTGTGGCAGCCATCGAATGCGATGAGTTTCGCATCATTGAGTGCATATTCTACATCACTCCAGCAATCTTGCATTGTCGTTGTAGCCATCAGTTCCTCGTTTCGTAGTAGGTGAAGTAAGTGTACCCAGTTGGGACGCTCGTGAGACAATTATTCATCGTCATCGTCATCGTCATCGCAGTCCTGCCCAAACATCTGCTCCCAACAATGAGGATGAGTTCCCGAGATAATTTGCTCTCGTTGTGGTGCTGCCAAATACCAAAAAGCTTCTTGGACAGACATACCACTCTGTCGCATCTCTACGGACTCGTAGCGAACAACAAGTTCGCCAGTCTGCCCACAATGCATACAGGAGCGAGTGTTGATGATTACCTCGTTGTCGTTTATTTGTGTTGTCATAGGTACATAATACCCACTTGGGACGCTCGTGAGACAAGTGGCCATAGGGTCGAATTGTCTCATAAGCGTCCCACTTGGCTATGATGTCTTTGTGGCAAATAACCAACTACGGAAAGAGGACATTGTGGCAACTCCAGTAATCACCTTCTCACTCGCAGGCGAGTCATCGTCTGTTCGTGACCTTCAGTATGCGAACGAATTGTTGTTCGTAACGTTCACAAGTGGTGTCACCTATTGCTATTCAGGTGTCTCGCTCGCAACGGTCAAGGCAGTCATCGGAGCCGAGTCAATCGGTTCAGCACTTCACTCGAATGTCATCAGCCAGTCGTACGAATACACAAGGTTGTCCAAGTAATGACTGACTCAATCTTGTCAAGCGAGGGGTTGGTGGAATATCGCCACCAACTCCTCGTAGACCATCTCATTTACAATCATTATCCATCGCTGCCAATCTCACTTGTTAAAGTTGCCGAGATGGCACTTGACCACTACGCCGAGTTTGGTGATGAGGGTTATGAGATGCAACTCCCAGAGGGAATTACATTTCACGGTGTGAACTATGCACTCATTGAGCAAGTATTGGACACACTTCACCTCTATGACTTCCTAGAGTCTGTAGAGTAAAGGTGTGAGCAAACTGAATATCATCAAAAATAAGAGTTGGGATTATGCGGCCAACACACTTGTGCGAATGAAAGAGCACCCGGTCATCTCGTCGGTTGTGATATTTGCAATCGTTCCACGATTTATGTTCAGGCCGATATTTATGTTGCTTGGATACATCGGACTAACTCGAATGTTCCTATTGTTTCTTGCCGCATTGTTGTATTTTGCATTTCTCTATTTACAAGAGGTTGTTCCACTTCCACCAAAGCAGAATGACTTTCTTGATGCAATCAACGATGATAGATACAATGACGGTTATTACGAATAGTGCACTCGCCTAGCGCTAACCACAAATCCCGACGATAAGGAGCAGGTAGACGAGTGCGAGAACAATACTAGCACTTTATTACTTCTTCTTGTTCATCCTGTCAGCGATAGTGCCGGCCTTAGCTCCGAGAGAACTATTGTCGGACATCCAACTCTTGTCAAGTCGGCCAACGTCTGATGCAGAGCGCAGCACTTCTGAAAGTTGTTTCTGTAATTCGCTTACCTTCGTCTCAAGTTGGGATATTTTGGTCTTGAGTACGTTCGCATCCTGGATAATCGGCGCGGATAGTTCATCAAAGTCTTCTTGTTCCATTGGACAATGCTACATTATGTAGGTGACTTCTCGCCTAATACTGATGAACAATGTATTGGTGTTTGACTTCCCGTATGATGTCAAGCAAGTAGCCGAGATAAAAGCGATACCGGGTAGCAAGTGGGATAAAGTAGCCCATTTATGGAGTGTTCCAGTATCAAGTCTTGAACAAGCTCGAGTATTCGCCCAAAAAAATAGCTTCGTAATCGAGTCGGATGTCCTAATTCTGACGTTACCCGAGCGGCCGATGTCCAATATGTCGGGACTGACGCAGTCTGGCGAGTTTATTTACCTTTCTTTCGGGTATGACCCGGTGAAAGTGCGCAGCGTTAAACAAATACCGGGAATAACGTGGCATTCCAAGTCAAAAGCTTGGCGCAGCCCAGTAACTTCGCTGCAGCAGTGCATAAAATGGGCCGAAACATTCCAAATTCACGTCCCAGTTGAGCTCCGGGAGCTTGCAAAAAACGTCGATAATCGACTAAATGAGCTTCGAGACGCAAGTCGAGCTACCGGAACAGAGCAAATAATCGAAGGATTCACGGGACTGATGCCATATCAGCGGGCCGGAGTCAATTATGCGGCTCGCGCGCGAAGAACATTCATAGCTGATGAGATGGGATTGGGTAAAACCATCCAGGCCATCGTTGCGCTCGAGGTAATTTCTCAAAAAATCGAATGTTTTCCAGCGGTTGTGACGTGCCCCGCCAACTTAACCATCAACTGGGCCGCTGAATATGCAAAGTGGGCTCCCAGTAGACGCGTAAAAGTTGTAAAAAATCGAAAAAACTTCCCGGAACGCGGCAGCTTTGACGTAGTTATTGTCGGTTATTCCAACATTACGGCCTGGGAGCGGCAGCTGACCGGGCTAAATGCATACATTTTTGATGAATCTCACTATCTGAAGAGCTTTCCGGCTCAACGTACAAAGAGTGCACTCAAAATGACCCGCGCTTCTGGTGCGGAAGTCCCGATATTGTGCCTAACTGGCACTCCGGTAACGTCAAAACCCGCAGAATATGCGCCGCAGCTTGAACTTCTTGGCCAATTAAACAAGTTTGGCGGCCGCTGGGGCTTTTATCGCCGCTATTGCGCTGCGTTCCAGGACAAATGGGGCCAATGGCACCTCGAAGGTAACTCAAATCTTGATGAATTGAACGATTTATTGCGCTCGACGTGTTATATCCGGCGTACAAAGGCGCAAGTTTTAACAGAATTGCCCCCGGTGATGCACTCGATTGTTACATTTGAGGGCTCGACAGCCGGAAAGAAGGAATATCAAGCCGCAGAAGACGATGTTTCTACGTTTTTGCGGGATAACAGCGGCCTAGACGTGCCAACTCAGCTTGCGAAGATAAGCGTGCTGCGTCGACTGGCCGCATATGCCAAAATGCCGGCTGTAATCGAGTGGATTGAGGAACGTGTAGACGCCGGGAAGAAAGTTGTGGTTGCGGCTCACCATCGGGACATTGTTGATGCTTTAGCGCAGCGGTTCGGCGGCCTGAAGATACAAGGCGGTATGACTGTCGAGCAAATCGAAGAAAATAAGAAGATATTCCAGGAATCAAGCGTCGAAGAAGCTCCGGTAATCGTTCTTTCAATACAAGCGGCGAAGACCGGGCACACATTGACAGCGGCGCAAGACATTTTGTTTGTCGAACTGCCCTGGACGCCCGCCGACGTGCAGCAAACATTTAGTCGATTGCATCGAATTGGGCAAACCGGGTCAGTTACGGCCACGTACGCGCTGATGGAGAACTCGATTGATGAAGATATTTACAATTTACTGCAGCGTAAGCTCTCGATTGTAACAGAAGCTATCGAAGGAGCTTCCGGGCAAGATGTAGCGGCTGCGTTTATGAAAAGAATAGGGTTGTAAACCGCCCAAGTCCCGATATGGTGACCAGATGTTTCACGATATCGAGATACTCGAAGATGAAATACCGGTTCCTCGATTTGATGGCGATTGTAGAGGGCTCCCAACGAGCTGGTGGTTCCCGGAACGTGGCGAAGCTAATACCGGCACCCGCAAGGCCGTCGAAATATGCAAAACTTGTCCGGTTCTCATTGAGTGCGGCGAGTTCGCTAATTCATACCCGAAGCTTCACGGCATATGGGGCGCGACTACTCTCAGACAACGTCAGAGACGTAGGAATCAGACTAAATAGATACCCGAATCATCATAGGTGTCCACGCGAACCTCAATTTGGTCATCAAACTCACACGGAACTTGCGTAATAAAGTATCCAATGCGATTGACCATATGCCAACCGTTGATGATGTACGTTCCATTGTCACCATCGACCCAAGTCCATACTTTATGTGGCTGCAAACTCGCTACTTTCGTCACATAATCGTATTCTGCGCCGTATGTTTCATACATTACTCCGTCCCACGACGCATCTCCGTTGATGTGGTTTTGTACGGGCTTGTATTTATCTTCCCAGAGTTCTAATTCGTCCTTGACGTATTCCATATTAGATGTCCTTGTTCAGTTCGTCTAATTCAACAGCAACACCGACCTCATCGGTCACTTCTTCATCGGTTTCCTCAAACTCATCGCGTATGAACTCGGCATTATTGTTTAGCCAAGCACTCTGGTCATCAAAACTCCACTTGTCCCACTCCAGCGGCAGTTCTTTCGTCAGGTTGTAGGTGATGTAGCGATTTGATTTGGTTTCTCTGGTTTCTACATTGGTGACATTGTAAATTGGCATCGGTTTTCTCCCTTGTTGAGTGATTACATCGTATCCGAGTGGGACGCTAGAGAGACAAGTCCAATACGACTTCGCTCTCGCCTCTCCCACTTAGGTAGGCAAGGACTTCGCTCTTGTTGATGACACGTTCCACGACTACAGGTACATCCCCCTCTCCTGCGAAGCGTGTGGAGAACCATTTAGCCTTGTCGTAGTCGCTAGTCCAAGACATACCTTGCTCGTTCTCGTCAAATAGTGCGCCACGATAAACGGTGAACGTGTCCGGGTATGCGGCCAGTTCATCTCTGTCGTTCTCTGTCATCGCCAGTTCACGGTTAGGCCGGGTCGAGTTCCAAAGAGATACCCAACTGTCAATGTTTTGCCAAATGTTTTCAGAGCCAGTCCAAACACTTGCGAGTAGTTCCCAATAATCCTTGTTGCCCAACTCATCAGCGACCTCAATGAAGGCGTCAACCCGATATGGCTTTTCGTGGAGATAGATGTACGAACTCCAACGTTGTTCCTCTAGCGCACTCGCAACAGCATCAACTTTTTGTAGATAATTCTTGTTGATAGTCGCGGCATCGGCCCAAGCAATCGTGTGTAAGAGTGGGTGCGCGATAGCGAAACCCAATTCCGGGTGTTCGTATGAGTGCGCCTGTAAGTCGGGGTGTAATTCTGTCGGGTTCATACTTTCACTTTACCTCGCTGGGACGCAGGTGAGACATCTAGGGCAGACTTGGCTAACTTCTCTATATGCCGCAGGATTTTTCTACGCTCAACAGCACCAGCATCAGCTTGTTTTCCATAATATGCCCATAGTCGAATGTCGTGGAGAATATCGTGGAGAACACGTTCCTGTTTGGTCATTGGTTTGGTCATTGGTTGGCTCTCTACCAAGATGATTGGTAGTAGAACTCCCAAGTGTCTTCCATTGTGAGGCAATTCTCCAAGATACTCACGGTGTCCTCTAAGTCTTGGAAGTACCACTCGCCGTATTCCGTTGAGCCAAAAAAGAAACCTGATTGAGTGGACAACAATTCATCTGCCTTTGAGTGGTCAGCAATAACTTGCTTACACAAGTCAAGCAGTTCTACAAGTTTCTCTCTGTCCACATAACTCTCACGGCAATCGTCCTCGCCGTTTTGGCAGTTGTCCACGAAGTATGCGTGAATTGCGTTGGCTTTGCGCCATTGACCGACTTTCATCTCAACAGAGATGCTTGGACTTTCTTTGACAAGAAACTTGATGTCGCTGCCAACTACATCTTTGAGAACAGCAAACTTGTCAGGTCGTGCGTAATCGCTTTCAGATGTGTATTGCTTTGCGTAAAGGTATTGGTCTAAACCCATAGTGGGCTCCTTTGTCTAGTAGGTGATACAACTATAACAACTTGGGACGCAGATGAGACAACTGGGCCGGAGAGCTTGCGAGGTCGAATTGTCTCACAAGCGTCCCAACTAGGTACTATGTATTTATGACAAACACAACAGAAAACTTAGTAGCGATTGAGGGTATGACCATTACCGAGCTTCGCCCAATGACACCTGCCGAAATTGAGGCAGAGGGTTGGGAAGTCAGATACGGAAACGGAACACCACTTGTAATGGTGTTGAGTAACGGTGTCCGACTTTATCCTTCACAGGATTACGAGGGCAACGGTGGTGGTGTTCTATTCGGAATTGACACAGATGGGGTGACCTTCGCATTATGACTGTCTCATCAGCGTCCCAAGTAAGTAAGATGAATACACCTACTACACAAGGAGAAGTTATGAAAACAGCACCAGTAACCCACAGCGAGTGGGCAAAAGAAATAGACCAAGCAGCCCGTGAGAACAGGCTGTACCACTTCAACGGTGGACAGGCATACATACAGGTTGGTGGGCAACTACTAATCGTTGATATGTCAATGAAGCCAGTTCAACACGTTTACTACAATGACGGATTTGCTGCCAATTATTTTGCAAACAATTCGCCACTCTCGGCAAGCAAGCATGTTGCCGAGAACCCATTGTCAGAGTTCTATTCCGATGAGTTGGTTGGCTAATGACGACAACGGAACACCTATCGGACGGAACACTTCCTAAATACATAAATGTCAGCAAACTCTTTATGTTTGATGTGGCCGATATCTGCGAGACACTTGCAGTCAAGGGTGGGAACAATGACCCGTCACTTGATGACATTATGGAAGTGGTTGATGCCGAAGCACAAGAGATTTTTGGTAGTCTTCACCGTCTTATCTACACAGACGAGGACGGAGAGGAACTTTAGTGCCATACAGAGAAATGACAAGACAGCAACGAGACAGTCGTAATCAGAAAATAAGGGAGAGGCGGCAGCGTATTCATACTCGGCCAGTAGAGGGCGAGAGACGTTGTTCGCACGAAGCCTGCACGACTGTTCTTAGTCGATTCAATACGAGAGATGTCTGTTCTATTCACGAACGGCTATCTGTCAATTACGATTTTATGAGCAGATTTGGCGACGAGAAGTAATGAACCCGTACATTGACGCCGATGGTTTTACTATTGATTTAGAGGAACCTCGCAATCCGGACCGATTAGATTCGATGTGGTGGACTTGGGATAATCAATGTCATCAGCTCGTTGGCTCTGTAGGAAAGGGTGAATATCTCATTGGTATTTATGCCGATGGTGAAATGCGCGTCCATATCTGGGAAGATGCGGCAGCAAAACACAAAGATAGCAACTTTAGTGTTGTCCGGTACTGCGATGATTTAGAAGAACACTTCATTACAGATAAACAAGTCTTTGATGCCGGCCCTCGAACAGAGTGGGTCAATAACTCTTGGTTTGATTTGTATGACTTGTCCAATGACGGTGAACACATTGACTATATTTGTGATGACCTTGATGCGGCCATTGAGAACGCAAAAGACCTGATACTTCTCGCTGAAACAAGAGGCGTCTCACTAGCGTCCCATCTGGATATGATGTAGTTATGGCACTTACCAGAACAATCACAGACAATGAAATAGAGGCAGAACACCAGGCACTTTGGCGCGACGCTGCACAAGAATACGGAGACAAGTTTGCCGTTCCAGGTGATGTCGCTCAGTCAATTAGTGACCGTACACGTGGACTTTATATCCTCAAAGGTTGGGACGGCAAGGGTTCTGCGGCCCGACTTCTTGGGAGTTATTCAGTTAGCGAGAGGACAATCATTTCACTCGTCCAGGAGTATTGCGGCGAGGACATTGACGAAGTAGTTATCGCCCCCAAAGAGAAACGAGTAGACAAGTACGACAAACTTGTGTCTTGGGCAAAACAGAATATCTTTGTCCAAAAGACAACGGAAGAACTAGTGGAGATTGGTGGGTTCTCTTACCAAACAACCCTGAAGTTCGTTCAGGACAGTCCTTACTTCAGGAAGGTCAAGAAGGGTTTGTGGGAAGTACGTGACCCTGCCTCAGACAGGTCACTAGACAAGAGTTAGTTGCCAGCCTTACAACGAGCGGCATACTCTGGACCCCATTGGCACGGGTCCCAAGGCCCCCAACCGGACACTTTGAACATCTCGTATCCGGCACGAAGGTTTGTGAGGGCATCAAGAAGTGGTTCTTGTGAACAGGCGATGCCTGCTCTACAAACTGTTGCCCACTTATTGCGAGAAACATCGTAATTTACCCCGTTGATTTGGAGTAGACCTGAGTCAGAGCGATGGGAAAGGTCAGATATACCCGTGACATTACAGTTCTTGTCCACAATGTCGCCGCCCTTACGATTAGGGCAACCGCCCGACTCACGTAAGATGATTTGACCAAGCCGAGCAATCTGTTTTGGCTTCCAACCCGCTTGTATTGCTAATTCAGGCAACCAAGAGATATCGCCGTGACTGAACACAATGGCTTTAGGAACGGTCTCAACAACCCGTTCCGGAACAACTAGTGGAACGACTGACACAGAGGGCGCATCAACCTTCTGAGCTTGGACCGGAATTGCCAACCCGATGCTCAATATAAGAATAGATATAACCCAGCCTGTGATTGTTTTCAATGTGATACTCCTGAAGTAGGTGAATAGGGCAACAGGTTCTAATAATTCCTGCCTATGTAAGTTCAGTAATCGCTACAACAATGTTAGCAGATGTTCACCCGAACCACACTTTTAATTAACTGTGCGATTATTTAACGATAGGCCGAGATGTGTATTCATCAACAAACGTAGGGATATCAAGGGGTTTGATGCTTACTGTGTAAGTCCCGTCATTTACTGAAATAATCTCAAATGAAAGAGATTCAAGTATGGCCGCACCGAGTTTCATCATTGCGTCAAGATATTCACCCATCTCCTTGTCAGACATATCTTCCTCATCGTCACCCATTGTGAGGTCAGCCAGGAGTTCCTCAAGATGTTCCAGAATAACCAATTTTGCTTCTGCTTGTTCGATTGGTGTCACGTGTTGTCCTTTGTCACTAGGTGGTGGTATGGTAATAGCCTAGCAAGAAACACACGAGACAAGGAGAAATAAATGAATCTGTCACCGACAGTAATCATCGGCAATATTACAGCCGACCCGGAATTGGTATTCTTACCAAGCGGGACACCAAAAGCAACCTTTTCGGTTGCGGTCAACTACGTCTGGTACGACGACAAAAATGCGAAACAAGAAAAAGTTTCGTTCATTAACGTTGTAGCCTGGCGTTGGGTAGCAGAAAACTTTGCGCGCGTTGCCGAAAAGGGCATTGGCGTAATGGTTTACGGACGTTTGGAACAACGTTCATACGATGACAAAGAAGGAAACAAGCGCAGCGTGACTGAGCTTGTAGCCGAAGATATTGCCATCTTGACCCGTAGCATCGAGTCCATCGAGCGACGTAAAGCATCAAATACCGATGGTGCAGCGGCACCAAAACAAGCAGCACAACCACAACGTCAACGAGCAATGGCTGGCGTCGGAGTTGAGACTGAATCAGAACCTTTCTAACCATCTAGCGTAAGAACTAGAAGACAAAGGTCCCGTTGGTGTGGATTTTCACCTCCACCAACGGGACTAATGTCTAAGTATGACCACAGAACACAGGAAAGCCCCGCGCCGCAAAATCACGATGATTAGCCGCGTTGGTACGTGGGGGGCAGTAAAGTATCAACACACGCTCGAGTGCGGGCACGTTGAGATTCGAGAGAGAAAGTCCACAGCGCCCAAGCTTGCGTGCGCGTGGTGTTTGCGAGTTGTCGATAAACGTCGAGATTTGTTAGCCCTCAACCCGGCACCCGCAAATGATTTAGAAAATATTGACGAAGACATCATTGCGTCGCTGGAAGCTCAAGCAAAAGTAAAAGCTGAAATATCTAAACGATTGGGGTTGCCTTTGGATGCAATTGATGTAACAATCAATGAACCAACTGGGCAGAGAGTAGTAACGATTTTTCTTTCTCGTGGGGATGTGAGTAAAATGACGGGACAGTAACGAAAGAGGGGGAAATGATTATTACTGAAGTTAATGTTTCGTTTATGAACCAGGCGGCCTGTAAAGGACAAGACACAACGTTGTTCTTTCCACAAAATGTGAAAATACGAGAAGACCGACAAAAAGTTACTGCCGCTAAATTGATTTGTTCTGGATGTTCTGTTGTAAGTAATTGTTTAGAATATTCACTCGTACACGAGCCGCTTGGAGTTTGGGGCGGGCAAGATGAACGTGAGCGTTTTTATACCCGGAGAGAACGCGGCATCAAAATACAAACATTTGAGCGTGATTTGCTTCCTGGTGTGCGTACGAGTTATCGTCGTGATATGAGTGGAAAGCCAGAGTCCCGTTGATTCACATTGACGACGTACTTGCGCGGCTTGACGGCGTAACTGGAAGTAACGGCCAATGGCAAGCGCGTTGCCCGTGCCGCCTTGATGACAACAGTCCATCATTGGCTGTTGGGATACGGGACGAACACATCGTTTTCCATTGTTTTCGCGGCACAGGCGGCTGCAGTGCGGACAAAATATGTGAAACATTAGGAATAAAGATGAATGATTTGTTCCCGGATGATTTATCACGTCAGGTGAGTATGCAGCCCGTAAACACGCCCGCGGTGCCGGTGAAAAAAGAACAGAAACTGACAAAAGTTGCTACGTACGAGTACCAGGATGCGCTCGGAGAGTTGCTGTTTGAGAAGATTCGATACGTTGACCAGGATGGCCGCAAGACGTTTCGTCAACGCCGTCCCGATGGAAGTGGCGGTTGGGAGTATTCACTCGGAGATACGCCAAAAGTGTTGTATAACTTACCCGCAGTCGCGGCCGCTGTTGCCGCCGGGTCAAGCATCTTTGTTGTCGAAGGAGAAAAAGACGCAGAAACATTAATATCTATGGGGATTGTGGCTACGACGATGCCGGGCGGCGCTGGTCCCGGAAAATGGCTTGATATTCATACAGAGACGCTTACTGGTGGTGGAACGATTGACATCATTGCTGATAATGATGATGCTGGAAAGCAACACGCACTTAACGTATTCACGCAGCTAACAGAAGCGGGCTGCGACGTAGCTGTTTGGATTTGTCCCAAAAATAAGGATATTTCTGACCACTTAGCGGCGGGCGGGAAGATGGAAGAGCTTGTGCCGCTTGCGCTCGATTTTACGCTGCACGTAGATACTGATGAAGTCCCGATGGAACAAGTGGTTGTGGAAACAGAAGATGCGTTCACCCGCGCACTCACTCGACTTGGAGAAGTATTTAGTCGAGAGGACCTGACGTCGCAGCAAAAAATAGCAAAAATGTCGATGATTACGAACTCAGCTACAGCTGAAGAGCCGCTCGATGCGGGCCGCTTAGTTGTTTGGGAAGATTTTGTAAAAGAAGCAGAAAATGATGATTACGACTGGGTTATACCCGGTCTTCTTGAGCGCGGAGAACGTGTGATTGTTGTGGCGGCCGAAGGCGTTGGTAAAACTATGCTTATGCGGCAAATAGCCATCACGGCCGGAGCTGGAATACACCCGTTCACGTATCAACCCATTCGTCCCGTTGTAACGCTTACGGTTGACTTGGAGAACCCAGAGACAATCATTCGACGTATGTCAAAAAAGATGATTTCTGATGGGGCGCGGACCGGAAAGCAGCCGCATAATCTTGCACGTTTGTATGCAAAGCCAGGCGGCCTTGATTTACTCAAAGCCGCTGACCGCGCGCTGCTCGAAAAACAGATAGAAATTGTGCAGCCTGAACTTATATGTATGGGGCCGCTGTACAAGGCATACATAGACCCAGGCGGCCGCACGTCTGATGCCATTGCTGTCGAGATAGCTCGATATTTAGACTCGCTGCGTGTCACGTATAAGTGCGCAATGTGGTTTGAGCATCACGCACCACTCGGGACTACGATGGCAACACGCGATTTACGGCCATTTGGAAGCAGCGTGTGGTCACGTTGGCCGGAGTTTGGCATCTCGATGTCTCCGGTCCCAACAGGAGCTCCATTTACCTATGAAGTTCGACATTTCAGGGGAGCTAGAGACCAGCGCAAGTGGCCGACCTTACTGCGTCGGGCCGATAAGTCTGAACGTTTCGCTTTCACGGTGCTGGAGTATCTGGAGTACGACTAACTGTCTCACTAGCGTCCCAAGTGAGTATGATTTGAGTATGAACAACCACACAGAACCAGTATTTAGCGACAATCTCATTGGCTGGGAAGCCGCAGAGGCTTACTACCACGCACAAGAGTTGGCCGATGAGGCTTACAAAAAGCGTATGGGAATTGTATCCGAAATCGCAGAGGAAATCTAGTATGAAAACTTACGAGGTATTTCTCACAATGACTACGTCCGTGACCGTTCGTGTTCAGGCCAAAGACGAGGTTGATATGGCGGACCAGGTCTCTGACTTAGATGTAATGAACGCTTTACAAGAGCAGATTGCCCAAGGCCAGACCTATCTTGATTGGGTCATTGACGATTGGGAAGAAATCGTCTAGTTATCTCGCTATCTCAATGGTGTTATGATTTATGTATTGATTCATAACCACTCGGAGGCGAGAGCGTGAGCAAGATGTTCTATTTCGTATTATTTCTCACGCTGATTTGGGCCGTGTTGATGATTAGGTCTGACAGAAAATGAGCAACAAGCCGGCCACTAATCGAGAGTTCCTTGCCGAACGTGATTATCGCATATTCGCTATGAAGAAGGCCGGACTTGGCGTTCGAGAAATAGCCAAACGTTTTGATATGACAACCATTGCGGTCAACAAGGCCGTGCAGCGGCAACTTACGAAAATGAACCAGGAAATGCAACTCGATTACTCAAACGTGCTGCGGCTTGAGCTTGAGCGGCTTGATGCGCTGCAGTCCGCTATCTGGGCTATGACGCAAAATCGAAAGCAGACCGATGCTGACGGGACTGAACTTCAATTAGAGCCAGACCTAAAGGCGGTTACCGCAGTTCTTTCGATAATGGACAGACGTACGAAGCTCCTGGGTATGGATAATGTGAACGTAAATGTTTCGATGGATGTATCAAGCGGCGCGGGGAACGTAATCAAAGCTACATTGGCTGGCCAGGATGGTATGTCGGCCCCGGTAAACAGCTTTAGTCCCGAAGAAGATGCCCGCAAACTTATTGAGTTGATGACATCATCTGGAGTTCTACCTCACGGTATGTTCAAGGAACTACTATCTGGTTCATCGGATAAGGAAATAATTGACGCAGAAATGGTCGAAGATGGACAAATCACTAAAGCAAGCAATGAGTGACGTGGCAAAAAGTATGAAAACAGCAGATATGGCCGTAAAGCCCGTAGCTGAAACAAACACCGGGAATGTCCCGGCTGACAACCAGGTGATGATACGCGTAACGTCAGAAGAAAAAGAGGAGTGGCGCAAGGCCGCAGAGAAGCTCAATATCACCGTGTCTTCGTTTATACGGGACATCCTGAACGCTCGCGCGCGTGAGCTTCTGTATTGTCAGCATCCAGCGAATATGCGTAGATTTTACCCGTGGGCCGAGTTTTGTCTCGAATGTAACAGCCGAATACGCGGCTAGATACGTTTGTCCGCTCGTTCCCGGAACAGCATCCCAGAATGTGCAATGTTGAGTGCTAAATCATTTACAGCGGCAATGAACTGATACTCAGTCATACCCCACTCGACAAGGTTGTCACTGAAGTTGCCATCAGCTAAATCACCCCAGATTGCAGCGATTGCATTGGCCCCGGTAGTCGAAAGGGTGTAATAATGCTCGACAAGAAGGTCGGCGACGGTTGGTTCTTCGGTGGATATGTTCATAACGAGATACTAGCAACCATCTGCCAGCATCCCGTTATGTCACACTTCGCCGAATTGAGCGTGGAGGTACAAGAAGAACTCCTCCTCGGTCATCTGCGACTGGCGATAAGCCTCTCGCCAATCCGAGGAATGACCCCCACCGTTGACGAAGCTCATGCAGAACTCCGCTTCTTGCTCGGCTTCTATACTCGCATATGCCTCTTCCAAGTACGCCTCTTCTGAAGCAAAACCTTCCTTTTCCCAAGTTTCCATTTTGTTCACCCCCTTCGTAGATGTCGTGTGCCTTGCGGCAACGCAATCTTAGTGGGGTGGGACGCTAATGAGACAGGGTTTAGTAACCCATTGGTTTTGGACGCTTTACATCCGGCTTCATACCGCCACGACCGTTGTTGCCGTTGTTGCCTCGTGATACTTGACCCTTCATAGGCTTTGTACGACCGCCAAACATTCGCTTCATCAACTCATCACGGGACATTGGCTCATCTGGGTGTTTCCCATTGTCGCCACCCATATCGCCACTCCGGCCGCCTTCAATGATGTTGCGCTTGTTGCGTGCCATTGGCATACCTTTTTCGCCCGGACGTCCCATACCTTGTTGTGAACCACCCTTGCGAGCACGATTGCGTGCTGATGCGGCAAGTTCTTCATCTGTCGGCTCGATTGCTTCTTCGTCTTCGTTGTAGTCATCTGACGACATTTCGCCATCCATCTCTTCATCTGCTGGATTCATTGCAGCCTTGCCCATCATCTTTTTGATTGGTTTGGTAATAATACCCATCATTCCTTTTTCCTCTTCATCAGCTTCGTTGTAGTCATCTGATGATTGTTCGCCTTCTTCCTCATCGCCCTCAATTGCTGGCTTTCGTTTCTTTGCTCCAGAACCCTGAATGGCCGCGTCTTCTTCTTCCTCATCATCGCCGGCTGGAACACCTTCTTTGCGCAAGGCGCGCGCCATCTTTCCTTGTAGGGCAAGAAGTTCGTCAAGTTGCTTTTCACTCTCTGACTGATACCACGCTGCAGTTGCGTCTTGGTCCTGTGGGTCGTTGCTATTGGTTCTCATTGTCAGATTCCTTTGGTTGTTCTTGCTCGTTTGGCTTACTATTCGGGACTACTGGGGTTTTGCCTGTTACTGATTGTGTGAAACGTTTTGCGTATGCATTGGCCATCCTTA
>Ga0214921_10002015_pt1 | contig 33861 bp, 32 predicted proteins | sample LL1505_MetaG_FD_177992 | JGI IMG/M metagenome (GOLD analysis project Ga0214921, IMG submission 177992) | Freshwater microbial communities from Lake Lanier, Atlanta, Georgia, United States - LL-1505 | ecosystem: Environmental > Aquatic > Freshwater > Lake | place: USA: Georgia | collected... | reverse complement strand
CTCTGAGCTTTACGGTGGTATTGGTGGGTTCTGGGATCTTGGCCCCTATGGGGCTGAGCTGGCCGATAATATCAAATCTAGCTGGTGGAAATTTTTTGTGTACAAAAACTCCAATGTGGTCGGTATTAATACGACTATTATCCAAAACCCTAAGCTTTGGAAGGCCAGTGGGCATATTGATACATTTGTTGATCCTATGGTGGATTGCAAAGAATGTAAGCATCGCTTTAGGGCAGACCACGTTGCGGGAATTGACACCAATGATCTTAAGAAGCTCGACGAAAAGCTCAAGGAAACTGCCTGTCCGAATTGCGGAGCTAAGCACTCATTTACGCCAGCCAGAACCTTCCAGATGATGTTTAAGACCTACGTTGGTCCCATCGAAGACGATGCTAATGTGGCTTACTTGCGCCCAGAAACAGCCGGCGGAATTTTTGCTCAGTATGAAAACGTCCGAGAAACAACTCGCAAGAAATTGCCTTTTGGTATTGCTCAGATAGGTAAGGCTTTCCGCAATGAAATTACTCCTGGTGATTTTATCTTTCGTCTTCGTGAACTAACCCAGATGGAATTAGAAGTATTTGTGCATCCTAAGCAAGCTAAAGATCAATATGCCGAGTGGAAGCAAAAGTGTATGGACTGGGTGCAGAGTATAGGTCTAAGTAAAGAAAACTTGCAGTATCATGATCATGCCGACGACGAGCGTGCTCATTATGCCGAAGCTAGTGTAGATATCCAGTACAATTATCCTTTTGGATTTAAGGAGCTTTATGGTATCGCAAACCGTACTGATTACGATTTGAGTGCTCATGCCAAAGAGAGTGGCAAAGACTTAACTTATTTCGATGAAGCAACAGGCGAGAGATTTATTCCTTACGTTATCGAGCCCTCAGTAGGCGTAGAACGACTTTTAATGGCTGTAATGCTTGATGCTTATGACGAAGAAGAAGTGGGCGGTGAAAAGCGTGTAGTAATGCGCTTTAAGCCCGAGATTGCACCGGTTAAGGCTGCAGTGTTGCCACTCAGCAAGAAGCCTGAACTTTCTGGATTAGCTAAAGACGTATTTGCGGAAATAGCAGGGGATTACAATGTTGAATACGATGAAACTCAGAGCATTGGTAAGCGCTACCGACGCCAAGACGAAATCGGCACCCCTTTTTGTATAACCGTAGATTTTGATAGCCTAGAGGACAAAGCGGTTACTGTGCGTGAGCGCGACACTATGAAGCAAGAACGCATTAAGATTGAAGAACTCAAGACTTATTTAGATAGTAAATTAAAATCTTAGACCTTAAATATCAATCCGACCGCGATACCAATACCGGCGGCAACTCCACCAATAATAAGCACTTCCAGGGCTGATCTGAATGGACTCTTCTTGCTTAGCTTGCCCTTAAATATCCCAAGAATTATCATGCCTATTAGAGCTGCTCCAATACTAAATGGAATTGCTTCAAGATGTGGCAGAATCAAATATGGAAATAGTGGTATTAATCCTGCAATTACGTAGCTTAAGAACACCAGTAGTCCGCTAATTTTGGGGCTAGCTGGCATTTTTTCTTTTTCTATATCTTCTTCGGTTTCTTCGCTTAAAAACTCGCTCGCACCCATCGAAGTGGACTCTACGGCAATTATCACAAGCGCAGTCACAAGTATTAGCTGTTTGCTACCAGCACCTATAGCAATTCCAGCTAATGCACCAGTAGTAGATACTAGGCTGTCTTCAATACCAAAGAAAATGCTATGGATGTAATCGGGAGCAATACGCTTTAAATGTCTCATGAATTTATTATAGCAAACATTATTTGTTGGTAATTCGCTTTTTGTTCGGTTATTAAGATAATAAAAAACTTAATAAAAACTATAAAAAACTCCTTTAAAACACTTGCAGTGGGTAAATAAGGAGAGTACAATAAGTGTAGTGGGTAAAAGTGGGTAACAAAAAAGAGAAACAATGGATTACTTCGAAAGAAAACTAGACGACAAGAACAGACTGACAATTCCAAGAGAATTGCAAAACGAGTTAGGTAACGAAGTAATAATAACCCCGGGCTTCGGCCAGTACCTGCACCTTTATTCTAAAGAGGTATGGGATAACGAAATGGAAACAGCGTTATCAGGCGATATACTAGATGAAAGTATCGCCGATTTGAACGTTAAATTCCGTGTCGGTAAATCAACCTCAAAGCTCGACTCCAAGCAGGGGAGAGTAACCTTAGAAGCTCATCAAATGGCTTTATTGGGTAATATCAAGGCAGTAATGCTAGTGCGGGCTGGTAAATACTGGCGAATTACACCCAAACAAAGCTAGTTGATGGAATTTTAAACAAAAATCCGGATCCTTAAAAACAAAAATAAAAATCAAAAATACAAAGTCAACTATTTGGCAGTCAGTGAGCGTTTCTGGAGGGTGACGCTTAATAAAAGTATCCTAGCAACTTATGTTATATAAAACTCCACCTCACAAACTATCTCACACACAAGGACTTATACTCACACAAGTCCTTACCACATTAAGCTCAGACGCTGACTGCGATGAGCAATTTAACTTAAAAAACAAAAACAAAAATCAACAGCTGGCTGCTGAATAGGTGACCTTGAAAATGAAATTACACCAACCAGTATTACTAGAAGAAACAATTGATTCACTCGATTTAGAGAGTGGTGAAGTTGTAATAGATATGACAGCGGGTTATGGCGGGCACTCAGCCGAGATTTTAAAAAGAATCGGCGTGAGTGGGCGATTGATCCTGGTCGATAGAGATGTAAACGCGATAAAAGAATTGAAGAAGAAGTTTGGAGACAGTAAGAACATAGAATATATGCACTGTAATTATTCCGAAATCGACTGGAGAAGCATAGGTGGTGTCGATAAGATTCTAATGGACTTAGGAGTTTCATCTCCTCAGCTAGACGAATCAGAGAGGGGATTTAGTTTTAACAAAGATGCCGAGCTAGACATGAGAATGGATCAAAGCCAAAGTTTGACCGCAAAAGACATTGTTAATAATTATAGCGAAGAAGATCTGGCCAATATTATATACAAGTACGGGGAAGAGAAAAAATCACGTAGAATAGCCAGTGAAATAGTAAAAAACAGAGTAGAGAAACCTATTACAACCACCAAGCAACTGGCCGATATTGTGGAAAATTGCTTACCCAAGGGCACTAAGATTCACCCGGCAACGAGAACATTTCAGGCAATCCGAATCGCAACCAACGCTGAATTAGAAAGTTTGGAAGTAACACTGCCAAAAGCCGTTGAGCAGCTAAATAGCCGCGGAAGGCTGGCAGTAATAAGCTTCCATAGCCTAGAAGATAGAATCGTCAAGCACTTCTTCAGAAGCCTTGTAGAAGTAGAAAAGGATCCAGTTACTGGAAGGGAATTAAAGTCACCAAACTTTAGGCTTATTAATAAAAAGCCAATAAAGGGATCAGTATTAGACAACAATCCACGGGCTCGCAGTGCAAAGCTTCGAACCGTAGAAAAGACAAATTAAACAAAAATAAAAAAAAGGAGTTACAAAAAATGAGTATCACTATCAAAGATCAATCACCACGTGCACGCAAACTCAAAATACGTGTAGTTAAGTAATTATAAAAAGTCTGTTTTAGAGTTTATTGAGTAATTTATGTAAGCAAAAACAAAAATAAAAAGATAAAAAACAAAAAAGGAGCCAAAATGTCATCAGCCGCAATGTCGCTGCGAAAAAATCAGAATATCGTTAAAAACAAGATCAAATTACAATCTGGTCCTGTAACCACAACCTTGATGGTGGTGAGTTTGGTAATAATACTAGGATTGATGTATCTTAGTCAGGTGACCAAGACATCAACATTTAATTATAAAATTTCAAATTTAGAGCAGAAGCAGAATCAGCTCCAGTCTACTAAAGACAACCTTTCAATAGATGCTGCTCGATTGCAATCAATTGCAGAAGCAAAGAAGGCCGCCGAAACTGCTCAGTTAGCTCCAGTAAAAACGGTTTCATACGCAACCGCTCGCTAATATGCCAGAAGAGCGGGTAGTATCAGAACGATCGTCAAATAAACGCATATCAGTCCTTGTAGGATTTATGTGCTTATTTGGCGTTTTAATGATAGCCAAATTAATTTATGTTCAGGTGTTTAAGCATCAGTCATTTATTGATATGGCCAATGCTCAGCAATCTCGCAAATTTATTATTCCTGCTCGAAGAGGTGAAATATTCGTTCAGGACGGCAATAATGAGCTCTACCCGATAGCCTTAAATCAACAGCTCTATTTAATGGCGGCCGATCCCAAATATATTAATAACCCCGATGAAGCCATTGATAAACTTTCAAAATATCTTGGAGATATAAATAAGGATGAGCTTAGAGACAAATTGGCCAATAAAGATTCCAGATATGTGGTATTGAGTAAAAAATTAGCAGATACCACAGCCAATGAAATTAAAAAACTTAAAATACCTGGAATAATTCTCTCGCCTCGTGACGGAAGGAATTATCCTGAAGGCGAGCTCTTTGCACACTTAACTGGCTACGTAAATAATGACGAGACCGGTCAATACGGTATAGAGCAGTTTAAAAATCAAAATCTAGCCGGTACAGACGGGGTAAGTAATGCTATTACTGACTCTCTAGGTGTACCTATTACCTCGAATGAAAATACAATTATTAAGCCTAAAGATGGCAATAGCTATGTGCTTACTATCGATAGGGGACTCCAGGCAATTGCGGCAACTGCTATCGAGACGGCAGTCAAAAATAACAAGGCTGAGTCTGGAAGTGTAATTATTATGGATCCAAAATCTGGTGCTATTAAAGCGATGGTAAATTATCCAAGTTATGACCCAAATAATTACCAAAACGTTAATGACTACAATAAATTTATAAACGGTTCAGTGAGTACAGTGTTTGAGCCAGGATCTGGATTTAAGGCCATAGCTATGGCTGCAGGTTTGGATACAAATAAGGTAAAGCCAGATACAAAATATGATGATACGGGCGAGGTTCAGGTCGCAGATAAAACTATCAAAAATGCTGATAATCATAAATTCGGCATATCGACTATGACTGATGTAATTCAAAAATCACTCAATACTGGTATGGTTTTTGTCTTAAAGCAGTTAGGCACAGACCCTAATAGAATTACATCGAAAGGCAAAGAAGTGCTTTATGACTATATTAAAAAATTCGGCTTTGGTGATAAGACAGGAGTTGAATTGGCAGGGGAGGCTAAAGGCTTCGTTAAAGACTCAAAAGCCTATGATGTAGATTATGCAAATATGACTTTCGGGCAGGGGCTATCGGTCACCAATCTACAGCTCGTGGATGCGTTCGCGGCCATAGCTAACGGCGGAACTCTTTATAAGCCATATATAATAGAAAAGGAAATCACGCCCGAAGGTCAGGTAATTAAAAATAAACCAACCGTCATCAGGGACAACGTAATTAGCACTCAATCAGCAGCAGCTTTATCGGAAATGTTGAAACAGGTTGTGCAGCGTGGCTCTGGCTGGCCAACAAGGATGGCGGGCTATAATATAGCTGGCAAAACAGGTACAGCTCAGGTTCCAAAGGAAAATGGATTGGGGTATGAGGAAAAGAAGAATATTGGTAGCTTTGTGGGCTTTGCTCCGGTTGAAGATCCCAAATTCGTGATGCTAGTTAGGGTGAATTATCCAAAGGTCGAAGGATTTGCAGAAAAAACTGCCGTACCGGCATTTGGTGAAATCGCGAAGCAATTAATGATGTATTATCAAATACCACCAAGTGGGAATTAAGACATTATTTTGTTAAAATAAGGAAACGACTATGAATGACCAGCAGCTAATACAAAATTTTACCTTCGTACTAATACAGGCTTCTCTTGCCTTCGTTTTGGCTATCGCATTGACTCCTGTATATACATACTTTGCCTTTAAATATAAATGGTGGAAACAGATGAGATCAACCACCACAACTGGCGAAAAAGCCAAGATATTTACTGCGCTACATGCTGCCAAACATAAACGCAACATCCCAACAATGGCAGGAATAATAATGGTTGTAGCAATTTCTGTGGTGACCTTGTTATTGAATCTTTCTCGCTCTCAGACCTATCTGCCTTTATTTGGTCTAGTTGCGGCGGGTGCAATTGGTCTTTTGGATGACTTTATCAACATCAGAGGCTCCGGAAAGGGTGTGGCTGGCTTAAGATCTATTATAAAATTTTCTCTAATACTACTTATCGCGATTGTTGGCGCCTTATACTTTTACTTCAGGCTAGGATATAGCATTATTCATGTTCCTGCAGTCGGAAACTTTGAAATAGGCCTGCTTTATATCCCGCTATTTATATTGGTTATAGTTTCAACCTCAAATGCCGTAAATATCACCGATGGACTAGATGGTTTGTCCGGAGGGCTGTTGGCATCAGCCTTTGGTGCATTTGCAATTATTGCATTGGCTCAGGGAAATATCGGAATTGCTGGTTTTTGTATGGCAGCGGTTGGCGCTGTCCTTGCCTATACTTGGTTTAATATTTTCCCAGCTAGGTTTTTTATGGGAGATATCGGATCATTCGCACTTGGAACTGCCCTGGGTGTAGTTGCGATGCTCACAAATTCAGTTTTTGTCTTACCTATAATAGGGTTAGTGTTTGTGTTGGAGGCTGGCTCAAGTTTAATTCAAATACTATCTAAGAAAATATTTAAGCGAAAAATATTCATTTCAGCCCCACTGCATCACCACTTGGAGGCAAAAGGTTGGCCAGAAACTAAGATTACAATGAGGCTATGGATAATCGGTGCCATTGTGGCGGCCCTAGGGGCAATGATTGGACTGGTTGGTAAAGGATAAAATGGAAAGAGCGCAAAAACAAAAAAAACCAATCTTCTATAAGCACCGACCAGACTACACAATCACTGTATTAGTGACTATTTTGGTTGGAGTTGGACTGATACTTATTTTCTCAACCGGCTGGATCCCAATTCTAAAGCGTACTGCAGGAGCAAGTGAAGGTAATGCCTTTTTAACTCAGCAATCAATCAGTTTTATTTTGGGCGTATTCGGCTGGTATTGGTGTAGTAGAATTGAATATCATTTTTGGCAAAAGCACTCCACTAAGATATTTGCAGCAACTCTATTATTGATGTTCTTAGTTCTCGTCCCTGGCATTGCCTTAAGTAGCAACGGCGCAACTCGCTGGGTAAAGTTTGGACCACTGAACTTTCAACCTGTAGAATTTTTTAAGCTCGGCACAGTTATGTTTACTGCGGCATGGCTTACTAAGAACAAAAATAATTTATCCAATATCAAGTTAGGATTACTACCACTTCTAGTGTTGGCAGGTATTGTTGCTTTTATTACTGTAATTGTCCAAAAAGACATGGGTAGTGCAATGGTTATTATACTTTCAATATTTGCGATGTATTTTGTTGCAGGAGCAGGCTGGCTTAATTTATTAATTGGATTCTCAGTTATGGCTGGTGGGGTAGGGGCCTTGGCAATTGCAGCACCATATAGACTTGCTAGGGTATTAACTTTCTTAGGTAAGAGCGATGATTCAAGCGCAGCTGCATATCATATCAAGCAGGCTCTAATTGCAATCGGTAGTGGAGGATTAATAGGAAGGGGGCTTGGCAAGAGTCTTCAGGCTTATGGATACCTTCCAGAGGCCACAAATGACTCAATTTTTGCTATTATAGGTGAAGAGTCTGGCTTGCTGGGGTCCAGTTTTATAATAGCTATTTTTGCATTTTTATTCTGGAGGGCCATACGTATTGCGAAAGCCGCGCCCGACGATTTTGGTAAGTTATTTGCTTTTGGAATAGCTTTTTGGATAGGCTTTCAGGCATTAATCAATATTTCAGCTATGCTTGGAATGATACCGCTTACAGGTATCCCGCTACCATTTGTTAGTTATGGTGGCACAAGCTTAGTAGCTTTATTGGTTACGATGGGCATTTTGCAGAATATTTCTAAATACACCTATAAGGAGGTCTACGATGAAGATACTAGTAGCAGGGGGAGGCACAGCAGGGCACATATCGCCGGTACTGGCCGTAATCGCATCAATCCGCAAGCTTAATCCGAATGCCGATATACTTTTTGTATGTTCTGGTAGGGATTTTGAAGTAGAACTCCTCAAAAAGAGCGGAATAAAATACAAGGTAATACCTTCCGGAAAATTCAGGCGTTATGGCAGGGGGATGGTCCGTGAAGTATTCGATATAAAAACCCAGTATCAAAACCTTTTAGATCTCAAAAAGACCTTAAGCGGTTACAATTACAGTCGTAAGATTATAAAGCAGTTTAAGCCTGATGTAGTTTTTATTAAGGGTGGCCACGTAGGGTTGCCCATAGGTATGGCTGCCGGTCGAATGGGCATCCCTTATGTTATTCATGAGTCTGACGCTGTTATGGGCAAGGCCAATAAAATGCTATCAAAAAAAGCCACGGCAATTGCAGTCAGCTTTCCGGTAGAGGCTTACTCTGGTATAAGCAATAGTAATATTTACTTTACTGGAAATCCTGTGAGGCCAGAATATTATATTAATTCCGACTTAAAGCCTAAAAATAAGAAAGAACAAAAACCGAACATTATGATATTTGCAGGTTCTCAGGGGGCTGAATCAATTAATAGTATTGTTTTTGAAAATATCGAATTATTTTTGAAGAGTTTTAATATTTTGCACATAGCAGGAGAGAGGGGAATAGAGCGAGCTAGAGTTGTGCGTCATAGATTACCATCTGAACTCAAAAAATCATATGAACCTTACGGATTTCTGACCGATGAAATGATTGCTGCCTATAACTGGTCCGACGTAGTAGTTGCGAGGGCCGGAATGAATTCACTTTGTGAAATAGCTGCGCTTTCGAAACCTTCGATTGTTATTCCATTGCCAAGCTCTACAAATGATCATCAGCTAAAGAATGCTCAATATCTTCTAAAGCATGGAGCCATAAGAATGCTAAGTCAGGATGAGGCCCAAGGCAAGGGCTTAATAAATGAAATTTCTAAGCTTGTAAGCGATAAAGAAGCTATGCAATACCTTTCTGAATCAATTCATAAAATCTTTAGGCCTCATGCATCAACTGATTTGGCTAAGATTATTATCTCACTGGCCAACAAAAGGGCGGGGGAGAAGTAGTTGAAAAGGCGTCAGGTTAAAAGATCATATAAATTTTCATTACCCACAGATAGAAAGATAAAGAGGGAAGAGTCCGGGATTGTCAAAAAACCAGTCAAGACCAACTGGTTTAAGCTAGTTAAAAAATACGCTATATATTTAATGTTAATTTTAGTTTTGGTCTATATTGTCTTTATTTCTTCTATATTCAAGATAAGCAGGGTAGACGTACAAGGACCGAACAGCATACTTTCACAGGATCTTGAAACTGAAACCAACAAGTATATAAAATCGTTGCTAACGGGGAATAACTGGATATTTTTAAATCCATCTGATCTCAAGAAGCAATTACAAAAAACTTTCACGGGCCAAGAGTCTATAATAGTTAGTAAAAAATTCCCTAATAAACTCGAAGTTAAGACCGATGAGCAAAAATCAGCGATCATCTGGAAGACCGGCAGTCGCCGCTACATTATATCTATCAATGGCCGAACTATGGAAGAAGCCAAAGATCAAAACTCATCAGCCCTACCGACGGTTGTTGATGGAAGCAATATTCCGGTTAATAATGGAGATAAGGTGGCTTCTAGGGATTTTGTTGATTTTGTAGTCAAGCTAGATGGCTACTTTAAGGCAAATAAAATTGCCATAGAGCAGTATTCGATAGCCGAAACAACCAGTGAGCTAAACGTCAAAACGGCAGGGGGATACACAATTAAGTTTAATACCTCAGATCCTACAGACTCGCAGATTAGGGCACTTGGAGCGGCTTTAGGGCTACTAAAGAGCCAAAATAAGAAGCCTGCAGAATACTTAGATCTTCGTGTGACTGGCCGAGCTTTTTACAAGTAAAAGCTCAAAAATTAATCTGACTCCCCCTATGTTCGGTTTTTGTTTAAAGGCCAATAAAATAGAGACTCAAGAAAGAATCAAGTTGTGTCTACCAGAACTCTTCTCATATTAATAAAAAACCAAAAACGGGGATGAACTTGTTTTTTTAACAATTTTTGGCTATTAGGCTTAATAGATGTGAATATGTCGCAAAAGATATATTGTGCGACACTATAATATTATAAATAAGTTGATAGTTAATACGTCTATATTATGCTTTATTTAAAGCATAAAGACTACATTGCCCGGGCAGGCAACATTTCATTACGTCTATTACTTATGTTTTCTTTGTCTGCTGTTATTGTGCCTAGGCTTATTGTTTTTGTTTTTTATTAAATCACTATAACGTTTTGGTTCAACGCCTGCTATCTCTGGGCGTTTCTGGGACTGCCTAGGCGCACTTTGGGTCTTAGTGTGATTATTATTATCAGTATTTGCATTGTTGCTTTTAAGCGCATCTGTGTGGCCCTGGCTTGGGGCAGCCCATTCGTTTATAAGGTTTTCTACCTCTGCTCTTTGCATAGAATATTTATTTCTTGAGTGCTCTATAATTCGCTTTGAATAATCTTGGGTAGGAGAGGGCATCATAAGACTTTTGGCACTAAATGGGCTTGAGGTTTGACCGTCAATACTCATGCTCACATATATATTCTGTTTATCTAGATTCACCAAATCAATAGGTTCAAAAACGGGAGCAAAGTATTTTGCTAAGTAATCTGCATCATCAGCCCCTACCCTAAAGGTAACCATAGACCCAACATTACCAAAAACTGCATCCCTAACCTCTTCTGGCATCTGTGAGACATACTGATTTGCGACAGTTAATCGAAGGCCATACTTCCTAGCTTCAGATAGAATAACTGCAAATGATTCTGTGGCAAAGTTCTGAAACTCATCTACATAAAGGTAGAATGGACGGCGCTCTTCAATATTTGATACATCCGCCCTACTCATGGCATCGAGCTGTATTTTAGTAATAATTAGAGATCCCAAGATTGCGGCATTGTCCTCGCCGATTTTACCTCGACTTAGGTTTACAATTATTATTTTGCCCTCATCCATGGCCTGGCGAATGTTAAATGAGCTATTTGGCTGACCAATGATATTACGTACTAGTGGGACTGCCGTGAAGGCCCCGACCTTATTTAGTACCGGCTGAACAGCTTCTGAGGCAAACTTGTCGTTCCATGATGCAAATTCTGTAACCCAGAACGCTTTCACTACTGGATCAGTAATGTTATCAACAATAGTTTTACGATAATTTTTATCTGTAAGCATCCTTGTGATACCGAGCATTGTTGTACCGGGCGTTTCTAGTAGCGCCAATAGAGTATATCGCAAAATGTGTTCCAATCTTGGTCCCCAGCTATCGCCGAACATCTTCTTTAGTACACCAACAATTTCTGATGCGATGTTGTTTCGGCGGTTTTCGTCTGTGTATTCCATCGGGTTAAATGCTACAGGGAATTCTGCATCATCAGGGTTGATATAGATTACATCATCAATCCTATTCTCGGGTATATATTTCATAATATCCTGAGCATAATCGCCGTGTGGATCTACAATTGCAAAACCTTCATTTTGATATATATCTGATAAGGTAAGTAGGTTTAATAGGAATGACTTACCGACACCACTCTTACCGATAATGTATAGGTGGCGTTCTCGATCTTTTCTTTTAATGCCGAATTTCATATCCCCTTGCCTAAAGGTTGTTGAACCAAAAAGACTCAAATCTTCAGGGCTAGTGTTAGCAAGAGTCGGCAATAAGGACGGCGGCTCCCCTACTTTTGTAGATGTATAAGCAATATTTGGTGTTTCAACACTAGTGTGGGGTAAATGAAACACACTGGCTAATTCTTCAATATTTAAGATAAATCCAGAATCTTCAAATGTTCGGTTTTGATACGCCTTTAGACCTTCTTCACCTTCTGCCATTGGAGTGCCAGAAAATCCGTTTAGGTTTACCGTATTGAACTGCTTAAAACCACCGACAAGAGCTTGAAGCCGCTGTTTAGCAGCTTGCTCATTGTCGCCTATATAGCAGACCCTAATCTTTACAGCATAACCAAGCTTTTCGGCTTTGGCCTCTACTGCAGATAACAAGGTTGTTTGGCCCGGGGATAATTCTTTTTTGCCCGGTCCACTTGCAGCTTTCGCAGACTGGTTGTAGTAAACGTCTGGTGTGAAAAATGCTGTCAGTGCATCCTTAACCAAATTGCCAGGGCCTGACTTCCAGTCATCGAAAATGCCTTTTTTCTTGCCATTACGTACTTCATCTACATAATTTAGAGATTTAGCATGCCAGCTGTCGCTTACTGGCTCTGCAAGTATTTGGATCCACATCTCTTCCTTGTCGCTAAGGCTAGCTAGGACCGTTGTAAGTCCAGCCAATGGATCTACTTCAAAAGTAGCAAATGTCTTTATTGGGAAAATTTCATCTTTGCTAAGCACAACTTCACTTGTGTAAGCTTTTCGTCCGTGAAGGTCTTTATGGCTGTAGTCTGAGTCCATCTCAGTGATCTGAATAGTCGGATACTGAGCATATACTTGACTCTCGACGTAGTCCTTAAGATGCTTTGGGCACCAAACATAAAAATAAATTAGATGATCGTGCGAGACAATCTCAAAGCTAATGTGTTCTTGTATACCACCGGCATCTGAAGAAGGTCTTAGAATTCCATGAAGACTAGCAAATAATTGTTCGGCTGATAATTCTTTTTTGTCATTATCTTTAGGAACTATTATTTGAAGCATTGTATGTTCGGATCTTTCGATATAAGCCACCTTTTGATTGTTTTTCTTAATTAAATAAAACAGCCAAGCCGCAATGAAAACCCAGCCCCAGAATTTGAATAGGACCGTGCTTACTAACTGTATAAGGGTTGAAAAAATAGTTACAATTATATCCATTTTATTTTGAGCCTGTTGCTCTTTATACCCTCTCCTGATTGCTTATTGGCTGGCAAGAGCGTATACACCCTTTTCAACACGCTTGAATTGGGGCTTTTCCTGAAGGTTTAGAACAATTGTGGTTGTTTTAACCTGTCGCCTAGCAAGGACTCTTTTTACAATCTCATCCTTTGAAAGCGGGCCACCCTCTTCTTTCAAGACTTCTTCTATGATATCAGCTACAGTTCCTGAGCGGTACCCCCATTCTGCTAATGCATATATGCCACGTCCAATTAGAACAAATCTTTTATCCTTTATTAGTTCATTGTGAACAGCTTGGGTCGTTACCTTCTTGGGGTTTGCGGCTAGAGTTGATATCTTGTCTGCAATATCAGAAAAGTGCATTGGCCGACCAGTCTTTTTTAGTACCAAATATATTTTGTCTCGAATACTCTTTGGGTTAACTTCTGGCCACACTGTAAGACCCCAGAATCCATCAAGCTCGCTTATAAGGCTAGATGACTTAGCAAGCTCAAGCAGTGTTTCCTGGCTATGAGGGCCATCAATAAGTTTATAAATACTTTCAAATTTAGCAGGCTTTGAATTGCTTTTAATAACTTGCACAAGGTTGCTATGAAGACCCTTTACCTTGTCAGCACTAAATACCTCAACGTCTCCCACTAAGCTTGAATAATGGTCATTCTTGTCTATATATACAAGTTCAGGGTTGATTTTAATCAAGAATACAGCATGGGGCTCATTGGTACTATCTACATCAATTTCGTTAGTTAGCGATGACAAGCTAATCAGTCCACCTTTTTTATTGATAATATCAGAGATCGCAACAGCAAAGTCATGGTCATTTTTAGAATTTTCTTGGAGCCTAGAAAGTGCTGCCTTTTCTATCTGCCGAACTCGTTCCCTGGTAATGTTTAGATCTTGTCCGATCTGTTCGAGCGTTTGGGGTTCAACATTAATTCCACCTCTGCGCCGAAGAACTTCTTTGTCGCGGTCTTTTTTAAGGGTATCGAGGGCTGAATCAACGAGATTATTTAGCTGTTGAGTAGTAAATTTGGTCATAATAGTAAGAATAATCTATAAATGGCCCTTTTAAGGCCACTTAAATCTTGATTATTATATCATCGAAGCCACTTACGGTCAACTTACTTTTTGGGCTTTTTAACCTTTTGATTCTTCTCAGAAAGTATTTTTTGGCAGTCTTTAAGGCTCAGTTTCTTAGGTTCGGTGTCTTTTGGTATTTTGGCGTTTACTTTTCCGTCTGTTACATACGGCCCAAAGCGACCATTAAGTACCTGTATGCCCTCTTCTTTAAAATCAGCAATCACTCTTTCATCAAGCATTTTTTGGTGTTCCGCAACTAACTCATTAGCTTTTTTGCCTGTTACCGTAAAGGGATCCTCGCCCTTTAGTGATACATTAATACTTCCCACCTTCATATAAGGGCCAAATCTGCCGATTTGAGCTACAATCTCCACTCCTTTTGGAGTTTTGCCGACAACTCTTGGTAGTTCAAACATCTTCAGTGCTTCTTCTAGGGTTACATCCGATATCTTCTTGCCTTCTGGCATGGGTGCGAATTTCGGTTTTTCTTCATCCTCTGCTTCTCCTATTTGAATCATAGCCCCGAAGCGTCCAAGCCTAGCAATAACTGGCTTTTTACTCTTAGGATCGGTCCCTAGTTTACGACTTTGATTGGCTTCTTCTCTTGAAATATCCTCTGATTTTTCAACTAATTTATGAAATGGCTTATAGAAATCAGCTATCATTTCTTCCCATTTTTCATTTCCTTCGGCTATTTCGTCGAATTGCTTCTCTACTTTGGCAGTAAACTGGTAGTCTAATATCTCGTCAAAATATTTAACCAAGAAATCCGTAACAATCACGCCTGTATCGGTTGGAATAAGTCTACTACGATCGGTATCGTAGCGCTCTTCTTGTTCGGTTTTTGTTACTTTACCGCTTTTTAGCTCCAGATAGTTGATATTTCGTGTTTTTCCTTCACCATCTGATTTTTCGACATAACCCCTAGCTTGTATGGTTGATATCGTCGGCGCATATGTACTTGGGCGACCGATGCCTTCAGCTTCTAGTTTTTTAACCAATGAAGCTTCCGAGTACCTAGCTGGTGGCCTTGAATATGTTTCGGTGACTGTTATGTTTTCGGTTTTTAGCTTATCGCCATTCTTGAGTTCTGGAAGGATGTTAGGATCGGCCTGTTTAGCTGATTGGTAAGCCTTTAAATAACCTTCAAAAACCACAACCTCACCCTTAGCTATAAATTCTTCTTTAATACCATCGGTTTTAATGCCTATCTCTGTCTTCTCTATTTGAGCTTCGGCCATCTGGGAGGCCATAGCCCTGGCCCAAATTAGCTTATATAGCTTAACTTGTTTTGGATCATTGCCAGCTTCCTTATTTTTGAAATCCGTCGGCCTAATAGCTTCGTGAGCTTCCTGGGCATTAGCTGATTTAGATTTATAAAATCGTTCGTTATGGTATTTATCTCCAAAGCTCGAAACAACTGCATCTTTTATTTGTCCAAGGGCTGTTTTAGATAAATTAACCGAGTCAGTACGCATATAGCTGATATGGCCTTCTTCATATAGCTTTTGGGCTAGCACCATTGTTTGTTTTACTGAATAGCCAAGCCTGCTCGATGCAGCTTGCTGCAGAGTCGAGGTAGTAAATGGTGGAGCTGGACTTTTCTTGGCAGGCTTTTTGGCGACTGTATCGACAACAAATATCTTAGACTTAACACTATTTAAGAATTTTTCGGCCTCTTTAATAGACTTTAGTCTTGAGTTCAATTCTGCCTTAACCTCATCGCCCTTATCTGTTTTAAAAATTGCAATCACTTTATAGTCTGATTTCTGTTCAAACTTCTCAATCTCGCGCTCTTTATCTGCAATCAAGCGTACAGCAACCGACTGCACTCTACCGGCACTCAAACCTGTCTGAATCTTTTTCCAAAGAACTGGACTTAGCTCGTATCCCACAAGCCGGTCTAGTATGCGGCGGGCCTGCTGGGCATCAACTAAGTCCAAGTCTATGTGTCTTGGTGATTTTACCGCAGCCTCAATAGCAGGCTTGGTTATTTCGTGAAAAGTAATTCGTTTTGTGGTTTTGGGGTCTAGTTTTAAGACATTACATAAATGCCAACTTATTGCTTCACCTTCGCGGTCTTCGTCGGTGGCGAGCCACACTTCTTTACCCTTGGCAGCCTTTTTAAGGGCACTGACTATTTTAGTTTTGTCTGCTGATACTTCATAGGTGGGTGCAAATTTCTTTTTAGTATCAATACCTAAACCGCCACCCTTTTGGGGTAGGTCACGAATGTGCCCCATGCTACTTAATACCTTAAAGTCACCACCGAGGTATTTCTCGATAGTTTTAGCTTTGGCTGGTGATTCAACTATTACTAAATTTTTTGGCATTTATTTTATTACTATTTGATTATGCTAATGTTTAATTGATTATTTTGCAAATAGCCACAGGAAACAGACTATATATTATTGGCCCGAACATTGTCAAATTATGGCCTTAAAAGAGTTCGGGCCCCGGCGCTAGCAAATTAATGCTGCACCGAGGCCCAAGTTCCTTGAAGTTCTACCGTCGCCAACGATAGGCTTTATGGCAGCCAACCCTACTAATCGCGCGACACGGATAAGGGCGAACACCACCCCAGCCACAACCGTCTTCCCACTGCTATTTGTCCCATCTGGAGACAGCAGGTGTTCAGGGGTCAGCAGTGATTTAGTAGATCATATACAGACGGATTGCCATATGTGCCAGTGATGCACATTTAACCCATGGGGCTGGCCTTCCTTAAGGCAAAGGAGTATGCCATAGCCTGTACTTGATTGATCAAGGAACTTACGCGACATATTATAGTATATAAAACTCAAAAATGCAATAATTATTATAATAAATAGTTATTGACAAATTTACAAAATAGTTTAGAATACTTTTCTAGTACCTACTATCCCATTCGGGAGAAATGAGAAGACTATGCCGGACGAGTACCCGACTATTTCGAAGGATTTGCTTATGAACCTCGAAGATGCGCTTGACGTACGCTACATCGATGGCTTCAACAAGGGCCACGAGATTGGTTACAAGGCTGGTTTCGAGGAGGCACGAAAGTTCCTCGAGGCTCAGCTTGTTCTGATGGCTCCTACGAAGCCCGAAAGCTTCGTTGATGCTGTCCGTCAGGATCTGGGGCTCTCTGAGGAGCCCACTCCCATCAAGGAGGCTTACGGCTTTGAGATCATCGAGACCGATACGGTTGTTCCGAAGCCACGCAAAAAGCGTCTTGTCTCGGTCAAGGCCCTCGGGCTCTCGACCAAGACCCAGAACGCTCTTACGAATGCCGGAATCACCAAGATCAAGCAGCTGACAGAAATGTCTTCTGCTGAGCTTCGTAAGGTTCCGCGTGTCGGCGCAGGGTCTGTGAAGGAGATCGTTGCGGTGCTCAAGAAGCACGGACGGTCACTCAAGACCAAGTAGTTTTACCCCGCTCTAAGCGGCGATTAATCGCTCCGCTTGGGGCGGTTTTTCGTTTAAGTTAAAATCCAACTTCCGGCTCCAAGGTTGCGGATTTTGCCGGTTATTTCCATTAAGCTAATAATGCTCGCAATGCTTACGGCATCGATTTTGGTCTCGTCTATAATTTGTTGAGTAGTCATAGATTGCCCACTCAATATTTTCATTATAAGTGCCTCTTCTTTGCTATCAGCCTTTGGCTTTACTTTAACAAGCTCCGGACTTTCCAGCCCCAAATAAGCTAGTACATCTGAGGCATTTGTAATTAACTGTGCGCCATTTTTAATTAAATTATTAGGTCCAGCCGATCGCAGGCTAGTCGCGTTTCCTGGAACTGCCATTAGAGTACGATTTGCCTGTATTGCAAAATTAGCCGTTATCAAGCTTCCTGATTTGGCATCGGCCTCGGTAACAATTGTTGCACTACTAAGCCCTGCTATTATTCTGTTGCGCGCCGGAAAGTGCGATTTGTAGGCCTCTGTACCTTCTGGGTATTCACTAATTACTCCCCCACCATCAGATTCAATAATCGACTTGTAAAGCCCAAAGTTGCTTCTAGGGTAAGGCCTATCGAGCCCGCAGCCTAAGACGGCTATTGTGCTCCCGCCAGCATCTAGTACTGCTCTGTGTGCTATGGTATCAATTCCAAGTGCCATTCCGCTGATCACACAAAAGCCTGCCTTAGCGAGCTCGTAGGCTAGCCTATAAGTGATTTCTTCTCCATACTTAGTGGGCCTTCTAGTTCCTACTATCGATACCATTGGCAGAGCTGGAATATCGCCAGCTACATAAAGACCCTTGGGCGGACTAGATATATCCCGCAAAAGTTCAGGAAAAGTATTGTCATTATGTGAAATATATTGTATATTCATATTCTCACTCTATCTGGAGGGAAAAATAAGCATAAAAACATAAGAGGTAAAAAGTATTGACAATATACCGCTTATGTGATAATATACTAAACGTTCTTTTAATAAGTATATATTTTCAAGCTTTTTCAAGGGAGTAACCTGCTCCGCGAGGCTTAATCTAAAACTCACCCTCCTTTTAGATCTCGCGAGCAGATTACTCCCTTTAATGCCACGGTCTTATTATTACTATTGACGGCCGCACAAATCCCGCTAAGGGGGCTTTAAAGGGAATAATAAACAGATCAGTTCGAGTTTATACGGCTGGTCTGTTTTTTATTTATTTATTTTTGTATTTGCTAAATCTAGCTTAGCAAGCCAAAAAATTAATTGCTAGCATGGAGCGGAATAAACTTTAAAAATTATTTTATAGAGGTATGCTCAATGCCGTTTTCGAGCGATTCTAGAACTAGCTGACTGGCTTTTAGGCATGTATCTTCTAGCTTTTCTAGCTCTCCTTTGTTGAACTTTTGTAGTACAAATTTTTCTGTAGGAACTTTTTCAAGCATTTCATTTTTAATACCAACTCTAAAGCGCGTGAAGTCCTCGCCAACTTTTGCAATTATATCTTTGAGTCCATTGTGTCCACCACTACTACCGCCCACTCTAACCCTAATGGTGCCAAAATCCAAAGCTAAATCATCTGATATTACCCAGATGTCTTGGTTTTGGATTTTATAAAAATTAGCTATCTTTACTACACTATCTCCGCTTAGATTTACGTAAGTTGTGGGCTTGGCTAAAATAATCGTCTCGCCCTTAAGCATGGTTACGCACATGTCTGCTTTGAGTTTCTTTTCGTTCTTGGTGGCTAGCTTAAATTTTTTACAAATCTCATCGACCACCATAAAGCCAATATTATGCCTGGTGCTTGTGTATTCTTCACCAATATTTCCGAGACCTACAATAAGTTTCATAAAATTATTATATATTATTTATCTTTGTACTTACTCTTAAATACCAACTTTATAGGTATGCCAGTTAGATCAAAGTTTTGGCGTATTTGGTTTTCGATGTAGCGCATATAGCTAAAGTGAATAATTTCAGGGTGAGTTCCAAAAACGCTAAGCTCTACTGGATCATTTCCGGTCTGAGTAACATAGTTCATCTTGGCATGAAAACCCTTTGTGGTAACCGGAGGTTGCTTTAAAACGGCCATTTTTAGCACATCGTTAAGTTCGGTAGTTGGTAGTTTGATGTTGCGACGGTTATTAACCTCAACAATTATTTGTTTTAGTTTTTCTAGGTTTTGATTCTCAACACTTGAAGTAAAAATTAGAGGTGCCCACCAAACATACTGTAGGTTGTGGCTAATTATGCTGCCCATTTCTGCCATTGTATTGTCATCCTTTTCTTCAATAGCATCCCATTTTGTAACAACTACAATTAAAGCTTTTTGAGCTTCTTTAACCATGCCAACAATATGTTCATCTTGCTTTGTCAGACCTTCAGTACCATCAATCAATACTAAGCACACATCGGCTCGTTCGATAGCAGATTTGGTTCGGGTTGCCGAAAAGAATTCGATTCCTTTTGAAATCTTACCGCGCCTTCGGAGTCCGGCTGTATCAAAAAAGTCTAAAATAATATCTTTGTATTTAACTTCGGCCGAATTAACATCTCTAGTGGTTCCAGCAACATCACTTACTAAGGCCACATCTTCTTTTGCAATTGAATTGATAAGTGCACTTTTGCCGACATTTGGCCTTCCTAGTATCGCTATCTTTATTGATTCTTTCTGCTTTGCAGATTTTTTACGTGGTATCTGAATTACCACCTCATTTAATAAGTCATTAATCCCCTGCCCGTTTTGAGCTGAGGCTTGCATAATATTTTCAAAGCCAAGCTTTCGATAATAGCTAAAGTCGGCATTAAATTCTTTTTTATCTAACTTATTAATTAGCAAGATTGTCTTTAGTTTTGAGCGCATTACAAGTTTGGCAAGCTTTAAATCGTCATTGTTGAGTTCACTTGTTCCGTCTGCTACAAATATAACTAAATCACTAGATTTAACTGCATCATCAATCTGCAAAATAGCTAGCTTATTTAGTTCATCAGTAGGTTTTGCAAACCCAGCGCTATCAACCAGCTCAAACTGCACGCCATTGTGCTTTACCACGCCCCTGTTTTGATCTCTGGTGGTGTGGGCTATATGCGAAGTAATCGCCTGATTCGAATGTGTCAGACGATTAAATAGAACACTTTTGCCAACATTGGGCTGGCCAACGATTATTACTCTTGATAAATTCTTCATTTTATTGCCAAATATAGTTATTGAAGGCCCATTCTACCATATTTTTGCTTTCTTGGAAACGGTCAGGGCTGTTTAGGACTACAGTGAATATCCTGTGGCCATTTCGCTCGGCTGCTGTTATTAGACATTGGCCCGCCTCTAAGGTGTAGCCTGTCTTCATTCCTACTACCCCACCTAGACCTAATATCTTATTTGTAGTCGTTAAACTGTACTGCCTACCAGCTTGGTTTGAAACCTTAGCGGTTGCAGTCGAAGTGATTTTTCTGAATGTCTCATTGACCGATAAGATACTGGCAATTTTTATTAAATCACTAGCACTACTCAAGTCTCCCGCCTTAAGTCCGGAAGGTTCGATGAATTTGGAGTTATTAAGTCCCCACTGTCTAGCTTTATCATTCATTTTATCGGCAAACTTTTCGATAGAGCCACTATCGTATATGGCTAGCGCATTGGCAGAGTCATTGGCCGAATAAATCAAAAGTGCCTTAAGGAGTTCACCAACAGTAATTTCCTCACCCTCCACAAGGCCCATTTTTTGGTCCTCAGTACCAAGCGTTGGCAGTTTTCCAACAGTCACAACTTCGTTTGGCTTATGAGACTCCATAATAACTAATGCAGTCATTAGCTTGGTTATTGATGCTATTGGTCTCTGGGTGTCTGCATCTTTTTCTAGTAGTTTGGTTCCTGAGGCAGTATCGTAAACCATTGCTGAGGCAGCATCGGTGTTGAACTTTTTAAAATTAGGCTTAGGCTTTGGTTGTTGAATATATAGCGGCTGAATAAAAGGCTGGTTTTTATTACTATTTAGGCTGCTTCGGAAAAGATCCGAAACAGGTCTTGCTGCTGCAAGGCCTGTATTAGCAATTAAGCTAAAAATTAATCCTATTCCAACCAATAGGTTCATATAATTTCCTCAGGTGCTACAAAAACAAAACTAGCTGGCTCAATTGATTTGTTACTATATTTGCCCACCCTAATTCTAACTAATTTCACTACTGCATTGCCTAGCGAATCAATCGTTCGTCTTATCTGCCTGTTCTTACCTTCACTCATGGTTATTTTTACAATTTTATCACTGACTTTTAAGGCTTTCATTTTGCTTATACCATCTTCTAGCTTGATGCCTTCATTTATTTTTTCTATATCATCTTCGGATACTCTTTCTTTTAAGCTTACCAGGTAAGATTTGGTTTTTCCTTTGCTCGGATGAGTTAAGTTATTAATAAATGTTCCATCGGAGCTTAGTATTAAAAGTCCTTCGCTATCTCTGTCTAGGCGCCCGGCTATTTTTAAATTACTAAATGACTTGGGCAATGAATCAAATATTGTCTTGTCACTACCAAAGCTGCGATGAGAACAGATCTCTCCTCGTGGCTTATTGTAGGCTATATAAATATCCTTTTTTAATTCGCCCTGAACTCCATCGACTTGAACCATATCACTATCAGAAACCTTGTAAGAAAGATCCGTAATGGCGTTTCCGTTTACAGTTACTCTCCCTGAGGCTATTATTTCATCTGCCTTGCGTCTCGAACTTGCAAGTCCACTAATTACTAAATATTTATTGATTCGTGTGTTCATATCCCTCCAGATCTTTTATTGATTCAATTCCCATCAGCTTAATAAACTCTGAGGTAGTTTTGTATTTTGTAGAGTTTTTGCTACTAATTTTTTTTATTAAATTCCTATTGAGTAGATTTCTTATTGATTGTTCGCTACTAATACCTCTTATCTCATCAATCTCATCTTTTGCTATTGGCTGTTTATAGGCAATAACACTCAGAGTTTCTAGGGCTGGCTGGCTTAGGCTTTGGGGTGTTGAATCATAAAATTCATCGATAATATTCGTGTATTCGGGTTTAGCAACAAGCTGAACGGTCTTGTCTTCAGAAATAATAATTAACCCCATCTTGCCCAATTCCTTATTGGCTTCTTTCATTAATTGATCAAAAGCGCCCCTGTCCATACTAAGGTTTTCCAGCAAAGACTTGATAGTAATTTCTTCACTCGAGTAAAAAAGAATTGGTACCAGTTTCGCTAATTCGTTCATTTTTGCACTCCCACAAAAACCCCAGCCTGCTCATTTATTTTTTCGGCTTTTAGCATTTCAAGTATAGATAAAAAGAAAATAATTGCTTCTGTCCGGTTTTGAGGTTTTGACATTATCTCTGTCATCGAGAAAGACTTAAGCTTCGCAATGTGATTGTTGAATTTATCTTTTGTTATCTTGACATAGTCTTTCTTACTTTTGATCTGGTGAGTTTCTGGTTTATGACTTCTGGTATTTTGTATATTTATAAATACCTCATTTAGTTGTGCGGGGTCTATTCTTGCAGTTGAAGTTATTTTATATAAGTTATTTTTGCGCCCAGTCATAGGTGACTTAGAGAGTTCATCTAAAACCTTGGCACGGTCTTTTATTATTTGGTATTGCTTTAATGATGAGGCCAGGTCTATATCTAATTCATCATCTATTGCCCCGCTGCTGATTATGGCACGACTTTTATCAAGGCTTAGCTTGGCCGCTATAAATAAAAAGGAATTCATTTCTTCGATACTTAAATCAATTTTGGTAATGTAATCTAAATAGTCATCTGTTATCTTGGCTAAAGATATTTCGGTTATTTCAAGCTTTTGTTGATCGAGTAGCTTTAAAAGCAAATCGAATGGGCCTTGAAAATTTTCTAATTCCAAGACGAAAGGCATAGTCTATTCCTTTTTTTCTTCAACCGAGAGTCCAAGCTCTCGCAATTGTTCTGGCCTAACAGAAGATGGGCTTTTAAACATTAGATCTCTGGCATCGCCAGTTTTTGGAAATGCAATTACTTCTCTAATCGAGGCTTCATTCAAAAGCACAGTGATTAATCTATCTAGGCCTGGAGCCATGCCTCCGTGTGGAGGAGTGCCATATTTGAAAGCCTCGAGGAACTCTCCGAATCTCTCGCTCAATTCTTGGTCACTGAGTCCGAATCTTTCAAAAACTACTCTTTGCACCTCTGGCTGATGAATTCTTAGTCCACCACTGCTTATTTCAACTCCATTCAAAACTAAGTCAAAGCAATATGCCCGCATGCTAAGTAAATCCTCTTCTTTATCGGAGCTTAATAAGTGCATGTCTTCATCATGAGGCTTTGCAAATGGGTTATGAGCAAATGTAATGTGGCCTTCGGGGGTCTTTTCGAATACCGGGAAGTCAACCACCCATACAAATGCTAATTCGTCAGGATTATTTTTGTCCTTTCGAAGGTCTGGCTTATCAGTACCATATTTCTGCATTGATTCGGCATATGTAATTACCTCAAATTTTTCTGGCAAGGTCTTTTCTGGCATTAGCCTACCGATAATATCTTTAAACATAGCTTCATTAAATTCCATAATTTCGGTGTCTGTAACAAAGCTCATCTCCATATCTAGCTGAGTAAATTCGGGCTGTCTATCCCCTCTTTGATCTTCATCGCGGAAACATCTGGCTATTTGGTAGTATTTTTCAAATCCGGATATCATCAAAAGCTGCTTGAACTGCTGCGGGGCCTGCGGTAATGCATAAAACTTACTCTCACTTAGTCTAGATGGTACCAAAAAGTCCCTAGCACCCTCTGGAGAAGATTTGGTCAGGATAGGTGTTTCGATATCTACAAAGCCAGCATCATCCATGTACCTACGAACAGCGTTTATAAATTTATGCCTGAAGCGTATGTTGTTTTGCATGCTGTCTCGTCTTAAGTCTAAGTAACGGTGGCGCATTCGTACTTCTTCGCTAATTGCAGATTTGTCTTCTGTTATTTCGAAAGGAGTCGTCTCGGCTTCACTAAGTATTTTAAGATCTTTTATTTCAAACTCGATAGTGCCAGTCGAATGCTCTGGGTTAATCATTTTTTCTGGTCTGGCCTTAACTTCGCCAGATATCTCTATAACAAATTCGGTTCTTAATTTATCAATAGTCTCATCTAATTCGGCCCCACCCCGAAAATACACTGCCTGCACAACTGCAGAAGCATCACGGATTTCAAAAAAAGCTAATTTGCCATGATCACGCCTTACGTGAACCCAGCCCTTAATTAGTGCTTCTTGACCTACCATGTTGGTAAGTTCGGAGATCATAGTTCTTTTAGTCATGAGTGAATTATACCTTACAATGCCCCTTTACCTCAAGGAGAATGCTATTGCGGTTGAGTTGGTGGCTGGGTATTTTGTGGCGGCTGAGCACTTGTCTGCGGAGACTGTGGTGGTTGTGTGGCCTGGACTTCAGCTTCAGGCTTGCCTACTACAGGCTCTTTGTTGGCTTCTGCGCCTGGCGATTCAAGGACTTGCTTAATAGTGGTCACAACATCTTCTAGAGTGACTTGAGATTTAACCAGGTACTTATCGACGCCTAGTTTTTCGCCTCGTTCTTTGTCGTTGGGGCTACCTAGTGCTGTCATCATGATTACCTTGGTGTGGGCAATTTCAGGTGTGGTTCTAACGATATCCAAAACATCAAAACCAGATATTCGGGGCATCATGATATCTAATACAATTAAATCCGGGCGTTCCTTTACGGCCATTGCCAGTGCCTCTTCACCATTGCTAGCTACTGCTAGCTCAAAGCCCTCGGCTTGTAGTCTTGCAAAGTAAACATCTCTTAAACTTATATCATCTTCAACTAATAAAATTTTTGGCATATTTTCCTCTAACCTTAAGAATTAATTATATAATATCACATTTTTGCTATCGGTAGTTTAAATGCAAATGTTGATCCTCTGCCCGCCTTTGATTCTACCCATATGCTTCCACCATACATTTCAATCATATTGCGAGCTATATACAGACCCAGTCCTGTGCCTGCCTTTTCTCGTGTAAGATCATTATCTACTCTATAGAATTTTTCAAACAAATGTTTTTGATCTTGCTCTGATATTCCCATGCCAGTATCGTGGATTTTAATAGTTACAAATGTTTGGTCGGCTTCGATTTCAATATCTACGTTGCCCTCGTCGGTGTATTTGATGGCGTTATCAATTAAATTGGTGAGTACTTCTGATACCCTGTCAGGATCGGCATTAACTAAGTGGGTTGGTGCAATAACTTTTTCATTTTTAATATCTGCTCCTGCGATATGCGTAAATAGCCTGATTCCTTTTTGCTGAGCCAAAACTTGCATCTCTGCGGATATTTTTAGCACCAAGTCGCTGAGGTTAAATATTTTTTTATTGTCCTTGATGTTCTTGTCTTCAATCTTGCTAACACTTAAAAGGTCCTGAAAAAGCTTACCTAGGTGTAGAGCTGAACCGTGAGCCTTTTCTAAAAATCCCTTTGCCCTATCATCAATCTGAGCTAAGTTTGGATTTTGAGCCATCGATATGTAGCCTTCTATTGCTGCTACGGGTGTTCTCATTTCGTGACTGGCAGTTGAAACAAACTCATTCTTTTCCCTGGCCAAAGCTTTTTGTTCGGATATATCTCTAAGTATTGCTATGGCGCCACTTGGTTGTCCTTCGGAGTTAGTAGTCGGACCTATGGATATGAATAGCGCTATTTTAGACTTCCCCTTGCTAAGCATATAAAATTTATCACTACTAATAGCCTTATGGCTTTCCAAGACATTCATGAAAGGATCGTTGGCCCCCGTCACATCTTGATCGCTTTGGTCTTTTAGCTTGAATACTTGGTCGTATTCAATGTTGAGGGCGTCATGCATATCCCATCCTGTAAGGTTTTGGGCAGGTTCATTCATTAAGATAATTTTACGATCATTGTTTATACCCACCACTGGGTCTGCAATTGATCCTAGCATTAGCCTTTCTGTCATCTGAGTACTGCTCAAGTCTGATGTTACAGTGGGCTCTGCTATGTCGGTGTGTATGTATTTATCGGTTGTATAGGCAATAAACCCAGCAAATACAAAGGCTGCAATTGTTGCAGGAAATGAGGTTATTTTAAGCTGCTCAGAAGAGCTAGCAAGCGAGGCTAAAATATCACCAACATACAGTATCGCTACTAATCCTGCATTAATGAAAAAAGCGGTGAAACCAAGGACCGACCCCCCAATTATTAGAATTAGAAACACCGGATACCAAACCGAACTACTGCCACCCGTAAAATAAACAACCACAGCAGCTTCTGCTACTACTAATAAAAACTGCAGATACTTGGCTAAAAACTCTCGTCTTCGAATGAGTGGCCTTGCTATTAGTAGATTGTAAATTAGCCCAACAAAAACTAGAGGCGCAAGGATGGAGGCTATTAGGTTCTTATTATCAATATTCAGATCTAATAAAAAAATGGCAACTATAAAACCAGCCACCATTAAGTGAAATAAAGAAGTTACCAGTGTCAATCTGACATAGGTTTGTTTGTGGTGTTTTTTCTTTGCCACTAACTAAATTATAGCATAAGCAATATAACCGTAGGCAGGCTTAAATTAGAACTTTTCAGTGTAATTAGGGAACCAGTCTTGGTGAATGTCTTCTTCTTTAACGCCCATCTTCTCAAGCATTGGCTTAAAGGCCTCAACCATGGGTTCGGGCCCTGAAATAAAGAATTCGCAATTTTCAATGTCGCCTACGTGCCGAGCTATCATTGCTTCGTCTACGACACCCTTTTCGCTTTTCCAATTGCTAGGTATTTCATCAACCAAGGTTTGAATATAGTTAAAATCACTAAGGTTGTTTTTGGCATTATTCCATAAATCTTCAAAGCAAACATCGCCCAAAGTTCGATTTGAGTAAATTAGTGTTACATTTCTTTTTTCTTGGTTATCCATTATGAACTTCATTTGTGATCTAAATGGAGTTATGCCAATTCCGCCCGCGATCCAGACGAGCTTTTTTGCGGGCTCTTTAGGCAATATAAAGCTACCCATGGGGCCAGTGGCCTGTATACTATCGCCAGCTTCTAAATCCAAAAAAGCGCCCTTAAAGGTAGAATGTTTTTCGACTAGTCGAGTTGTTATCATTAAGTCACCTTCAGTCGGCGAACTAGATAGTGTGAACCAGCGTTTTGTGCCCCTGTCGTCTTTTTTTGGGTGATCCAAATTAATTTCTAAAAATTGCCCAGCTTCATAGCTAAATCCTTCTGGTTTTTCAAAAATTAATTCCCAGCTATCATTAGCTATTTTTTCTTTATGTATAAGTTTTAAGTTCATAGTAACCTCCTGCTATAATTAGTATATCAAATGAACAAGCCTTTAATTGAATTTAATAAGATACCAATCACAGTACTGCAAGGTTTCTTGGGTGCCGGCAAGACTACGCTTTTAAATTATATTTTAACTCACAATGAAGGAATGAATATTGGGGTGGTGGTTAATGACTTTGGTGATATTAATATAGATAGTAAGTTGGTTAAAAGTAAGACCGATAAGCGATTGGAATTAACCAGTGGCTGTATTTGTTGCAGTCTAAAGACTCTAGACCTTCAGGAGGCGATTGATCAGTTTGTTTATGAGGGAAGTAATATTGACTACATCATAATTGAGGCCTCTGGCCTTTCAGAGCCTAGAGATTTAGCCATGACTCTTAGGACCTCGTTGGGCCACAAAGTGCGCCTAGATGGTATTGTGACTGTAATCGATGCCGAGAACTTAGAAAAGAATGCCAGCGAGCACAATATTGCCCGCGACCAAATTCTTTTCTGCGACTTCGTAATCATTAATAAGGTCGATTTAGTAGACAAATCTAAAGTTGAAGAAATAAAACAGATGGTATTAAGTTTCAACCCTCGAGTACGAATACTTGAATCTACAAAAGGTCAGATCGATATTAGGTTGATCCTCGACCAAGATTTATATAAGTCAAAAGAGATTATTCACCCAGAAGAAAACAACCACGATGAGCACGACCACGATCACTCAGATCATGTACACGAAAAGTACTCGACTTTTTCTTGGGCAACCGAAGAGCCTCTTCATCCTATGAAATTCCAAGAGTTTGTTAATCGTAAACTACCAACCAATGTTTATAGAGCCAAGGGCTTCGTGGACTTCGGTCTAAAGGGGCATAACCGCAAATATATTTTTCAGCTAGTTGGAGTTAGGCCAGAAATTGTATGGGAAAATTGGGATGTTAAGCCCATGACAGAGCTAGTTTTTATAGGCCAAGACCTAGATGAATCTCAATTAAAACGTGAGCTTTCCGAGTGCATAGATGAAACACCAGACTCACCGCTTGAAGGCAATATTGAACTTAAGTTACCCAAAAAAGCCGAGCTTTAAGCTTCTCCCATAATATCAATAGCATCATAGATCCCACCAATATTTATTACTTTGTAGCCCTTGTTGGCTAGGGCCATTTCTGCTAGTTGTGCTCTGCCCCCACTCGCACAGTAAACATAAAGTGTCTTTTTGGTATCAATATCAATACTATCAATTTCATCCAAAGGGATATTAATTGCGTAGCTAGCATGTCCCGTATTAAATTCATCGACACTTCTTACATCAACCAGCACCGATCTGCCTTCTTGAATGTCTAGAACTTCAGACTCATTGAGCTTTGGCATTAGACCCTTCTTTTATAAATGAAGATCGATAGTGGCACAAAGACAACTAAAAGACCGACAATCCAGGCAAGCAATTTCCATTCAGCACCATTCGATGGCGTACCCAGAGCAAAGTGGCGTGCGGCAGTCACGGCAAATGTAACAGGCTGGTTATTTGCAAATTTCTGCAGCCAGTCGGGCATGGTCTGAGTTGGTACAAAAGTTGCACTAGCAAAGGTTAGTGGGAATATAAATAAGAAGCCAGCTAGCTGGGCGGTTTCTTCATCCTTTACGGCAAGACCTACAAAGGCAGCTACCCACGAAAAAGCATATCCAAATGCTACAATCATCACTATCATGAGTGCTGCATCTAAAGCGCCATTTTGGAATCTAAATCCATATGCAAATCCAGTAGCTAACAGTATTAATGAGGTGGTGGTATTTCTCACTAAATCAGCAGTTGTACGCCCGGTCAATACAGCACTGCGGCTCATTGGCAAACTCCTGAATCGGTCGATAATGCCAGCATTTAAATCTCTGGATAGCCCAATACCGGTCTGAAGTGCACCAAATAGTATGGTCTGAACCATAATTCCAGGAAGTAAATAATTGATATAATCCCCTCCTGATGAAGCCCCAAGTGCTCCGCCAAATACAAAATTAAATAAAGTTAAGAACATTATCGGCTGAATCGATGAGAACACAATTAGCTGAGGTAATCTAATATAACGCATAACATTGCGCTTAGTTATTATTAAGCCGTCTCTAAATTCTTGAATTAATTTTTTCATTTGCGCTTACCTCTCTTGGGCTTTTTCTGTTCTTTACTCTGGGCTTTTTTACCAGTTAGGGCTAGGAAAACGTCATCAAGTGTAGGCTTATGAAGTGAAATATTGCTCGGCTTTATGCCATAGTCATCTATCATTTTGGTCACAGTTAATAGGTCCTCAGCACTATTCTTTACTGGAATTTTGATAGTTAGTTCTGCTTCGTTGATCTGGCGGTTTTGATTGCAGAATTTATCTACGGCTACTAGTGCCTTTTCAAAGTCGGCTTTGTTTTTTAGCTCGAACTCAACCATATCCCCGCCTAGCTTTTTCTTGAGCTGAGCACTGGTACCTTCGGCTATTAACTTTCCGTAGTCGATTACGGCAATTTTATCGGCAAGCTCATCGGCTTCTTCTAGGTATTGAGTTGTCAAAAGTATCGAGGTTCCTTCATTGGCAAGTCCACGAATAATATCCCAGAGTTCTTTTCTGGTCCTTGGATCTAGGCCGGTTGTTGGTTCGTCGAGGAATAATATCTTTGGCTTACCCACCAAGCTAGCACCTAAGTCTAATCTGCGTCGCATACCCCCTGAATATGTTTTGACTTGCCTATCGGCTGCATCAGTAAGCGATAGTTTTTCTAGTATTTCTTGGGCTCTTTCTTTGGCTACTTTTCGTTTTAGTCCATATAGCTGTCCGACCATTTGAATATTCTCACGGCCTGTCAAAAATTCATCAACTGCTGCAAATTGACCAGCTAGCCCAATGGTGTTTCTGACTTCGGTTGAGTCTTTTGCAACATCAATTCCATTTACTTTTGCAACTCCTGCAGTTGGCTCAATAAGCGTGCTAAGTACTTTTACAATAGTGCTCTTTCCTGCACCATTGGGTCCGAGCATACCAAATATCTTGCCCTCTTCAGCTTTGAGCGTTACTCCGTCTAGGGCTTTAACTTTGCCGTAGTGTTTTTTTACATTTTTAAGTTCAAACGCGTATTTCATAACTATAAATTATATAGTGTAATTGAATTACTTTCCATAGTCATCTATTGGTAGCAAGCCTGAGTACTCACTCTATTATTGCTTACCAAACCAAGTGCTTGATTAATTTCTGCCCCAGTTAAAGCATAGCCGTAGCCTGTATTGTTTTGAGCCGATGCAAAAACCATGCCGATAACTGTTCCGTCTGATAAGACCAAAGGTCCACCAGAATTACCCTGAACAACATTGCCAACAAACTCATACACATTCCTATTACTTGCGACTGACTATATATGTCTAGCCCCCTAGCCTTTATTAGATTAGTAACACCAGCAGGTTCGGCCGAAAAGCTGCCGCCCCCCGGAAAACCTAGTGCCACCGCTTCTTGTCCTCTGGAATATTCAAGAGTTGAAATATTCAATACCTTCCCTTTTAGTATGGGAGTTTTTAGTATGGCAATATCCATCGATGGGTCATAATAGACTACTTCAGAATCATAACTACCCGAAGTATCGATTGTGGTTATTGAATTGGCACCAGCTACCACGTGAGCATTTGTCATAACCAGGCCCGCGCCAGCAATAAAACCGCTACCACTAGAAATTGTATTTCCACAACCCCTAGCTTCAATCTTAATTGTTGATTGACCAGCACTAGCAACAGCCTGACGTACTGCATTCGAGCCTGCAGGTGCTACTGGCTCAGCTAGTTTTTGTGGTACTCCAGCAAAGACTTGAGGAAAATCAAATGGCTTCACTAGGCCATCTATTCGATCAACTATGGGTGGTGTTGGTGGCAGCTCTTTATTCAAGAATTGTATAATTACCGAGTCTTCAATGAAGCTATTAAATTTTTTGAAAGGACTACTAACTATTACCGCCGCCCCAAGCCACACAAAGACAAGTAAAAAGAACACACTAGCTATACTTCCTGCGTAGGCATTTATCTTTTGGGCTGTATTCGAGCGCAATCTAATATTCAGCCTTAGGCCCATTGCCTCACCAAGAGTTCCGAAAGCAAAGGTGCTGATAGATACGGTCAATATTACAGCAACAAATTTGCCGACGGAGTCTTTAAACCAGCCCATTATTAAGGGGGCAATAATAAGCCCTATAACAATACCTACAAAAAGCCCACCAACAGCAAATAGGTTTCTCACCAGCCCAACTTTGTACCAGCGATAAATCATTGCTCCGCCAATTAGTATTATTATTAAATCGATTATATTCATACTTTTAAAATGATTTATGACCTAAATTGTGACTATTTACTCAGTTCTTAGCGCCTCTATAGGATCAAGCTTGGCGGCTTTTCTAGAAGGCAACCAGCCTGCCAAAACAGAAATTATTATAAGTGCCAGCACTAGCCCAGCTACCTGAATCGGCTTAAATATCAGCAAGTTATTGCCAGCTCCCAAATCAAGCTGTTTGGTTATCCATGGGTTTAGCAGGCTTCCTAACAAAATTGCTGCTAATGAACCTATTGCTCCTCCCAAGAACCCAATCCAACCTGCTTCAAATCTAAATAGCCTACCAATATCTCTTTTGCGCATACCAAGAGCTTTCATTAGCCCTATCTCGCGTGTTCTTTGCAGTACAGAAATATACATAGTGTTAATTATTCCAAATACTGATGCGATAATTGCAATAAAACCAAAGCCAGCAACTATTCCTTGCAATACACCGATAATGTTGGTCAAAAATTCTTGAGTTTCTTCTACACTACGGACCTGGAATCCGAGATCTTTAAGCTTTTGCTGAGTAGCTTTTAGCTTATTGTCGTCGGTTCCCCCCGTTACCTTCACTAGTACAAAATTGTACTTTTGGTAGTTAGCTGTGCCTTGGGTTGTGATGTCATTTAGAGCTTTTGCTTCTTCGCGCGGAGTATAAATGTATAGCTCAGTTCCTGGCTGAGAAGTAATCGGTTTTTTAGACACGGCTGCAATATTGAATTGTATTGCCTCGGAGTTGTTTTCGGTTGCTTGGGCTAGCTGATCGGCATTTGTAGGCAGAGTGCCCTTCAACAGCTGTGCTCTTAGTTCTTCTGCTGTAAGGGTTCTGGGCACAACAATTTCGACTGTTTTGCCAATAGCGTCTTGTGCCGAATCAAAACCTAAGTCTTGGAGATATCCTTCTGGTAATATTATTTTCTTGCCTTCAAAGTCATTTACATTGCCAGCTAAAAATTCTGGCTTTTGTGCGGGGTTATAGGCAGCAACTGTTGCAACGTATTTTTTCTCACCTTCTCTAGTGATATAGCGAGCCGAAACTGCAATCTGTTCGCGGACGCTCTCTACCCCATCGACTTTTTTAATTTTATCAATATCTTCTTGCGTAATTCTTTTAATTTGCCTTGAGGCACCGGCATTAGTTGTGCTAGTTCCGAAGCTAGGATCGTATTCTCTAGGCTTGTTGGTGTTGCCTTGACCGAACAATGTCTCATCGGCAGCTACAAATAACTCACTTGGGTCAAAATTGTCTTTTATAATCTTATTTACAAAGGCTGTTGCGCCATTGCTTGCGGCCAGTGTAAGAGTTAGTGCAAAAGTACCGACTGCTATAGCTAAAGCAGTTAGAATGGTTCGTCCCTTCGCACTTTTAATGCTCCTGCCGCTACGTCGTATTATGTCTCTAATACTCATTTGCCTAACCTCTTGTGCTTAATTCCTGTTGTTGAAATTATTTCTCCATCTTTCATTTCGATTTTGTTTTTACAATGCTCAGCAATCTCTGGATCGTGAGTTACTACAACAAGCGTGCATTTTAGTTTTTTATTTAAATCAAATAATAATTTAATAATCATTTCTCCAGTCGCGCTATCTAGATTGCCAGTAGGTTCATCGGCAAAAATTATTTTTGGCTTATTAACAATGGCTCTTGCTATTGCAAGCCGTTGTTTTTGTCCGCCAGACAGATTAGTAGCCAGTGAATCAATCTTATCCTCAAGCCCTACTGCAGTTAGTGCGGCCTTAACTTTTTTGGCCCTATCTCGCTTTGGCACACGCGCAATTTCAAGAGGCAGCATTACGTTTTGGTAGCATGTCTGATTGGCTTC
>Ga0214921_10002014_pt1 | contig 33878 bp, 29 predicted proteins | sample LL1505_MetaG_FD_177992 | JGI IMG/M metagenome (GOLD analysis project Ga0214921, IMG submission 177992) | Freshwater microbial communities from Lake Lanier, Atlanta, Georgia, United States - LL-1505 | ecosystem: Environmental > Aquatic > Freshwater > Lake | place: USA: Georgia | collected... | reverse complement strand
GCGGGACCGTGTTTGGCGCGGATCGTCGAGCGGTCCTCCCCAAATGTCATATCTTTCGAGTAATGGAGTGTGTTCTCTATGAGCCAGTACCCACGTTGCCACTCAAGCAGAGTAGCAGCGTCAACAAGCTCATGCCGAAGGTCAGTGATGATGTAGATCGTCTCTGTGGTTTCTTTACCGGTCTTTATTATCTGCCTTCTCCGCACTATGCGTGCCACTTGCTGTATGCCAGGTACGGAGAACTTAGTGTTGTGGGTATCTATCACTGAGATCTCGTGGGTCACCTCTCGCTGTAGCCGGGCTACAGGCAGTCAAATTCAGTACATAAAAAAGTTAAAGGGGCTACGAAAGGAAGGTCAAGCGATTAGAGCCAAGTGGATTATGGGCGATAGAACCGCCGTGTATCCACCTGGACTGTACCCTCCGTCGTTTCCGAAGCTAGCCAATGTTGTAGGCTGCTAGAGTCCTCTCATATCCCGCAGTGCGACTTCTGATTCGCAGCGCCGAGGTGTATCTACGGTCGGCGGTTTATAGGCTCTTTTCACACTATTTCAGCTTTTCCGGTGCACTATTGCAGGTCTTCAGGAGCTCCAAATCTCATCACCTCTCGCTGTAGCCGGGCTACAGCCAGCCACACCTACCAGCCCCATCGATCTGCTACACGGACGAACGCGCCCTCCTCACTCACATTGACTTTTTTACCTGAAATGCTAACTAATCACAGGAGTACTTATACTTTTAGGCTCTTCGCTAGCCCTAATGCAGAGTTGGTTTTATAGCCCTATTTGCCAAAGCGCTCTCTTACCTTTGATCTTGGAGTGTATCCATGCCAGTCATTTCAATCGCGGACGCTGAACGATATGCCAGTACTGCTCTGCGAATGGTCGGATTTGCTCAAAAGGCCGCGGATAGTACCGCAAGAGCCTTGGTGCTTGCTGAGTCTCAGGGGATTTCCTCTCATGGCCTTACTCGAATATCTCAGTACATTTCTCATCTTAAGAACGATCGCATTAACCCTCAGGCCGAGCCGCTAGTAATAAAGCGGAACCATGCTTGCGTGGTTGTGGACGCGCAAGCAGGCCTAGCGTTCCCGGCATGCGATCTTGCGATTGATGAAGGGATGCATTTGGCACGAAAATTTGGTATCAGCTTTTCTGCTGTTGTCCGAAGCCATCACGCCGGAGTTATGGCCGATCATTTAAGAAGACCTGTAGAGGCAGGATTGGTTGGCCTGGGCTTTTCAAATGCCCCAGCGGTAATGCCCACTGCCGCAGGCCGCCACCCTGTATTCGGCACAAATCCGATCGCCGCGGCGTTTCCGAGACGTGCGGCAGCTCCACTACTAATTGATCTTAGCCTGAGTGAAGTCACTCGGGGAACTTTGGTCTCCGCCGCCAAGTCTGGCAAACAAATCCCGCTTGGGTGGGCGGTCGATTCAAATGGGTCGCCGACAACCGATCCGCAGGCCGCTCTTCAAGGATCCATGCTCGCGATCGGCGCGACGACAAGTGGAAAAGGGGCGATGCTCGCGATGATGATTGAGTTGATGGCATCCGCATTGATAGGCACCAACTTTTCGTTCGAAGCATCAAGTTTTTTCGTAGACTCCGGCAACGTACCGCAACTTGGGCATTCATTTATTCTTATTGATCCTGCTGCGCTAGCCGGCAACGACTTGTATTTTGATCGTCTGGAACTGTTCATCGCAGAGCTTCTAAACGACGACGATGTGAGATTGCCAGGAGCACGCCGGGAAACGCGATTACAGAAAGCGACCTCTGAAGGGATTGAAGTTCATGAGGACGTACTTAAGATGCTGCAGTCTTTAAGCTCCGTTTCAAACTCGGCGGAGAAGACCCAAGGTTAGATAAGTCCGCGATGTCCGTAACCTGTGATGAAAGGCCTCTAATGCTTTGCTCAAGCAAAGAGCCCCTCTCATTAGTCGCTATGAGTTACTCGCAAACACTCCTCGGATTTTTTTTGTTCATTGCAGTCATTTTATCGACAAGCCGGCTGTTTCGGCGCTTCTTCTACCCTGACTCCCCTTAGTTGTAGTGCCCTCTCTGGTGAGTGGTTACAGTTACTATAACCTTATTCCTTATACTCTCACCTCTTTGTCTTATTATAAGTCATACTCGACGGAGCGATAATTTCCTTCGGTATACTGAAAAAACCAGGAGGACATTAACAACTAGGAGATATATCTGAAAAGCCGAGTTCTCAATATTCCACGTTGGTATCGAAGGGATAACCATTATCACGCTCAGCAAGCTCGCGATGTACGCGGATCCTGTTTCCGTTTCTGGAAATCTCCATGCCTTCACAATGGTCGGCATCGCAGCGAACCCATCACCAACTGCTGATAGCAATATCGCCGTTTTTGGAGAATCCACCGCGCCCCAGATGATTAACGCGAGCAGTGAGAAGCCGCCACAAACAAAATCAAAAATTGTCAGCTTCCAAAAACTATTGCGATTAAAAAAGGATGATATTATCACCAGCAACGGAAGAAATCCCGCGAGAAAAATGCGAATGGTTGCCCACATATCGGCACCGGAAGCAATGGCTGCCGCTGTGCCAATTAACGGAGCTAGCGCCCACATAGACCAGGACACAAGATTCGGCGTCGTCTTTCCTGAAACAGTATCACGAATATACGCCGCCCCACCGGAGATACTAATCAGCGCGCTTCCTATAACCAACCAATGAGCGAGCGGCAAATTGAACATGACTCTCTATATATTAAATAGATCGCTTGGGCAAGAATGATGAAATTGCTCCGGTCCGCCTAGCTAAACAAACAGACACACATTTAAAACCGTACTTCTCTACAACGCTCGCCGGAGCCTGACCCTTTATTACGCTATCTCCGGCATCAAAGCCCCATAACCAGACCGCATACGATCATCCTTTTAGTACTCTGCGCTCTCTCAGCACCTCCCATCACGCACCACCATTCTTGGCGCGATTCGCTCCAATTCCTGCTCTTCGCGCTCTATCTCCTCCTCTACATTTCCACGCCACGACTTACACACCGCGGCCCCCAATAAGATTCCACCGCCAACAAACTCACACGCATTTGGGCACGCTCCTAAAAACAGCGCCGAGATAACCAGGGCGATTGTGGGTTCTGTACTCATCCAAACTGCCGCTAGGGTCGGTGAAACCGATGCAAAGACGATATTAGATAATCGGTTCGATATGAAATAGCACCCACCCCCAATAATAAGCCAGAGCACGTCTAAGCCCACTTTAAGATCTAGATCCACTGCTCCAATAAATACAAAAGCCTGAATCACCGCCGACACGAGCACTCCATCCGCTACAGCAAAAGAAGATACTCCATGTCTATGAAATCGACGCGCATATTGAGCAAAAGCGCCGGCTAACGCCGCTACCAAACTCCAGGTAATTATCGCGGCGATATTGTCAACGCCTCTCTCTAAAGACAAACTCGGCGCGAAGAATACCAGGGCCCCAATTGTTGATAGCCCTAGAACCACCACTTCGCTTTTGGCTATGCAGCCTTTTTTAAGAGCCAATTCGACAAACCCAAGCCAAGGAAGTGATGTCACGAATACTGCTACCGCGTACCCACCAAGAGCTATCGCATGAGAAAAAGCCCAGGCTCCAATGATATAACCACCAAGCGCGGTAGCGAAACATATCGCCAATGACCGTGGAGAAAGCGCTTTAAGACGCCGCATGGATAGAAATGGCAAAGCAAGTATACCAGCGACAAGGACACGAATCGGAACCTGCGATGAGGCGGGAAGTCCGACCTGTGTTGATACGAATCCCGAGAGTAAATAGGTAGCTATAAGTAAAACAAGAAGGCTTTTCATGAGGAAAAGCTACAAGTTTTTCAGCTTTATATGCTAATATGTGTATAATATTATCATTTAGAGCACTATTCGTAGTAATATATGGCAATCAAAGATCCCCTACTCCACAAACTACTTGCCGCTATTAATCTAAACGCGACGCAGTCAGCCGAGGCAACGGCGAAGCAGACCCGTGTTAGGATTCACCGCATTCAATACGGAAGAAGAGTACTAACTGAGCGGTATGGGCTCATATCCATCCCATTTATCAACTATGGCAGATTGGGGGTCGTTAGCTATCTGATCCTCTTCTCACTACGCTCTGACAAGCACCGTTCACAGATACTAAAAGCGATATCACGACACCCCAGAGTCGGCTGGCTCGGAGAACTTGCTGGAACATTCGAACTAGGCTGCGCCCTTCTGGTGACCGAAGTGGCCCAGGTTCGGGACTTTTTGCGGTCAATTTGTGATACCTATGGAGATGTCTTCAGCACACAACAGATTATTCCTCGTGTAACTTTTGAATGGTTTGGTCGACGTTACCTAGCGCCGGCAGTTAAGCAACGAGAATCATTAAAATACACCGCGCGTGATAAAGAGATCTCAGTTGACCAACTTGATATTAAGATACTCACCGCTTTAGCGAATTCGAGGTCTGAGACCATACAATCGATCGCCAAGGAGCTCGGGATACCCTACCCTACGGCTATCAGAAGGGTGCGACAATTAGAGGAGAATGGTGTCATAGAGGGATACTTTGCTTCGATTGACACAGAGCACCTTAATCGGGAAGCCTACCGAACCCTGATTCAAACCGGCACAAGTTCTCGCGAGGCGGCGGCCAAGATACGCAAAATAGCTGAGGAGGATCCCCGTGCGACATACTTCGTTGAGGCTATAGGCCCATGGGAGTTTGAGATAGGATGGGAACTTGAGAGCGCCAGAGAGTTAAGCGCGATAACCTCGACTATCAGCGGCGCGCTGGCTAATAGAACGGTCCAGGTGCAGGTCTTAAACGAGCTAAGTGATCTGAAGTGGAGCTTCTTTCCATCTGAGGAGGTGGTCTCAATCAGATAAGAGCGCAACTAGGGAAACGAGGAAAAACATCGCGATAGCGCGGTTTTGCTGCACTTGCCTAAACCTGTCCTCTCCAAGCTCCTGACTACTTCACCACCCGAACCCCATCAGCGAAATACGTCACTCCACAGCTAGTAGTCTTGGTTGGAGCGGCCGCCGTAGCGCAGTCAGTAAACTTAATAGTTAAGTCTACCTTAGCCTTATCCTCACCTACCGATAAAAATCCGATCTCTGATAGGATCTTCTTACAGGTATATTGAGCTGTAGATCCATAGTTTCCAAACTTTGGTGAGCTAGCGAGGAAACTGATCGACTCTCCCTGTCCCTGGCCACCTGTAGCGGTTTCGCCTGTCACTGCCCTGACCGTAAACACATCGTTAACATCAACCGAGACACTCATCGGGAATAGAGGATTTACATCGTCGTTGACAGAAAACGGGCAGGCGTTTGTTGATCTTGTGAATGAGCCAGACCACTCTCCGGCGAAATCAGGAGCCGCGGCTCCACCACACGCCGTCAGCAAAACCGAAACGATTGCGATAAATCCAAAGTGTCGCATTATTATCCTCTCTATCCCCTAACCTATTTACTATCCCTCTTAAGCGCTATCTTGACGCTAGATCCCTCTAGATCAAATTGACGCTCCAATTGAGGATTATCCAGCTTAGAAACTATCTCTACGCACAATGTTTCATACATCAGGTAGCTTGAGTGCTTCTGCAAAACTGAATCAATACCATGAATCGCGAGTTTTATCCGATCAGCGATATGGAGGTCAGCCTCCTTTCGCATATCTTGAATCTCTCTCACTAGATCACGCGCTTGCCCCTCAAGAGCAAGCTCTGGGGTTATCTGCGTGTCGAGAGCGATCACGAAATCTCCACCCGACTCAACGGCGAGCCCCTCTTTACCAGCGAAACCAACTTCAGCCTCACCAGCACCTAGAGTAAATTCACCGACCCTGATGCCCCCATCTTTAAGGACCTCAAACTCACCAGCGCGAACCTTTTGAATAACCTCCTGCACACGCCCTCCGAGACGCGGGCCTAGGACACGAGCGTTCACCTTGGCGCTTACCGTAGCGATTGAGGAAGCGTCGGTGAGAAACTCAATAGATTTTACATTAAGCTCACCACACAGAACCGGGATATACGGCTTTAATCGCTCAGACATCCCTTCTTTTAGCGCGACTTTAGCCGTTGATAACGGAAGTCTCACACGGAGCTTTTCCCGCGCGCGTACCGACAATCCCGCTGATACCATAGCGCGTATCGTATGAATGTCACTCGATAGATCGGCGTTGATTAAATCATCCTTCACATTAGGCCAATTCTCGATATGCGGGCTCCCTGTGAGGCCTAATCTCTCCCACAATAGCTCCGATATAAATGGGCAGAGCGGCGCGATCAGCAATGAACATCGCTTAAGTACGTAGTAAAGCGTCGCATAGAAGGTCATCTTCTCTTTAGAGCGCGGGTCATCTGACCAGACACGCTCACGGCTTCGTCTTATGTACCAGTTGTTAAGGGTATCAAAAAACGGCGCGAACAAACGCATCGCGTCGTTAATCTGATATGAATCGAGAGCCTCTGTAACACTACGAGTTAATATCTCGACTTCAGACAATATAAATCGGTCCAACTCTCCAAGCTGCGCGTCTGAGAGAGATAGATCACTCGGTCGAACCTTATCTACATCAGTGTACGAGGTAAGGAATGAGAGCGCGTTCCAGATCGGTAGGATCACCGATTTAACCATCCCCTCTACTCCATCATCACGGAACGTCAGATCCTCAATCCCAACCGCTGGCGAGCTAAACAGGTAAGAGCGAAGCGCGTCTGCTCCGTGATTGTCCATCAAAAGAAGCGGATCGGTGTAGTTCTTTAAGCTCTTTGACATCTTCTTGCCATCAGAAGCTAAGAGCGTCCCGGTAACTAAACAGTTTTGGAATGCTGGCTTACCAAATATCGCCGTAGACAATACATGCAGATAGTAGAACCAGCAGCGGATCTGCCCCGTACCCTCAGCGATAAAATCAGCCGGGAAATGGGCATTAAAGTGCTCAGCGTTCTCGAATGGATAATGGAATTGCCCGTAAGGCATCGAACCAGACTCAAACCAGCAATCAAGCACCTCTGGCACGCGCCTTGCCTTTCCTCCGCAAGAACAAGAGACCTCAACTTGGTCTAAGAACTCCTTATGCAGATCTGGTAACTGCTTTCCGTGCTCTTGCTCAATCTCAGCCACCGTGAACACACGGTGTTTACCGCAAGACTCACACTCCCACACCGGGATCGGAGTAGCCCAATACCTACTGCGAGAGATATTCCAATCACGGGCATTTTCAAGCCAATTTCCAAAGCGCCCGTGTTTAACCGTCTCAGGGTACCAAGCTACACCCTCATTGGCGTTGAGCAAACTATCTCTAATCTCCTCAACTTTGAAATACCAAGCGTCTAGCGCCCTATAGATCAGTGGATTACGACACCTCCAACAGTGAGGATAGTTATGCTCTACTGTTTCATCACGAACAACTACCGACCTCTCTTTGAGGAATTTTATAATTGTGCCGTTAGCGTCGTGAACATTCTGTCCAACAAAATCCGATATCTCAGATGTAAAGCGCCCCGATTCATCAACTGGGTTGCGCACCTCGATACCGTATTTTCTGCAAGCCCAGTAATCATCCTCTCCGAAGGCTGGCGCCATGTGGACGATTCCTGTTCCATCATCGGTAGAAACAAAATCCGCTAAGATCACTTTAAAAGCCGGATCATCTTTAAAATATGGGAGCAACGGCTCATATCTGACCTTCAGATCCTCTAACTGCTGCCCAGTGTATGTCTGCAGGACCTCTAGATCCTTACCCAACTCGCGCTCATAACGTTTAAGGGCTTGCCGCGCCAACAGAACCTTTCCAACGGAGGAGTTAACAACGACGTACTCGATATCTTTGCCTACGGCGAGCGCCAAGTTAGACGGCAAGGTCCACGGCGTTGTTGTCCAGGCTAGAGCTGAAACACCAGCTATCCCCTTTAACGCAAACTTAACTGTAATCGCGCGGCTCTGTTTTGGTCGCGTGCTATCGTCGGATCTGATCTCAGATAGAGATAGCGAGGTCTCGCACCTACAGCAATACGGAGCTACCCGGTAATCCTTGTATATTAGCCCCTTCTTATGAGCCTCAACGAATGCCCAGATGACCGACTCCATAAAAGATCGATCAAGTGTTCTGTAAGGCTTATCCATATCAACCCAACGACCGACCCGATCGATATAGGTTCGCCAGTTACCGTCGTAGTCCGAAACTATGCGCCGACACTCCGCGTTAAAAGCGGCAACTCCCACCTTACTCTCTATCTCGCTCTTATCTTTAAGCCCAAGATTTTTTTCGGCGATCGTCTCAATCGGCAATCCGTGACAATCCCATCCCCACATTCGCGGCACATAAAACCCGCGCATCGTCTTGTAACGACAGATAAGGTCCTTCAGAGCTGAGATAAATAGAGTGCCGTGATGCGGGCTACCTGTAGCGAAAGGAGGACCGTCGTAAAATATAAACTCAGGCTTTCCCTGACTCGCGTCGAGCGAGCGCTGAAATGTATTCTCTCTCTTCCACTTCTCCACTACGCCTTTCTCAAGGGTTGGAAAATGCGGTCTAGCCTCAACTTTTTTAAGTAAATTATCTGTTTCCATCGGCGGACATTATCGACATTTTTAACGTTTCAGTAAACAAAAGACGCCCAAGGGACGCCGGATAGCCTATTTTAGCAACTCACGAGCTATCACAATTCGCTGAATCTGGCTGGTTCCCTCGTAAATCTGCAGTAACTTCGCGTCCCTCATCAGCTTCTCTACTGGATACTCCTTTGTGTATCCGTATCCACCAAAGATCTGAACCGCGTCAGTGGCGACACTCATCGCGGTATCAGCCGAGACCCTCTTAGCCATACTCGATTCAATTGAGGCCGAGCGTCCCTGATCTAGCAGCCAAGCAGAACGCCATGTAAGTAGCCGCCCCGAATCAACACCAGTGGCCATATCGGCCAACATAAATTGAATTCCCTGAAAATTAGCGATAGGAGAGCCGAATTGCTTACGCTCCTTGGCGTAACCGATCGCGTGCTCACACGCCGCGCGCCCTATTCCTACCGCGATTGCGGCTGTCATTGGGCGACTAGCGTCGAGGGTTTGCATCGCTATCTTAAAGCCCTCGCCTACTGCTCCAATCATATGATCCTTTGGAACGCGAACATTATCAAAGGTCACTCGACAGGTATCAGAGCACCGCTGCCCCATCTTGTTTTCATGCGGCCCTACGGCGACACCCGGGGTGGATTTAGGAACAACAATACAGCAGATACCCTTATGCTTCTTTGCTTTATCCGCCGTAGCGAACACAGTGAATTGCGACGCGTAGCCTGCGTTAGTAATCCACTGCTTAGCGCCGTTTATTATCCACACATCCCCACCATCCTCAACTGTGGTTTGTAGTCCAGCCGCGTCAGAGCCCGCACCTGGCTCTGTCAAACAGAAAGAAGCGAGCCCTGCTGACTCTGCTAGCGGCTTAATAAACTTCTGCTTCTGCTCATGGGTGCCGCCGATCTTGATTGGCGTAAGAGCTAGATCGTTAGCGACCATTGAGGTAGCGAATCCAGAGCACCCCCACGCTATCTCCTCAATCACTAAACACGCGTCAAAGATCGACAACCCAGATCCTCCGTACTCTGTTGGAAGAGTAAGATTAATTAATCCTAAAGAATGCCCTTCGCGAATTAGATCAGCCGCAAACTTAGCCTTTTCATCCAGCTCCGCGGCCACAGGTCTAATCTTATCCGCCGCGAAACGCCCCGCTATCTCACGCAAGGACTCCTGCTCCTCTGTAATTCCAAAAAAAGCACTCATCTATATTCTCCATTAGTAAAAAGAAAACTCAGTATCTTTTGATGACATAACTAAAAAAAAAGCGCCGCATAGCGACGCTTTCTTAGAGTTTATCTCGCCAAACGAAGGACTACTTCGTGTTGCGCATTGAAACTCCAGTCCCCGGAGTCGCCATAACTCCTGGTGGAAGCTGCGTCTGAGCACCAGCTGAAGCTACTACCTCCTTCTCGATTGTCACAGCCCCTGCGCTCTTAGAAGCTCCCAGTGCTGTAGAAAGCTGATTAGCAGCCTCCTCAATCTTTGGAATCAACGCGTCAATCTTAGCCCTATACTGAGGAGCAAGAACCTCGATGGCTCCTACTACCTCGTTGTTATTTCCGCGAACTACTCTGCAGATAGAGATAACGTCTGCCTCGATAGCACCACGATCTACAATCTGTCCCGAGCTGCGTAGCTCACCTAGCTGAGTCTTAATCGCAACATCCTGAACTGTGTTAGAGGCCAAAATCTCCGCCAACATGGCATCTGGCAACTGAGCTGTAAGCAGGCGTCCTGCTGCGCTCATCTTCGCTGGGAATGAAACCGCGATGCGAGGCGCTACCTTTACAGGACGCTTTGACTCGATGCTTAAAGGAAACTGAACATTTCCAGCCTGAAGAGTAGCCAAACTAACCGTCTCCCCGACTGCCTCAGATAGTTCCTTCAGAATCGGAGTAGCACGACCAACTAAATTGCTCTGCGCTAAATAAGACTGCCCCATCTGGAGCGCCTTAACACCAAGACGATAATCCTCCGTCTCCTTGTTCTGATCTACATAGCCACGCAACTCAAGTGTCGCCAACAGACGAAACACATTGTTCTTGTGCAGCTTAAGCCGCTTGGACAACTCGGTTACGCCGACCTCTCCACACGCTTTGCAAAGCTCTTCGATCACATCAAGAGCGTGCGAAACTGATTGAATTAAGTAATTCGATTTCTCGCGCTTCATACCTAACGTCCTTTGGCCCGTTTTACCCTATTAAACTTAAAACCGCGGGTTAAACTGCTCCCCACTGTTCGACAAAATCTGTACTGCTGAGGCTCCTTCCAAGAGCACCCCATAAGCTACACTAACGAGCGAATAATCTACAGTCGGTGGCGTCTTTATTTCGCCACCCGGCGATAGCAATGCTGTTTTATGCATAGCCTTCTTAAGGGCTTATAACAGGGGGGTCACCAAAAGGCAATGTACTATTTTTTAGTATTTTTGAGCTTTTAGCCTTACTGACACCTCAGATTCCTCTAAGCAGAAGACCGTCCTATCAGGTCTCTGGCTGAATACACGCCGGGAGCCATACCTGGTAATTTAAGGGACAATGAGACTGCTCCCTGGCCAAAAACAGCTCGTGTGCTGACCCTGTGTGTTATCTCTATGCGCTCCCCGTCCCCCAGAAAATACACTGTGTGGTCACCGACTACATCACCACCTCTGAGCGCCGCCACCCCCACCTCGCCCAGACGGCGAAGCCCGGGTCTGCCAAAGATTACATCTGAATCATATGCTAACGGGGTGATAACAGACTTGGCAGTCCCCGATGGAGCATCCTTCTTCATTCGGTGGTGGATATCCAAGACCTCGATATCGAACCCTGGCCCCAGAAGCTCCTTTGCCTTCACAGCAAGAGATGTCAAGGCAGCCGCGCCTACTGAGGTATTCGAAGTCAAACCAATAGCCACCAGCTTTCCTAGCTCATTAAGCTTCGATACCTGATCCGGGGAGTGCCCGGTTGTCGCCACAAGGACAGGGATTCCCCTCTCAGCGCAGAATTCCGACACACGTATCGATACCTGGGGCGTGCTAAACTCGATAACCAGGTTGGTATTAGCAAGCTCTCTAAGATCATCCGAAAACTGAACCGTGGTACCATCTACAACGCTTCCAAGCGATTTTGATTGCGGTGAGACAATAGCAGCTGCAAGCCGCAAATCAGCTCGCGCCAGAACTGCCTCAACAACAAAACGGCCCGTTCTTCCAGTTGCTCCTACGACACCGATTTTAATCATAACCCAAACGCGCTCTTTACATTCGCAAGCGATTGTTCAGATAAAGGCGCCAGCGGGAGCCTCACGGTCGGATGCGAGATCTCGCCGCGCATAGCCAGCACTGCCTTCACTGGCACAGGATTTGATTCAACAAAGAGAGATCTAATCTTAGACAAGTTTTCAAACTGCTCGCGGCGAGCGCCTTGCACATCGCCCCTCTCCCACAACCTAACTAAAGATGACATCTCAACCGGCAAAGCGTTAGCTGGCCCCGATATCGCTCCCACTCCTCCATACGCTAAAACCGCCAACGTCAATGAATCATCTCCAGTAACTACTTGGCAGTCTTTGCTGACAGAACTAATAGTGTCAGCCACCGCATCTATCGAGCCCGTGGACTCCTTGATTCCACAGATTAACCCTTCCCTACTTAACTGGCCTAAAGTAGCTGGAGTGATCGCTACACCACTTCTTCCAGGGATATTGTAAGCGATTAAGGGAAGAGACGTCGCGCTATAAATAGCCCTAAAGTGCTCGATGATTCCAAGTTGTGAGGGCTTATTATATGGAGGGGTCGCGACTAGAATGCCATCGCAACCTACTTCCTCAGAAAACTTCGCCAACTCAACCGCTTTGGCTGTTGAGCTTACAGAGATTCCACTTATGCAGGGCATTACACCCTTGGTTTTTTCTCTCACGAACCGAACCACCTCGCGGTACTCACTATCAGACAAGGTAGCTGCTTCTCCAGTAGATCCACAAACGACAACACCCGATACACCCCCTGCCCTTTGAGTCTCGAGCAATCGGGACAAAGACTCGTAATCCACCTGAGAACCGTCCTTCGAAAAAGGAGTTACCAGTGCGGTAAAAACACCCTCAATACTGACCCATCTGCTTTTCATAAAAACACCTACGTAGTAGCACTGCTCGGCTAGCAATCACTTTTACTGCACGGGCTGAGTAGCCAACGCCTGCTGATTCGCTATCTCATCTGAGACCGTTGTCACAACAGCGCTCTGAGCTCCCTGAAAAACTATCTTAATAAGTTGCCCAACCTGGCCCTCTGTTCCACCCTGATTTTGCGGGACTATCTGGTAAACATAAGTCTTTCCAAAAACCGGCGAGGTGTCGCTAAACGAGAACTTCATCTGCTCTTCGGGCACCTTGACCGATCTCCCAATCTTCCCCGCGGCCCGCGCCTCCTTACGAAGCTGCTCACGAACCTCTACATGAGGATCCTTCACAAATCCTAACTTCTGGAACTTCACCTGAGGGTCAGTCTCATCCCCTCGGCGAACAAGCTCCTTTCTCTCTACTGAATATCCTTCTACCGACTTAAGCTCCTTTCCACGGCGATCCTTATCGGCAGCTACCCAGGTTAGCAAGACGCCCTTCGCGTCAGTTGTGACAGTAAGATTCTCAACCATAGCCGGAGCAAGTTCCTCAGGCGTTATCGGAGCTCGATAACGTCCACAGCCAAGCAGGGGAAAAATAGCGAGGAAAATGAACCCGCTAACCAACCTGACAAAACTCATCTTTACTTGAGCAGCCACGATCTGACTCCTGTTCAACTTAGCCATTGAGATCCCCCGCGCCAATTTAATTCCCCGCGCCTGCCCACAAGGGCACCACGCTACTTATCCATGAAGCCACGCAACCGCTTGCTGCGGCTCGGGTGGCGCAGCTTACGTAGCGCTTTTGCTTCAATCTGACGGATACGCTCACGGGTTACATCAAAGTTCTGCCCAACCTCCTCAAGGGTATGGTCGCTCTTCTCTCCGATTCCGAAACGCATGCGCAAGACCTTCTCCTCTCGAGGTGTCAGAGTCGCGAGAACCTTGCGGGTCTGCTCCTGCAGATTCATATTAACCACGGCGTTAGCTGGTGAGACCACTCGCTTGTCCTCGATGAAATCACCGAGATGCGAATCCTCTTCCTCTCCTATTGGAGTCTCAAGGGATATAGGCTCCTTCGCAATCTTAAGGACCTTGCGGACCTTATCGATTGGGATCTCCATCTTCTCGGCGATCTCCTCTGGAGTCGGCTCACGGCCGAGGTCCTGAACTAGCTGCCTAGAGGTTCTGACTAACTTATTGATCGTCTCGATCATGTGCACAGGGATACGAATGATACGCGCCTGATCTGCGATAGCGCGCGTAATCGCCTGACGAATCCACCATGTAGCGTATGTCGAGAACTTATATCCACGTTGATACTCAAACTTATCAACCGCCTTCATCAATCCGATATTGCCTTCCTGAATCAGATCCAGGAACTGCAGACCACGATTTGTGTACTTCTTCGCGATTGAGACCACCAGACGGAGGTTCGCCTCAATCAACTGATCCTTGGCGAGTCTAGCGCGAATCTCTCCATCCTTTAGAATCCTGACGCTATCGCCGAAGCGATTGGCGCTCATCATAGCCCTATACTCTAACTGCTGAATGATCCCATAAGCTCTGCGAATCGGATCTGTCCAGTGCTTGAGATCCGTACTCTTTAGTTTGAGACGCTTACCAGCGCGCTTAACCGCCACCTGATCCTCAGAGAGCAGCTCAGCCATTGAGTCGACCAGCTCCTCTACATTGGTACCCAGTTTACGAGCCGCCGTGTCGATACTTCTAAAGACGTCGCGACGCTCTTCATCAGAAGCCTTAACAAGCTCGATCATCTTGTTAAATTGCTTCTGATTTAGGTTTAGCTCCTCTATTTTAGCGGCGTTCTTGGATAACTGCTTATAGAATTTCTTCTCGCGATCCGACCCCACCCGCTTCTCTAATGGCAACTCCATTAGCTGCTCGTAAAGGGTTCGGGTATCTTTGATTGATTTGCGGTAAGGAGTCGCCTTAGCGAGAAACTTCTTCTTCTGCTCCTCATCCTCTTGGTTCTGAGGAGTTGGTTTCGGAGCTATCTCCTGACCATCCTCGTCGAACTTAGGCTCCTCCTCTTCTTCCTCTTCCTTCTCACTCTCCGGCTCAGCGTCGTCCTCGGCGAACAGATCTCGCAGACGGATCTCGTCGTTCTTAACCTTATCAAATAGGCTAACAACGTAATCCAACGCGATAGGTTGCTTTAAAAGCTGCTCGCGGATCGCCAGGAGTCCGGATTCGATTCTCTTTGCAATCTCAACCTCGCCCTCTCGAGTAAGAAGACTTACGTTGCCCATCTCACGGAGATACTGACGAACTGGATCTGTGCTACGACCTAGCGAGCCCGGCTCTAACACCTCTGGCGCCGCATCAAGTCCAACGGAACCATCTCCTGCTTCCTCTTGAGGTTCCGCTGGCTGCTCAATTATATCGATATCGTGCTCACCGAAACGCGCGACGACTTCATCGACCTGCTCCTCAGTCATCACCTCACCGGCCAAGGCCTCGTTGACCTCGTCCATTGTAATGTAGCCTTTCTCTTTTCCGATCTCTATCAATCTGCTGATGCGCGTCTCGATATCACCACGCTCAGTCATGTCGATTGCGCTGTCGATGTCCGCAAGCTCTGCTTCGACTCCAACCTCAAATCCAGTTAATTCCTGGAGACCATCATCGAGATCCCCAACTATAATATCGCGATCGATTGCGAGCGCCTCTTTATCGGCATCGATCGGCTTTTTAGGTTCCTTTGTCAAAGGCTTGGTTAATGGCTTTACCGCAGCCTCCTCTCCGACTACTTGAAGTTGCTTTGCAGCTGAACCACCTTGCGGAACTCCCGAGCTCTTTGGGGCTAGAGGCTTCACAGATCCTACTTTGGCTGGAAGTCCTTTAACCTGTTGCGTCTGAGGCTTCTGAGGCGCGACCGCTTTAGCTGGCTTCTTTGTCGTCGCGGCCAAGGCCCCGCGATTCTCCTTCGCCTTTGATTGCGCCTTTAATTTTGTGCCCTTCTTTAGCTTGAGACGTTTGAGCTTCTCGCTAGCGCTCTTAAACTTTTTACTTGCGCCAGTTGTCTTCAGTTTAATCTTTGCTTTTACCTTACCACTGGGCTTTCCCCCGCGAAGACCTTTACTACGACCCGCTCCGCTCTTTTTTTGAACCACGCTGATACTCCCTAAAGAGAAAATGAATTTCCGAGCGAGTGTAGCGATTTGATGGGCTCAGGTCTACCCCCTGACCATGCTGTCAAGTTGACTTTTTAACCCCCTCATTCGCTCAAAAACCTCCGCCTGTTTCTGGGGATCGTCGGCGCAGGCTGCCAGTTCGGCTTGAGACTCTTTGATTAAAAGTGACAGCTTTTCGCGTTTAAAACCGCTAACCGTCTTCTGGTAGACCTCTTGGGGGCCTTCATCACTAAGGGTGACCATTCGATGGGCCTCTCGCCAAAGAGCTATCCACTCATCCCCAAGATCCTGTAAATACTCTTTAATTTCTTTTTTTAGAGCATCCTCATCATCCTGAGTACGTCGCAGAATATCATCCAAACCCATTAGAAAGCGCATTGACTCAGGCTGGAGCATCTCGCAGATGTCGCCGTTGTTTATAACCTGAGACAGAATCTCCCCCCTTAAAACCATCACCACCCGTATCAGAGCCAGGTCTGACTTAGGCAACTGACTCGGGGAACGAGGCTGTTCTGAGTCCTTGGATGGGCTTTGCGCACTGTGATCTGGCACACCCTGCTGTACTCCTACCCTGGCATCTCCACTACCCGAACTCTGGGATGGCTGCCGTCCTGAACCCGAGCGATAGCCAGTCACTAACCGGTCTATCTGAGAGATCTCGATTTTAAGCCTCCTAGCGGCCCGGTTAATTAACGATGATCGCACAACCTCTCGCTGGACCTCTGCAACCGCCTTGGCAACCTCATCGCAAACCTTGCCCAATAAATTAGGGCCTGGCTCCTCTCCAGCTCCACAACCGAATTTACGCAACACTCCATCGACGAAGGTGTCGATTAACAGTGACTTCGGTAGCTCAGCTAACTTCGATCCAGTGTTAGCACCATGCATCGCCGCGAAGTCATCTGGGTCAATCTCGTCTGGTAAGAAACAAGCCGTTACATCAAGCTCCGCATTTCGCACGGAGGTAAAAGATTTTGCCGCAGCATTCCTTCCTGCTTCATCGCCATCAAATAGCAGGTGGACTCGACTACATACCCCAGTAAGTCGCTTAATGTGCTGCTCAGTTAACGCCGTCCCACAACATGCCACTACATTATGGACCCCCCGCATCGCCAAGCCGATTACATCCATGTACCCCTCGACGATATACACCTCTCCGGCTTGGCGGATAGCGTTCATAGCCTGCGGCAATCCATAGAAAGTCTTGCTCTTCTGATAGATCGGAGTTTCTGGGGAGTTTACATACTTTGGAGATTGCTGCTCATACGACGGCTCGAACACACCCGGCACGAGTCTTCCTCCAAAGCCAGCGATCCTCTTCTGATCCACAAAGATCGGAAATATCAATCGGCCCCTGAACAATTCATACAGGTCACCCGATGAAGACCTCCTCACAAGACCCGAGAGCAATATCGTTTCCTTATCAAAACCAGCTTTCAATAGGAGCTCTAGCAAGACACCTTTCTGATTTGGGCAGTATCCAATTCCAAAAGTATTAATCGCGTCCGCGCTCAATCCGCGTTTACGAAGATATTCGCCAACCCTCTGAAACTCTCCCTGCCCATTCTTTACCTGCATAAGAGAGCGTCGAAAAAAATTGTGCGCTGCGTGACATAGAGAGAAGAGCTTCTCTCTATCTACCTTAGGCCCCGCGGATCTTCCCGACTCGAACTTAAGCTCGATCCCGAAACGACTTGCTAAGAACTCCACTGCATCGGGAAAGCTCATCGCTCTGGTCGCCATCGCAAATGAGATCACGTTTCCAGAGGCCCCACAACCAAAGCAGTGATAAGTGTTGCTCTGCTCTCTAACAAAGAAGGATGGTGAACGTTCAGAATGGAAAGGGCATAGTCCGGTATAATTAACACCGGAACGGCGCAGTTTCACCGTCTCTGAGACCACCTCGACTATCGAGGCCTCATTTTTTACTCGCGCTATACTCTCTTGTGAAATCACGCGAGTTTAAGCCTCGTCGCCTTCTATAATAATCTCTTCGGTCTCCTCGTAGGTCAGGGCTAGCTCGACGATCTCGTACTCTCTAGCTCCTCCTGGCAGCGGTACCTTGACTACATCACCAAGCTCTTTGCCGATCAGACCCTTTCCAAGTGGCGCCTCAAACGAGATCCAACCCTTTTCGACATCCGATTCTTCGGCTCCATATATACTGATGACCTTGCGCTCACCACTGTCGACATCCTCAATCGTCACAGTAGCTCCAAACACAACCCTATCAGTTATGTTAAGTTTGCGCGGATCTATAACGTCTGCCATCGCCAACCGGGTCTCTATGTCGCGGATCTTAGCCTCAACCATCCCTGACTTCTCTTTGGCGGCGTCGTAGTCGCCGTTCTCAGAGAGATCCCCGTGACCTCGAGCAATCTCTATAGCTCGCGCCAGCTCAGGTCGCATAGCTTTGAGCTTCTTAAGTTCAGTCCTTAGCGCGGCGTATCCACGCGGTGTCATCGGTCGCTTCATAGCCGGCCTCTCTGCATAAAATCAGTTCTACTCTAAGCGTGGCGCAAATACATTACGCTCGGCTCTGATACTCTCCAGTATCTGTGTTGATAATTACCTTGTCTCCGACATTAACGAACTGCGGAACAGATAGCTGTAGTCCAGTTTCAGTCTTTGCTGGCTTAGGCGAGTTAGTCGCCGTAGCTCCCTTCATAGTTGGCTCTGTATCCACAATCTCGAGTGTCACGGTCTGCGGCAACTGAATTCCAATCGGATTGTCCTCATAAACTGAGAGCTGCACCTGCATACCTTCCTGAACGAAGTATTTACCTAAGCCGATCATATCCTCGGAGATAGTTACCTCCTCATATGTCTCGCTGTTCATAAAGTGAAAACCGTTCTGATCAGAATAAAGGAAAGTGGCCGGCTGATTAAATACATCAGCGGTTTCGATATCCTCTGTGGAGCTAAAGCGATGCTCAGTCTGCTTGCCATCGAAAAGATTACGCAGCTTCATCTGCACCATAGCGCGCAGATTTCCAGGGGTGTGGTGGTGAAAATCCATTACACTGTAAAGGCTGTTCTTGAACTTAAGAACCGTTCCACGCCTTACATCTTTAGCCTTCATAACCACATCTCTTACACGCGCGATCTTAGTTAACGAGCCTAACCAAAATCCAGAAAATCAGACACATCTGTCAGATTAAGCCAGAAGCTTCAACGTCTCGTCGATTCGAGATATTACCCTATTCCGCCCCAGTACCGCAAACGACTCAAAAAGTGGTGGGGTAACCGTCTTTCCAGTAACAGCTATCCTCAGGACCACAAAAGCTGGCCCCGGTTTTAGACCTAGATCGGTCGCAACCCCTCGTAAGGCTTGATCAATAGCCGTTACTGAAAATTCCGGAAGCTGCTCTAAAGCTGCCTTGGAACGGTTCAAAATCTCGGCCGCTTTAGCCGAATCAACACCCTTCTGGAACATCGCGTCCATCTGCCTAACAAGAGGTCTCTCCATTAGGAAGTCCACCATCGCTGGCACCTCTGTGAGCAGCTTCACTCGCTCCTGAACATGGGGCGCGATCGCCGCGAACACCTCGCCCGGTAGCTCGACGTCAGCCGCTTTGAGAAACGGCGTAGCTCGCTCAATAAAATCACCAACACTCAAACCTCGAATGTAGAGCCCGTTCATCCACTCCATCTTGGTCATATCAAAGACACCACTCGCGGCGTTGATCCCCTCAAGAGAGAACTGTGATACCAGCTCATCACGGGTAAATATCTCCTGGTCGCTTCCCTCTCCTGGAGCCCAGCCGATCAGCGAGACAAAGTTAAGTACTGCCTCGGCGAGAAATCCACGTTCGCGCGCCTCTCGCGACGTAGCCGCTCCAGTTCGCTTCGACAACTTCTTGCCATCTGGTCCATTAACCACTGGAAAATGAGCTATGATAGGAGGCTCCCAACCAAGCGCCTCATAAACCAGCAAATGAATCGGGGTCGACGAGAGCCACTCTACCCCACGGAGAACGTGACTGATGCGCATATCGTGATCATCCACCAAAGCAGCGAGGTGATAGGTCGGTGATCCATCACTCTTTATAAGCACAGTGTCTCTTAACTGAACCTGCTCCCAAGTAACTTTTCCACGTACTCCGTCATTAAAACTGATCGCCCTCTTCTGCGGAATTTTAAACCTTACTACATGCGGACGATCCGCTGGGACTTCTCTGGTGCGGCAGTATCCCGAGTAACCTGGAAGTTCTTTCCGGGCCATCTGCTCATTTCGCTCACGCTCCAACATCTCAGGAGTGCAATCGCACCGATAAGCGAAGCCTTTCGAGATCAACTCATCCGCTACTTCTTTATACCTAGGAAGCCTCAAGCTCTGAATATAAGGACCACACGGCCCACCGATATCCGGAGCTCCTTCCCATGATTCACCGATCTTCTCTAGCTCTGCCCTGCTTGGGCCCTCGTCAGGCTGGATACCGAACCACGCCAACTCCTCAAGGATAAATCGGATTGCTCCCGGCACAGTCCGCTCGCGATCTGTATCTTCGATACGCAGGAGAAACTGTCCACCGTGACGCTTAGCTAAAAGCCAGGCAAAGAAAGCTGTGCGGAATCCCCCCAAATGCTGAAAGCCGGTAGGTGAAGGGGCAAAACGGGTTCGAACTTCTTTCATGATAAATAATTAATCTCGTTTTTTAGTAAAGTGATAGGCCGGCCAAGTATAATCAAGTAGATGTAATGTGGCAAAATGTTTGTAAATCTGTGGTTAGGAGCCGAATTTGCTGGTTTTTACGGGTAATGTGGGCCCCTTAGTCGTCAATATAGCGCCCCTCACTTCTTAATCCTGGAGCATCTCCATCAACTCCTGCTCTGAGATAACCGGAACTCCCAACTTCCGGGCGTTCTCAAGCTTGGATCCGGGATTTTCCCCAGCTACTACATACTGAGTCTTCTTACTTACAGATCCCGATACCTTACCACCCCACTCAAGGATCTTCTCCTCGGCTTCTTTGCGGCTCATCTTCTCGAAAGTCCCAGTAAGTACAAATGTGACCCCCGAAAGCTTAGCCACTTTGGTTTTGTCGATGATTACTTCCTCAGGCTCCACACCGTGCTTTAAGAGTTGTTTTACTAGAGAAACCTCATCCTCATCAGTCAAAAATGATGTAATCGACCTAGCTGTCTCTGGCCCGACCTCCTCAACTGAGAGCAACTCACTTTCAGTTAAAGTCATAAAGCGATCTATAGTCCCACAGTGACGCGCCAATACTAAACCTGTCTTACTTCCAACGTGTCTTATTCCTAACGCGAATATAAAACGATCAAGTGGCCTCTTTTTACTTTTGTTAATCGCCTCAAGGAGATTCTTGCTCGACAACTCACCCATGCGAGGCAACTCACACAAACGCTCTAGTTTGAGCTCATAGATCGAAGGAAGGTCACTGACCACCTTGTGCTCTAAGAGCAACTCGACCATCTTATCGCCCAACCCCTCTATATCCATCGCGTCACGCGCGGCGTAGTGCAGGATCCTGTTATGCAGCTTCGCTGGGCACCGAGCGTTAGGACATCGAGCGACTGCCTCACCCTCTTCACGACTCGCTTTTGCGCCACACTCCGGACACTGAGTTGGAAAAACAAAGGGCTTTTCGGCCCCAGTGCGCGAAGCCGTAACTACCGCCACCACCGCTGGAATTACATCACCCTGTCGACGAACAACCACCCGGTCTCCGATTAAGATCCCCTTTCTCTCGATCTCATCCTGGTTGTGAAGTGTTGCCCTTGAAACTACGACACCGCCCACCTTCACAGGGGTTAAAACCGCGACCGGTGTCAGGGCTCCCGTACGACCAACCTGAACGGTGATATCTTCAAGTGTGGTGATAGCCTCTACCGGCTTAAACTTAGCAGCTATCGCCCAGCGCGGGGATCTCTGACGGAACCCGAGCCTTTTCTGCAGCTCGATGTCATTTACCTTAATTACTAATCCATCGATCTCAAACGGTAGCGCCTCGCGACCATCTTCGGCTTTTCGGTATGCGTCGATAATCCCCGCGCTCCCTGAAACAACGCGGAAACCTGGAGATATTGAGAACCCCAGCGAAGCAACCTCTCGCATCACCCGATCTAGCGGCTCACTAGGTAACTTGGCTAAGAGAGGATCCTGGCTATCGACAACACCTATCCCGTAAGCGAAAAACCAGAGCGGTCGTCTAGCTGTCTCTTTTGGATCAAGTTGCCTCAAACTTCCTGAAGCGGCGTTTCGTGGATTAGCGAAACTCTCCTCGCCGCGAGCCAAACGCTCGGCGTTTAAAGCCTCAAACTCCTTCTTTCGAAACAACACCTCTCCGCGGATCTCAACTAACCCCTTTAAATCGCGATCGCTCCTCAACTTTAACGGGATCGCTTTAATGGTTCTGATATTGCTCGTTACATCTTCTCCAACTGTACCATCTCCCCGAGTGGCAGCGCGTTCTAGCAAGCCATCCCGATACAAAAGAGAAACCGCGACACCATCGAATTTACATTCTACTGTGTAATCAACACTCTCTAGGTTAAAGCCGTCTTTAGCGAGAAACCTTCTGACCTGATCATCAAAATCACGCGCCTCATCCTCGTTCATGGCGTTATCAAGCGATAACATCGGGACTGCGTGTCGCACGGTGGCGAACCCCTCTAACGGCTTGCCTCCTACCCGCTGGGTCGGCGAGTCCGCACGAATCAGATCGGGGTGTGTTTCTTCTAGCTTCTGCAGTTCACGAAAAAGCTGGTCGTACTCGGCGTCACTGATAGTTGGCTGAGAGAGTACGTAATACCTGTAAGCGTGATCGTTTAACGAGTGAACTAGGGAGGTGATTCTATCTTGGTCTATCGTGTCGGATTTAGCGGCGCTCATTTATTATCTTCAGATCAGGCTCCCTTAGCGTAAACCTTAAAAACGCAACCATCCGCTGGCTCCTCAGAGACTAGGTGGAAGTGCTCCTCAAAGCTAGGGAGCCAGGCGTCTCCGTCATGAGATCCGTTGATGACAGTCAGGTGAACCTCATCGCACACCGGCAACAACGATTGATAAAGCTGCGCTCCTCCGATAACCCAAACCATTTTGGATCCATTCGACGCCGCGGCGCTGGCTACTTCAATCCCCTCTTCTGGAGACCGGGCCTTAAGCACCCCCTCAGGTAGTTCTAATTTCGCGGCATCTCGCGACACCACAATATTTATCCTGCCTGGTAAAGGTCTGTACGCGTCCGGCAGAGACTCCCAGGTCTTACGGCCCATCAACACCACATTCCCTTTAGTCAGAGCGCGGAAACGCGCCATGTCCGCGGGAACATTCCACGGCAAAGCACCTTTGATACCGATCACCCTGGAGCTATCCATAGCGACGATCGCCGCTATCTTAGGTGAGACACTCATACAGCTATATCAAAAACTATCTTCTCGTGAGGGTTGTAGTTCTCAAGGGTGAAATCCTCATACGAGAACCCGAAGATATCTTTCACATCAGGATTGATCTTCATCGTTGGCAACGGCCGCGGCTCACGCTCTAGCTGCAGCAACGCCCCTTCAACGTGGTTAGAGTATATATGCACATCACCAAAGGTATGCACAAACTCATAAGGCTTTAGACCTGCAACCTGAGCGACCATCATAAGAAATAGAGAGTAGCTGGCGATATTAAAAGGCACACCTAACATCAGATCCGCCGACCTCTGATAAAGCTGCAAACTCAGGCGATCTCCAGAGACATAGAACTGAAAAAGTGTGTGACACGCCGGAGGCGCGACATCTGGAAGATCAGCTGGATTAAACGATATGACGACAATACGCCGACTCATCGGATTTGTTTTAATCGTATCGATCGCGCGCTGAATCTGATCAACTTTTCCTTTCGGTCCCTCCCAAGAACGCCACTGCTTACCGTAAACTGGCCCGAGCTCACCATCGGAGTTAGCCCATTCATCCCAGATAGAAACCTTATGCTCTTTTAGGTAACGAATATTCGTCTCGCCTTTTAAGAACCATAAGAGTTCATAGATGATCGACTTTAGATGCACCTTCTTTGTTGTTACCAGAGGGAAGCCTTCCTCTAGATTAAAACGCATCTGGCGTCCAAACACTGAGTACGTTCCAACTCCGGTTCGATCAGGCCGTACTATCGCTCCGGCTTTCTCAACTCCGGACTCAGGCTTGCCGTTTTCAAGAATGTCTTTAACTAGATCTAGGTACTGCTTCATAAGTGCCGTTAGTAAAATTTATGCTGTTGAAGCATACTTCCAGCTGGTTAGGACATCAAGAAGCGAGATCTACTAACGAGCGGTTGGAATTAATTTGAGGGATATTCTCTCAAGCTAACGGTTTGATGTTACGGTATGTTTTGCCGTGCAGGCACGACAAAAAACCGCCCTGATTTTTTCGCTAAAAACTCTCAAATAATTTCTTACCCTTATCAGGGCCGATCATAATTACGCCGTCTTTAACGGCGCCCCCAACATTGCCGCTTGAAACTATTTCTTGAGGGAGTCGTATCGACATAACACTCTTGTCTTGCATAAGGTACGAAAACACCGAGAACTGCAGATCCTGTAATATACGAATATCATCGTACTCATGATAATTGTCGTCGGGCCACTTGATCGCTAAAAAGGTTCCATATACATCAGCCAAACGCGCTCCTGTAATCTGATCCTCTGACATCAATCCTCGCTCAAGAGCCTCGCAGGTCAATACCCCTGGACCGTGATCACCAGCCACCACGATGATCGCGTTTCTATTTGATGAGCGAATCATCTCTATATCGTCCCTCATCTCCTGATTAACCTTCACCAGATCCTCTTTGTATTTGGACACCTCGTCCCCTTTGCACTGCCCATCTCTATAATCGACATGCGCCGCGAGAGAGTGAGCATAAAGAAAATATGGCTTCTTTGATTCAAAACCGCGCCGCATCATCGAGTGCTTTTCATTTACCCATTCAGTGTATTGTAACGGTGTGGTTCCAAGGAATTGATTGTGGCGAAAATAGCCGTTCAGGATCGCCGATGATATAGCGTCGACTCCAGATGACTCCATGTTCGCTGGAGCCACTACATCGGGGCCTATCCTAAGAGCGTTAACCCCCGCCAAAAGATGCCCGTTGCCCAGCATGTGACTGTAGTATCCCCAGGACTTAATAGCTCTAAATGTAGTGTTAGGCCCGCCGATCGGGTTGAGAGGTTTCGGGCGCATTGAGAGAACTCGCGACATCGATGGCTGGGTACGAACGGCTATCGTGTAAACATCTGGATATATCTTAAAGCCTCGCTCCTCTAGGAATCTGACCTGATCTGAATTATCAAAGCCGTAATGCCGCAACACTTTATCAGGGACATAAGAATCATAAATAAGGAGGAAGATGTCCGGTCGGTGCTTTGGTCCCTTCTCTAGGTACATCGATGGATCGAGGTCCTTTGGCATGCTGTCCGGATGCTTCACATAAAGCGGCGCATGAGGGATACTCATAAAACTCGCCGCACCGATCAATCCAAAGAAGAATACGTACAAAGGCCCGCGGAAGAGACGATAGCCCAACAGCATAAAAACGAATGCAAAGGCCCACAGTGCCGCGTGGTAATCAAACTTAGGGGGCTCTCCCCCGGTCAAGCTAGTAACCATGGGCATAGCGTTCATCGTAAAAGAGCATGCCGCTATTGAGATGAACACCAGATTGACCCTGACACGGGGCCTAAAGACCAGAGCCCCGATCACTCCTAACAAAGCCGGCATTAGAAGGAAGATTGCAAAAAACCTCACCGCCAAAGGCAAGTTGAAATAATCCCTATTCGCCGCGATATAATTCACCAAGGGAAATGCCGGCAGCACAAAGAGGCAAATGTCGCTGAGGGAAAAACCGATTTTGATCAGTCGTTTGTGCGCTCGATGAGTTATCAAAACCAACATCGCAAGTATAGCCGACACGACACAAAAACAGTAGAACACGCTCTTTCTTGAATCTAAAAATTCCTGGCTAACCGGAACTTGATCGGGGTGCAATCTTGTATAGAGAAAAACTGTAATAGCGATGCAAGCCGGAAGAACGATCCTTATTAGCGCCCAGAACCGTTGCACAAATGCGGTGTTAGAGAAGATGCGCCCTAGAGACAACGCCAGAAAAAGAGAAACTGCTGTGAGAGCTCCGCTTAAAGCTTGTTGCGCGTACAGCTCTAGCGGTTTAAATGCGTAAAAGAAAACTATGAATAGATACACCGCTAGTATAGCGGCCAGGACTGTGGCCCCGCTCACGATCTTAACCGGAAGCCCGTCTTTTGGCTTCGGTTTTAAGTCACCACTCGATGCCGCAGGCACACCAAGGTGATCTGCCATTTCACACTCCTCCATTCTGCGGCAACGACACACCCCGCCCATCAAAAATATCAACGTTAAACAGACTCACGCAACGGTATTTCTAGGTCAATTAACACCTTTACAAGGCAGATTTAGGCATGATACGTGGTCTGTAAGTATGCTAGCTTCGAAAAATATCATTAACCTCAAAACAGTCAGACAATTCTCAACAGCAGTGGCTGCTATCTGCTCGTGCTGGCCAACAGATTCACATGCATACCTAGATCCAGGGACGGGCAGCTTGATGTTACAAGCTATAGTCGCCGGGATTTTCGCGGGGCTATTCGCTGTCAAAAGATACATATTCATGATAATCGGTTTCTTAAAGAGCCCTTTCAAAAAGCGCGGCTCAAAGAGCGCGGACTCGATACCTGATGACCGAGTCTCCTAATCAACATTTACCACGCCGAATTGATGGATCTTTTAGAGATCCTAGCGGCTTTGTCTTCGCAAGAAATGGGGAGATCTACAGACAGATCAACCTTGGATACAAGGCAAGTTATGACCTTCTTATCGAATCCGGACTATACAACGAGCTAACAGCCAAAGAGCTGCTGATTCCTCACCAGGAGGTCGACCAGACTTCTGAGGCTGAATCAGGTAGCTACAAAATAGTCAAACCTCTCAAGATCCCCTTTATCTCGTATCCTTACGAATGGTCATTCTCTCAATTAAAAGACGCCGCGCTCCTAACACTTGAAGTTCAAATCGCGGCCATACATCGCGGCATGTCACTCAAGGATGCCTCAGCTTATAACGTCCAATTTATCGGCGCCAAACCGATCTTCATCGACACTCTCTCATTTGAACCCTACACGGAGGGGAAAGCATGGGTGGCCTATCGCCAATTCTGCCAACACTTTCTCGCGCCACTGTCGCTAATGAGTTACCGAGATGTAGCCCTTGGCAACCTAGCGCTACCATTTATCGATGGCGTACCATTAAGTCTGGCCAGCAAAATACTTCCGAAACGCACCTGGGCAAGCTTCTCACTTGCTACTCATATTCACTTACACGCTCGAATGCAGAGCCGCTATGCCGACTCCGGCTCAGGGGGCAAGCCCGTTAAAGAAGCGCGAATAAGTAAAACAGCTCTGCTCGGATTACTAGACAACTTGCGCGGTATAATTCAGAGCTTCTCGTGGAGACCTGGTGGAACCGAGTGGGCCGACTATTACAACGCCACCAACTACTCATCAACCGCGATGTCGGAAAAAGAGCAGCTAGTCGAGCGGCTATGCCGCGATGTCAACCCTGGGGTGGCATGGGATTTAGGGGCCAATACTGGGGTATTTAGCCGCCGAGCTGTCACGGCTGGAGCTTACACAGTCGCGTGCGACATCGATCCAAGCGCCGTTGAGCAAAACTATCGCTGGTGCAGATCAGAGAAGTTAACGCAGATGCTCCCATTAGTTATGGATCTGACCAATCCATCACCTGCGATCGGATGGGCCCATAAGGAGCGATATTCGCTAATTGAACGAGGTCCGGCGGATCTGGTTTTAGCCCTAGCCCTTATTCACCATTTAGCTATCTCCAACCATGTGCCTCTACCTAAATTAGCTTCTTTCTTCGCTTCATGCGGAAAAAATCTGATTATCGAGTTTGTGCCTAAGAGCGACTCTCAGGTTCAAAGACTTCTGTCCTCACGCCAAGATATCTTCGTTAACTACAATGAGAGCGAGTTTGAGCGGGCATTCTCTGAGAAGTTCGTCATTGAAGCCCGTATTCCAGTACCTGAATCTAAGCGTATTCTATATCGCATGCGCTGCGCTCTTTGAGCAGTAAATTACCTCCGGACCTAGCGCGGCCATGCAAGCGAAAGATACGGTATCTGATTGAGTAAAGACATCAAGACACATCTGCTCTGCCATCCTAGCAGGCTGGGATTGCGGAAACCCCTCGCTTGTCAAAACCTCTAGATGTTGGAACAACAGAGTTTCGTTCAAGGTGGTAAGCGGTCTGGAGAACGCCACTACGTAATCACCCGGATTTAACTCTACTGAAGCTACCTCAACGTCGATGATCGAATGCGACCCCACATACACCTGACGTTGCGTTTGGGCTTCACCTCCAAACTCATCTATATCCCCCACAAGCGAGCGGTCAACTCCATCACTGGAAAAAAAGGGGAAGAGCTGGTTGCCGCGAAAGAGATACACACTACCATGCCCCACTCTAGCAGCCGCGAATCTCTGATTGTCTACTACAAACGCCAAAAGCGAAGCCGCCATGCGGCCTCCAGCCGCTAACTTGTGCCCGAAACCATAAACAGAGGCGTTAGCTGCGCGAAAAGCGGCCTCAAGCGCGTTTACGGCCGCGTCGTCATTATCATCCGTTGACACCTCTCCATTCGACGACTGGTCCCCTCTCTTCAGATGCCCAAGGAGCCCCTCAACGAAATAGTCCAAGGCGAGTCGATACGCCACTTGAGATCCGACCCCCTGAATCACCGCGGTAGAGCCAGCAAACACCATCTGCGTTGGCTTCAAAGCTGGATTAAGCGCAACGTAAGCTGAGGCGTCCGCCAAAGCTCCGCTGCCCCTAAAGATGTCGCAATCTAGTCTTGTTATGGCCATGGTAAACTTCACGCGCCCTAAAAGCGAAACGTCTGATTAACGCCACATGAGCTTAACCAACTCTCCCAACTCTATCTTACATTAAAAGGTCTTTCTAGGATGATCCTAAAAAGAGCAGTTAAGGAGGATGAAAATGGTGCAGCTGCGCAAAAGCACAAAGGATTTTGAACTTTTCAGGGGCGCAACCCTGGCACCGTCAGGGTGAGCCCCGAAAATTCAAAAGCCGAAGTGATTTTGCGCAGATGCGCTATTTTCAGACCCGCAACTGCTCTTTTTAGGATTATTGTTAGCCTCCGCTCTTCGTAGTAAGTTGAGGGCTCACAATCCCTCTGTCTACTGTATACCGGAGCCATAAGTCATGATCACAAACTACCGCGGGAAAATAGCGTTCTTTGCGACCCTCTCACTAACTCTTAGCGTGATCGTCACTACAGGATGTAAAGATAAAGGCAGCGACGCCGTGGTTGTGGCAAAAGCCGCTGAACAGCTCTCTGATGACCCTCTTCTAAAGAAGATACCAAACTCAACAGCTATCTTTGGCATACAGGACTTTAGTGGCGATGGGTACAAGTTATTTAGCCAGTCAGCATACGCGAAGACCAAGAACGCGAAACAGTCTCTAAACGACGTTGTCGAGAAGATTAAAGACGCGGGCGCTGGAGAGGAACTAATAAACATCGCTAAAAGGATTGTAGAGGCGGCAACTCAGCTTGGTCTCGTGTCTGCTGAGGGAGCTTACACATTTGAGAAGGTAGTAGCTCGAGCAGCTTTCTTCGCTGGTCCTGTAAGCAGCGGCACACTACCCGTTGAAGCGGGCGTCTTCATCAGGGGTGCTAAAGGAGTTAACTTAGTTGAGAAGCTTGGAATATTAAGAAACTCTTTATCATCCCCCGAACTGCGGATTGCTGATGAGTCATTCGCCAACTCATCAAAGGGCTTCTCGGTAGGCTTTGATAATGTCCCACTCAAGGTCTATTTCGCGGCTACCAATGAAGTATTCGGGGTCACTCTCGATAAAGCTAATTTGGAGGCCCTCTTCGCGTCGAGTAATACGGGCGCTATCGACACGCTACGCAACCTGCCGGAATACAAACAGGCCACCAAGATGCTAAGCACTCCTGATAAGCCTGTATCCTTCATGTTCACATCCCTCCCGAGATTAAAACCAACCCTAGAGCTGATAGCCAAAAGCAATCAGACAAACGATTTAAATCCGGACGAGATTCCCGTTGATGGAGTTGCTATTCAGAGCAGTTTCCCAAAACAATACGTCCACAACCTAGGGGTGGCTGTTAGCGCCAAAAATGAGAACCAAACAAAGATACTCACGGCACTTGAAGGTAGCGCGCTATCTCCAACGACCCTTAAATTGCCGAACGAGACAGCTCTATCTATAGCGCTCGATACTAAGTTTTTGAGCAAGCTAGAGCCGATGATTAAAAGCATAGAAGAGAGCGCCCCCGCCGGAGTCGCGGATCAGGCAAAGAAGCTTGAGAGTTTAACCTTAGGGCTTCGAAACAATGCGGCCGGCTCCCCTATACCGGATATATTCCTCATGATGGAGAGCTCAAGCCGTGAAGAGCTTAAGTCGCTTTTAGAATCGAATCTCGCCTCAGCGATGTCGCTAGTTGGACAGAACGCCTCGTGGCAGACCAAGGATATTGATGGAACCCAGGCTAAGTACTTTACCACCCTTGTCGGTGCCGGAGTTTATATGAGCGCTCCAGGAGGCTCGAAAAACTTAGTGATCGGCTCGTCCGAGGCAGCACTAAAAGATCTGCTAAGCGCGCAGAACGGGAAGACCTCCGGAATCGCTTCTTTAATGCCACCAGCTTTAAATAATCAGGTAGGGTCAGCTAACCTGGCTTCATTCTACTGCAATTTCAAAAAGGTCGCTGAGGTAATCAATTCCGTGAAGAATACCCTCGCTATGTTTACCGGGGGAAATTCGGAATTAAACGATCTGTTAAATTCCGCTGATATAGCTTCGTGGGGCTTTGCGGCCGGCGGAGTCTCTTATAGTCCAGGAACATTGTCGATAAACTCAAGCTTCGAGGCGGGGTTACAGGGTTAGCTCAGTTCTTCGAACCCTCTTCTGAAAGCGGCTCATCTTAATCTCCGAAGTCACGAAACGACTGATGATGGAGATAAGAATATGAATAGCCTCGCGCAGCTTCTTGAAATCGCTAGCAGAATTGATCACCTTGGTAACTGCGCTGAATGGATAGCGCGTGAAACCTGCCATACAGATAACTCTGTTTCGCAGACAGGAACACTCATCTCGGTACTTGCCGAGGATCTTCGCGATAAAATCACTAATCTTGTTCAGGAGTTAGAGCAAGCAGGTGCGCTAGACGGAACACACTAAGTTTAGTCTGCTGCCTTAAGAGCCAGATTAAAGCCCCTTCTAACGGCATTTCAAGCAGTTAGGAGGGGTTTTTCTTTTCATCTGAACCAGAAGCTTAAACCTCGCGGATATGGTATTAGTCTCGGCTATCGGGAACAAATACCATGTCAAATGCGGCTTTAAAATTCTCGGGAACTCCAACAGAAGCTAGTTATAGCCTAGGCGTCGCAAATAACGACCTAGCTGAGCAACAAGCTATTTGGTGGGCCGAGCCTAGAATAATCTCCCTTGCGCTAATCTTAGTAACCTTTCAGATCTTGGACGGAGCACTGACATATTCCGGAATGAATACATTTGGAATCCGGGCCGAGGGGAACCCTCTTCTAAGAAACTTTATGGAGCTGGTAGGTGTCTTGCCAGCCATTGCACTAACTAAACTGGTCTGTATCGGAGTGGTTCTTGGGCTCTGCTCACAGGCCAAGAAGATATCGTGGCTTCCTGCCGCCCTAACGGGGATAGCGGGGATTTACGCAGTTGCAGCGATACTACCGTGGTCAGTACTCCTGATAGGTTGATATAACCCTGCCCAAGCCGCGCCGACTACCATCACGAATCAACTTTTAGTAGAGTGCCTGGCAAAGAGGCGAAATCATGCGTGTTACCAAGTGGGGAGAATGTGGAATTTTGTGCTCGGTCTACCTTGCTGAGAAGTACGGCCAAGGTACTGTTGGAGCACTTGAGATCTCTGAGAGCCAGGGGCTAGATATTCAGTACACTCAGCAGATCTTGCAACGTCTGAGAAAGGGCGGCGTAATAGACAGTGAGCGCGGGCCTCGCGGAGGATACAGATTAGCGCGCGCACCGGAGCAGATCACCCTTAAAGATATACTTTATGCCACCGAGGGCGATACGTTTCAGATCATCTGCGACTACGCCCCTATACACCCCAACGCCGAGGATGGAACGCACTGCTCCACGAAAGAGAGCTGTGGTTTGCATGGAGTGTGGCAGGATCTAAGAAACGCGATTGATAAACTACTAGAACAGAAAACTTTAAAGGATCTAGTAGGGCTTAACAGCGGAAGCGCCGAGACGACGCTGGTTCAGTTGTCGCATAATCCTAAAAAGAGCCGTTAAGGAGGATAAAAATGGCGCAGCTGCTCTTTTTAGGATAATGGGTTTAAACAACAACCTACAAAGCAGGAACAAAAGTATACCTTTGCAAACGGGCCTCTCCTCCTCGGCGCAGCTCGATCGTCGCTTCGTTTTGATTCCCGAGCAACTGAACAAAGGCCGGAAACTGCGCTGGATTCTTAATCAGATATCGATTAGCCGCGACTATAACATCCCCGTTCTCCAGACCAATTAGGCCGTACACACTATCGGCCGCTATATCAAATACTCGGTACTCGTAACTCTCAGAGGATGATACCGATTGAAAAATCGGAACTAAGCGGATTGGGTTCTCTCGGATCTTGGTTAAAGAAGCGCGCAGCTGACTCCTCTGAATAGTATAAGACACAACCTTTAGAGAGGGTGGAATCGGCCTAACATCATCGATAAACTTTGGCTCGTGCGTGATGGTTGTACCGCACCCCTGAGACAACAGTACAGCAGCTAAAAGGGAACAGGCTCTTAATGTTCGCGACAAAGACATCTCAATCAAAGTTCTCAAGCTCCTACCTCACAGAACTGCTCTACTGAATCCTTATCGATCCTTAAGTATCGTGCCCGCTCCGCCATAACTATCGAGCGGACCTGATCATAGGTCGAATCAAGATCTCTATTTACAACCAGATAGTCTATAGTCGATCGATCCCCGTGCAACCGCAACAGAGATTGATACTCACTCTGAGCAGTCTCAAAGCGCCTCATCTGCTCATGAGGGTCGACAGTTCCCCTCGCCTCCAACCTTTTTTTTAGCTCTTCAAAAGACGGTGGAACAATAAATATAGTAACCGAGTTGTCAGGGAACTGGCGTTTAAAATTGAGCGCTCCCCTAATATCGATCTGAAATACCAGATCCTTGCCACTCTCTATTCCCTTGATCACATTTTCTTGAAGAGTTCCATAGAGATTACCGTGAACCTCTTCCCACTCAAAAAATTCTCCACGTTCCCGCCTGGCAATAAATTCTTCGCGACTCATAAAATGATAGCTACTACCACTAACCTCTGTCGCGCGTGGAGGTCGTGATGTGGCAGAAACAGAATACTGCAAAGCCCCGGGGAATTCGGATACAAGCCTGTCACAGAAGGTGCTCTTTCCAGACCCTGTAGGTCCCATCAGGATAAACAAGATGCCCTTTCTGACAAGTTTTCTATTCGCGACACTCATTTCGCAATTACCTCAGCAATCTCACTACTCTATATTTTGAATCTGCTCACGAACACGCTCTAGTTCAGCTTTAGCTTCCACCACCATACCTTGTGTCTCGGCATCCTGAACCTTTGAACCGATTGTGTTCAATTCCCTACCGATCTCCTGCAGCGTAAAATCCAATTTGCGACCTATTCCTTCCGCATTGCCGGTTCTTAATAGGTTACTAAATTGATTGAGATGGATCGAAAGCCTGGTCAACTCTTCGCTCACATCAACTCGGTCAGCCAAGATAGCCACCTCTAGAGCTAATCTCTCAGGATCAAGCTTTAACTCCGATGATAATCCCGCCAACTTCTCTGTGAGTCGCGCGTGAAATCGCTCAGGAGATTTCGCCACTCTAGTAGAAATAGCTTCACGCA
>Ga0214921_10002013_pt1 | contig 33898 bp, 29 predicted proteins | sample LL1505_MetaG_FD_177992 | JGI IMG/M metagenome (GOLD analysis project Ga0214921, IMG submission 177992) | Freshwater microbial communities from Lake Lanier, Atlanta, Georgia, United States - LL-1505 | ecosystem: Environmental > Aquatic > Freshwater > Lake | place: USA: Georgia | collected... | reverse complement strand
TGTTGGCGAGTGCCATTGCCTTGTTCAGTCTCTACGTCTACATCGTACTCAACTGGAGTTATTCAAGCGGCGAACGCGCAGGCTTTTTACAAAAAGTCTCTTACAAAGGTTGGATTTGCAAAACATGGGAGGGCGAACTTTCTTTGGTGGCCATGCCTGGCGCCGCCCCCGAGAAATTCCTCTTCACGGTTCGCGATGAAGCCATTGCTCAAAAAGTAAGTGCTGCAGCAGGCAAGCGAGTCACCCTGAATTACGAGCAACACAAAGGGCTGCCTTCTTCCTGCTTTGGTGACACCGATTACTTTGTCGTCGATGTCAAAGAAATTGAATAGCCCCTAAAAGCACAGACTTACATCTGCGGTTCAAAACCCAGCACCTCGCCGTAAAACTTCAGCTCAGTTTCGAGTGAAGACACAATGGTCGAGGCCTGCCTGAATCCATGCCCCTCGCCTTCATAAGCCACATAGGCATGCTTCAGCCCTTTGGCCGCACACGCATCCCGAAAGGCTTCTGATTGAGAAGGTGGTACCACTTTGTCATCTAGGCCTTGAAACAATACCAAGGGTGAACTCAATTGGTTCACATGCGTGATGGGAGAGCGCGCAATGTACAAATCTTTTTCAGCAGGAAAAGCGCCAATCATGGTGTCAAGGTATCGCGACTCAAAGTCGTGAGTGTCAGTAGCCAGCGTGGTGCAATCAGCCACGCCATAGTAGGAAGCGCCTGCAGCAAAGCGTTTGCTGTTCACCAAAGCATTCAATACCGTAAAGCCGCCTGCACTGCCCCCCCGAATGACCACCTTATCGGCAGCACAAGTGCCCTTTGCAATGAGCGACTCAACCACGGCCAAAACATCCTCACAATCGACCACGCCCCATTGCCCGCGAAGCAAATTGCGATACTGCCGGCCATAACCCGTCGATCCGCCATAGTTCACATCGACCACAGAAATGCCGCGAGATGTAAAGTAAGCGTACTTCATCGAAAGCGTGGCCGAGGAGTTGGCCGTAGGTCCGCCATGCACCACCACCATCAAGGGTGGTTTTTCGGAAGGCTCAAAATCAGGATGGTGTGCCGAATGCAAAATGGCAAATACCTCTCGGCCGTCTGAACGCACGGCACTGATTTCGTGTGGTTTAGGAAAGTAACTGGCATCAACGGGCGACTCCATTGAAGTCACCACATCACCCACCTGCCAACTCAACAAATCAATTTCAATCAATTGCGAAACCACTTTGCCACTCGCACCTACAGCATACGCTTTGGCATTAGAAACACTCAGGGATGGTTTGAAATCTGTCAGATCAGACGCCAAGTTTTGCATAGCGAGCGTCTGTGGGTTCACCTTCACAATTTTTCTTGCGTCCACAGGACCGTGCACCGAAAGCAACTGCCCATCAGGCAAAACCGACAAAGCCCTCATGCCCAACTGCCAAAGCGGGAAACCCCACTCGCTGGTCTCTTCGATGACATGCCTCAATTTGCCCGCCAAATCGGCTTGCCAAAGATTCCACCAACCACTCTTGTCAGAGATGAAATAAAGCTCGTTGTGAGGCCCCCACTCGGGTGACAAACACGAAGTCTCCACGTTGCCCGCTAAGGCACGTACATTGCTCAATCGGCCGTTAGACACCTCGGCCACACGAAGCTCAGTGCCATCCCATGGCATTTGCGGGTGCTCCCAAGCAATCCAAGCCAAATATCGGCCATCTGCAGAAATTCTGGGATGAGCATAAAAGTGAGAGGACTGTTCCAATGTGCGCAATGACCCAAGGCCATGAAGATTCACGCTCAACGCGACCAAATCACGCTCAACTCGGCCTTGATTGTGCACTTCGCGAATGCACCAAATTTCATCTTCCACCGAAATCATCTCAATGTAACGATGGCTTTGCCCAGAAGGCGATTCAGGACTTAAGGGCCTTGGCTCGCCCATGGGTTCAGTGATGTAAATTCGCTGATCGGCTTTGCTCACAAACGCCAACAGGGCTTGACCATTGCGCACCAGCCCAAGCCAGCTGATGCCCCCGTATTCGTGCACCTGACTTTTGGCGCTCCATGGGGCCTTCAAAATATCGCCCAGTTGACGACTCACCACCAGCGTGCGCCCTCCTTCACTGGGCCGCACTTCATCCCACCAAAGGTCGTCGCCCATGGGTTGAGACCACATGACACTGCTGCCCGCTTGGGCCAATAAAGATGCTGACAAGGGCGAGGGCCATGCCCCAGGTTGGTGTGCTTGTTTCATAGGTTCATTGTGAGCGCAATTCACTCATGCGCTGTTGAATCGGAAAACCCCCATTTTGCAAGGAAACTTTCTATCTATGATGATCGTACAAAGATAGCAAATCTTCATGCTGATCTAAAAAGCCCTCAAACCATAACTTCATCTAAAGCTTCAATGACTTACGGCAAAATATTCGCCTGGCACATGGCCTTGCTCTCAAGTTTGAGCATCACTTGTGCATATGCTCAAACCAATCAACCTAATCAGGCAACGGATGAAGTCTTGGTCCAAAGCGGCCGCCTAACCCAACGCCAATTTGACGCTCCCACGTCCATCTACACCATCGATGCAGAAACGATTCGCAGCAGCGGGCCGCAAGTCAACTTATCAGACGTGTTGGCCAGAGCACCTGGTGTGGTTGCCTTCAATCGAAACAACTACGCACAAGATGTGCAGATATCAATCAGAGGGTTCGGTGCCAGATCCGCATTTGGCTTGCGAGGCTTCAGACTCATCACAGATGGCATACCCGCCACCACACCCGATGGCCAAGGACAAGCCTCCACTGTCAGCCTGACCTCTGCCGAAAAAATTGAAGTTTTAACAGGCCCCTTGGCACAGCTCTATGGCAATTCTGCTGGTGGTGTCATTCAGGTGTTCACGCGCGAAGCCGAACTGACACCCACTGCGCAAGCGCAAGTTTTCAAAGGCAGCTATGGTCTAGAGCGCACCGATTGGCAATTTAGCCAGCGCATGGGCAACGTGGGTTTTGTGGCCGACTACAGCACTTTCAACATTCAAGGCTACCGCGACAACAGCCAGGCCAAAAGAGAGCAACTGAACAGTGTGACCACGGTTGACCTTAGCGCAGACACCCGCTTGAAATTGATTGCCAATGTGTTTCGCATGCCTTTTGCCAAAGATCCGCTTGGTTTAACCGCAGCACAGTTTTTGACCAACCCCAAACAGGCTGGCAATTTCGCCTTGGCCAACGACACCCGTAAAACAGTGAATCAAGAGCAAGCCGGTGCCGTGCTAGAGCACAAGCTAGACAAGGACACTCGCATTCAGGCCCGAATCTATGGCGGCAATCGCGATAATTTGCAATACCAAGCAGCCTCAGCCACTGCAGGTTCTTGGGTGGGTCTTGAAAGAGATTTTCAAGGTCTGGGTTTGCAAATTCAAGGCAAACACAATTTATCTCAAGATAAATCCGTTGATTGGGTAGCCGGATTTGACCAAGACTACGCTGGTGAAAACCGGCAAGGTGGCCCTGCTGCTGCCGGTCAAAAAACTGGCAGCATTAACCGCAAAGAATTGAACGAAAGCACCAACCGCGATTACTTTGCTCAGGCCAACTGGCGCGTCGTGAACGATTGGACTTTTGTAACCGGTGTGCGGCAAAGCAATGTTCAACTTAAAAGCAAAGACGATTACCTGACAGATGGTGTCAATGGTTCGGGCTCTGTGAACTACCAAGCGGCCAATCCCGTCGTAGGAGCCACCTGGCATGTCAATGACAAGTTGAACCTTTATGTGAATCAAGGCAAAGGATTTGAAACACCCACACTTTCAGAGTCGGTGTATACCAAATCAGGCAACGCTGTGGTGGGATTGTTCAATGCCAATTTAGTGCCTTCACGCAGTCAGCACCTTGAATTGGGTAGCAAATGGACGCCTTCGCCAAGCACGCGCTTTGATGCTGCTGTATTTCGCATCAAAACAGACAACGAAATTGTGACCAGTTTGTCAGTAGGTGGGCGCACTGCATTTACCAATGCTTCTGAAACATTGCGTGAAGGCCTAGAGTTTTCTGCACGTCATGCACTCAACTCAAATTGGCGCACACAACTGACTGCAACCGTGATGAGCGCTGAATATGCAAGCGGCACAGCCTTGGCTGGAAAATCTTTGCCAGGCATTCCGCAAAAACAATTGTTCACCTCCCTATCTTGGGCTGAATATGGTTTTCAAAACGCCAGTAAAAAACCATTGCAAGGCAAAACTGCTAGCCTAGATTGGGTGGCTCGCTCTGGTCTTTGGGCCAACGACTTGAACGACGCTTCTGGCGCAGCGCCTGGTTACGGCCTGATCAACGCAAAGCTTAAACAAGGTTTTGCTTGGGGCCAGGCAAACTTTGAAGCCTACTTGGGCGTAGACAATCTCACTGACAAAAAAGCGGTGAGTTCTGTCATCATCAACCAGGCAGGTCGGCAATATTTTGAACCTTTGCTTCCCCGCAATTGGGTAATTGGAATTTCAACCAAACTGAATATGTAACTTGCCTCCATGCCATTTGTACGCAAAATCGTTTTAGAAGAGTTTGAAATTTAAGGGTTTACCCAAACTGTCACTTCAATATCCCTTCTTCAAAGTCAAGTGTTCAAGCTACTCAATCTGACATGCATTGAATTGAGTAAATTCGAGGCTCAATAAAAAATTGGAGTCTCCTGTGAAATATTTGTCGATGCATCAATTGAAGCAACTTGGCTTGGTTGTCTCATTAACTTTAGGCGCATTAGCAGCCCATGCTCAAACCCCTGCTGCAGCGCCACCCCCAGCTTGGAAACAAGGCATGTCTGGCGACATGGCCAACTCTACTTTGGCGCCTTTGGCCGGCAAACTCACTGCCACCAAAGCAGCAGATGTACCTCTTGAAAAAATCAAATTACCACCAGGCTTCAAAGTTGAAGTATGGGCAGACAGCGTCCCTGGTAGCCGAGTCATTGCACAAGGCGATGGCGGCAAATACTATGTGGGCACACGCCCCTTGGGCCGTGTATATGAAATTACAGACAATGGCACCACTCGCACTTCGCGCGTTGTGATTGACAAGCTTGATCAACCCACCGTGGCTTACAAAGATGGTGCTTTGTATGTCATGTCCGTTGACAAAGTATTGCGCTTTGATGGCATCGACAAGAACCCCAATGTGGCACCCGTGGACCTCACAGCCAAATTCAATTTGCCACCCGAAAAACACCACAACTGGAAGTACATCGCTTTTGGTCCCGATGGCAAACTGTATGTTCCCTTTGGTGCACCTTGCAATATTTGTGAGCCACCCAGTGCCGAATATGCACAAATTCGCCGTTACAACCCTGATGGCTCTGGTATGGAAGTCTTAGCGCGCGGTGTTCGCAACAGCGTGGGATTTGACTGGCACCCCGTCACCAAGGAATTGTGGTTCAGCAATCACGGCCGTGACTGGTTGGGCGATGACACCCCGAACGACACCATGCACCGTCTGAAGGTGGGTGGCCATTATGGTTTCCCAAGCTGCCATCAAGGCAATCTGCCCGACCCCGATGTCAAGCGTCCTATGCCATGTGCTGGTATTGAGCAACCAGTTGCTTTAATGGGCCCTCACGCTGCCACCATGGGTGTGACGTTTTACACAGGCAACATGTTCCCCGCTGAATACCGCAACGTGCTTTTTAACGCACGCAAAGGTTCATGGAACCGTACCAAGAAAATTGGTCACGACGTGGTCATTGTTCGCGCTGATGCCGATGGCAAAAACGCCAAAGTAGAGCCCTTCATGACGGGCTTCGCCAACGAAGCTGATCAAAGCTGGTGGGGACGTCCTGCTTACATGCACCAAATGAACGATGGCGCCATGCTGGTTTCTGACGAGCAAATGGGCGTGATCTACCGCGTGTCTTACAGCAAGTAACAATGACTTTAAGTTCCAAATGGAGGGCCATGGCCTTCCTAGGGGTGGCCATTTTGGCCCCCCTTTTTTCTGCCGCACAAAAACCCCCTGCCCGGGCTAACATGTGCAATGCGTGCCATGGGCCCAATGGCAATGCTGTTCTTAAGGACATGCCATCCATTGCGGGTCAACCCAAGGTTTTCATTGAAAACCAATTGGTGCTCATTCGGGAAGGCATGCGCGACATCCCTCAAATGAAGGGCGTCTTAGACAATGTGCCAGACACCGAACTCACCGAGTTGGCCACCTACTATTCAAGTTTGAAAATTGCAAAGCCACCCGCGCAAAAGCAAGCAGACTTGCACAGCAAAGGCGAAACGCTTTCAAAAGAAATGCGCTGCGGCATCTGCCACCTCCCTACCTACGAAGGCAGAGAACAAATGCCCAGACTGGCCGGCCAACGTGAAGACTATTTGCTTCACACCATGCGTGCCATGAAAGCCAACCAAGCAGTCGGCCGAGACCCCACCATGATCGCCTCCCTTTATGGCATCTCAGACGAGGACCTCAAAGCCATCTCCCACTACCTCTCCCGCCTAACCAATTAATTGGGGTCATTAAATGGGGTCAGATCAACATTAATTGGGTCAATCAAAGGGGCTAAAGACTAAGGGGGGCTTCCTCATACTGGAGTACCAGAAGTCGTTCAGCCCCCCTTAGCCTTTAGCCCCTTTGATTGGAAATTAATGTTGATCTGACCCCATTTAATGCTGGACTCAATCACCCACAATTTTGCGTTCGCGAATGATTTCGCCAAATCGCTTGGCGTCTTCGTTGGCGCGGGCACCAAACTCAGCAGGCGTCAAGGGCAAAGCTTCACCCCCCAAGTTTTGAATGCGATCTTTCAAAGCTTGCGTTGACAAAATGCGGTTAATTTCGCGGTTGACTCTGCCAATCACATCGGCTGGTGTGCCTGCTGGGGCATAAAAGCCAAACACGGTGTCGGCGTCAAAACCTTTGAGGCCCGCCTCGTCCAAAGTGGGAACATTTGGAAACAAGGGAGACCGCTTGAGGCTACCCACGGCCAACAATTTGAGCTTGCCAGCGCGCACCTGCCCCAAACCAATGCCTGGGTCAAAGTAAAAATCCAGTTGACCTGCCAACACATCTTGCAAAGCAGGTGCCGCACCGCGATAAGGCACGTGCACTGCAAACAATCCAGCCTGGCTCTTCATCATTTCACCCGCCAAATGGGGCGAACTGCCATTGCCTGCAGAGCCATAGGATAGCTTGCCCGGATTTTCTTTGACGTACTTTAAAAAGCCTTGAATGTTGTCAACAGGCAAACTGGGCTTGGCCACCAAAAACACCAACACCCTGGCCGCAGACGCGACGGGCACCAAATCTTTGGTGGGATCAAAAGACATTCGCGGGTAAATGTGCGGATTGACAGACACCATACCGCCAGAACTCATGAGGAAGGTGTAGCCATCGGGGGCAGACTTGGCCACGATGTCGCCACCTAAATTGCCATTGGCACCCCCTCTGTTTTCAATGATGACAGGTTGGCCTAAAGCCTCTGCCAATGGAATGCCTACGGCACGGGCAATTTGATCGGCTGCGCCACCTGGTGGAAAGTTGACCACCACTTTGATGGGCTTGGAAGGCCACGATTGGGCCAAAACGTCGACACTCATTGCAGTGCCTAGCAAGAGCAATGACAAAGCGGTTGCCATTGAGCGTTTGGTTAAACCAAGGCCACTTTTCAATTTATTTTTTTGTAACATGTTGTCTCCCTTTGAATTGAATATGCATAGGCAAGTTAGCTAAGGTGCAAAGTCACTGCTTAAGTGGGTTGTTTTAACCTTGGATTTTTCATCCACAAAATGGGTTGCTCTTTCACAGGACGCGCAGGCGCACCATGCTGCAACAAAGCCATGTCAAACAGCTGACCTTTTTCATCTTGCAAAGCCGCATTGCGAATTTGAGCCACAACGCCCGCTTGATCAGAGACAGACTGACCAGCTGGGGCCTGACAGACCGTGCGCAAAATATGCAGCAAGTTGTCTTTGCCGCGCTCATTGGTGCTGCCGTAGCCTTTAATCAACTGTCCACACTTTGCCACTTCTAAGCCAAGCTGAGTCGAATGGCGACAAGCTTGTGCAATTCCATCAAGCCACTCTTGAATGAGCGCTTGCTCGTTGGCATACCGACTTCCAAAGGGCCGAATGACGCGCATGGCTGCCAAAAAACGCAAACTGAGCAGGCCCCAAACAGCGTGCCGCGCCAACTTGATGGGCATGGCCCAGGCTTCCTTGCCTTTTAAAATACGCGCACGATCCCACCTGAGTAAGACCTCTGCCCAAGACTTGGGCAACACAGCGGCAAGCTCTGGCACACCTGGTTTGAAGTGGTCATAGACTTTGAGCAACTCACCCTCTTTGAGTTTCACTTCGCTAGAAACTCGCTGCCACCGAGTGACGCGGCTTTTTAAGTAAGCCACCTGAATGATGTCGTCGAAGGCCATCCACAAGGCCAACCATCGAATGGTCTCGTGGGTTACCGGGCAATCGGGCGTACTGCCGGGACTGCTCAATTCAATGGCCTTGAGAGAGCTTAAGCGACTGACCAACAACTGCGCATAGGACTCGCCTTGGTATTGCACCAAACGGGCATATGCCAATGCCAACATCGCGTGCATGCTTGAGGGGAATTGCTGTGCAACACTGGCAGGCAAGTTGGGTGGCTCATTGAGTGCAACTTGAAGCTCAATGGGCGCCTCTGGGGGCGCCTTCAAAACATGCTCCACATACTGCGCTTGATCACGCTGCTGGCTCACACGGTCAAAGGCCAGCGCAAAGCCTTTTAAACTGGCTTTGGCAGCCGCTGATTTGCCAGACAACACCGCTTCATAATGGCGCCGATCAAAAGGCAGCAAACCACTGGCCGCAATGGCGCCCAGCATGACCGCGCTCACCATGGTGCCCGCCTGCTGACACAAGGCCGCCATGTCAATCACATGGTGTCGCAAACTGTTGGCCGCAATGACCTCAATCAATGGCGCCTCTTCACGGCGTCCATCGCCCATGACCATTTTCTCGGCCGTGGTTAACGCGCGCGAAGAAGAGCTGATGACGCACGTGCGGTCTTTTGAAGCCAAACCATGACCGACTTGACGCGCTGTTTCTAACAACTCAGAGGAAATGAGTGCGTCCAGTCTGCCTGGCAACGGGTTCAAACCAAGCACTGGCTTTTGCCCATTCAATTGAGAATTTGAGACCGGAAAAATTTCTAAATAGTAAGTGGTGGCACCCGTTCGCTGAGCCACACCTGGAATAGAAGTGGCCTGTGCCGGATGATCGGCCAGGTGGGCCACCTCAACCAACCAATCGGCCAAAACACCACCGCCCTCACCGCCTAAGGCGCACAGCAAAATAGATACAGCTTGTGTCATGTTGGCTTCCATTCAGATCTCGTTTAGGCGGGCTGCAGGAAGCGGGTAAGAAAGCCTTGCAATTTCGCACCCATGCGCTCGAGAAGCTTTGGATTCTGAATGATTTCAGCCCGGTAAAAGGAAGGGCACAAAGTGGCTGCGTGTGCATTCTCACCGCACAATCCACACCCCACACAGCCATCGATCACGGTGGCCACTGGGTCAACTTTCAAGGGGTCGGGGTTGTCCTTCAAAGTCAGAGTAGGACAACCGGAGATGCGAATACAGGCATGGTCGCCATTGCAAACATCTTCGTCCACGCCATACTTCACACGCTCTACCCGCTCGCCTTTTGAAAGCAAAGAAGCCAGCCAAGGCTTGATACGACGTTGCCTTTCTAATTGGCACTCACCTTCAGCCACAATGACTTTCAGCCCTTGAAAATCGGTAGTGAACGCCTCGGTCAGTGTGGCCTGCATTTTGGCGACCTCATAGGTATGCACCGTTCGCAACCACTTCACGCCCATGCCCTCTAAGGTGGTCTCAATCACATGGTTGGTGTGGGCCAAGCTTTGCCGCTTGTCCGAAGTGGCATCCTTAGACAACTCTGTGGGCGTGTTGATAATGTCTTGCGTACCTGTGGCAGAGGTGTAGCCATTTTTAAAAATCAACAACACCGCATCGTCGGCATTGAACAGCGCACTTTGAACACCCGTTAACAAACCGTTGTGCCAAAAACCGCCGTCCCCCATGACCGACAGCACACGCCTTTTCATGACAGGTGATACGCCGGCTCGGCTGGCCAAGCTCATGCCATAGCCCAAAATAGAATGGCCCACCGAGAAGGGCTCAAAGGTGGCCAGTGCATGGCAACCAATATCGCCCGACACATGCACCGGGCCTACTTTTTCTTGGGCCAGCTTCAAGGCAGAAAACACAGGCCGCTCTGGACAGCCAATGCACATGCTGGGGGGCCGCGCAGGCACAGGGCTGCCCAACATCGATTGCACATCTTGCCTGCGAATGGAATTGGTTTGCAACCATTCGCGCGTGCTTTCAGGCACTGCCATGGGCTCGTGGCGACTTAAAAATTGCAGCAAGCCGTCGGCCATGACTTCGGCTGTGTATTCGCCGCCCGATGGCAACATGTCTTTACCGTGCAAGGGCGTTTGCAAGTCAAGGCGGCGCAGCATGAGGGCCAACTCTTGTTCGATGTACTCGGGTTGGCCTTCTTCCAACAAAAGCACAGCCGACTTGTCTTTGCAAAAATCGACCAACTCGTTTGGCACCAACGGATAGGTCACATTCAAAACCAAAATTGAAAGACTCGACACACCAAACGCATCAGACAAGTCGAACTGCTGCAGCGTTCTAATGAGTGTGTTGTAAAGCCCGCCCTGAACAATCAAGCCTAAATGCTTGTGACGAGTTCCAGGAAAGTGTTCGTTCAAATTGTTGGCCGCAATGAACTCTCTGGCCGCTGGCAGTCTGTGCGCAATTTTTCTTTTTTCTTGTGCAAAAGTGACAGGCGGGTGTGCCAGTCGCATGTAGTCAAAGCCAGCAGGCTCGGCAATTAAATTCTTCTTTGACAGCAACGGCGCCTGATTGTTTTTGGCTTGAAACTCACCACGCACATGACAAGCCCGAATGCGCAGCTCCATCATGACGGGCATGTTGGAAGCTTCAGACAATCTAAAACCTTGCTCTACCATGTTGACCATTTGACCCAACTCAGGCCGAGGGTCAAGCAGGCACATGCCAGACTTCAAAGCATAAGCATGGGTTCTTTCTTGAATGACGCTGGCACCCTCGCCATAGTCTTCGCCCACCACAATGAGCACGCCACCGGTCACACCAGGCGATGACAAATTGGACAAGGCATCGGCCGCCACGTTGGTCCCCACAATGGATTTCCAAGTGACTGCGCCTCTGATGGGGTAATGGATGGAGGCGCCCAGCATGGCGGCCGCTGAAGCTTCGTTGGAACAAGCCTCCACATGAACACCGAGTTCATCCATGTATGACTTGGCTTGGACCATGACATCCAAGAGGTGCGACACAGGCGCACCTTGGTAGCCACCCACATAAGCAACACCTGATTGAAGCAAAGCTTTGGTAATGGCCAGAATGCCTTCCCCGCGGAACACTTCACCATCGCCCTTGCGCAAGGACTTTATTTCTTCGTGAAACGAGACTTCCAAAAGTGACTCCCAGTTTTGACTTAACTCAAGTGCTGATCACGATGATAAGCCTTTAAGCTCGACACCCTGGTGCGACTTGGCACAACGGACTGAAGACCCGTTCTATGCCAGCGCTGCATCTGCGTTAATGGCAGATCCAAGCCCTAAGGCTTGGTTCACGCGCGGCATCACTTCGTGGGCCATCAACTCCATAGAGCGTCGGCCTAACGCTGGGTCGACCAAGTCCATACCGGCATACACAATTTCACCAAAGGGGCCGGCTTGTTCGCGCAACTTCAGAATTTGGTCCACCACATCTTGCACCGTGCCGGCTATCACCAACTCGTCTAACAATCGGTCCATGGTCACATGGCTGTCGTCTTCGTCGGCATGCTTTTTGAAAATGACGTGTCGCTTGGACATCATCATCTTGGTGAGCATTTGGCGGTAGTAATAACGGTAGGGGCTGTTGGCATCTTCGCGGCCATAGCGTTTGGCCGTCGAAGCGTCGTCACTCACAAAAATGGTTCGGGCCACACGCCAATCAGCCGGATTGGCTTTTTGCTGAACGCTGGTTTTGCCTTCTTGATAATTGTCCCAGTGGCTGTTGAGCCAATGCGACATTAGGAAGTTAGCCGACATGGGATGGAAGTTGCGCTTGCCCATGGCAATCACGCCTTTGGAAAATGGCGCCACCACCGTGCCCACAATTTCTGGATAAGGTGTTTGATAAGGCTTCATCAAAATGCCGCGACCAATTTCAGGCACCGAGGTGACCTTGGTTGAAACTTTGAAGCGGTTGTTTTCAAAGTCAATGTTGTAAGGCGGCTCGCGCTCCCAAATGGCCAAGATCACATCAATGGCTTCTGCAAACAACTGGTTGCGGTCTTGGTCCAAAATGCCCAAGGCTTCTGCATCGGAGGCCAAAGCACCAGGGCTAATGCCAAAAATAAAGCGACCCTTTGCCAGATGGTCAAACATGGCGGCTTGAGAAGCCAGCAAGGTGGGGTGTGAGTGAGACAGATTGGAAGTGCCTGAGCCCAATTTGATGTTTTTGGTTTGCGCAATGAGCGTGGCCAAAAATATCAGGCTGTTGGTCACATTTTCAGCTTTGTCAGTGAGGTGCTCGCCCACAAAGGCGTCGTAAAACCCCAGTTGGTCGGCATAAATGATGGTCTCTCGGTCCTCATGCAGGGTCTCGGTGGTGTCCCTCTCAAAGGGGTGCAAGGGCATGGTGAAGTAGCCAAGACGCATGGGTAATTCCTGTGGAAAGAGGACGAATGTAGAAATGATACAAAAGTTATGGCCAAGGACCAAGACAATTAGTCACAGCCTTGTGAACGTGCCCGATCCCCTCCGTCTAAATGCTAAACTGGTTTCTGACTTTCATCGCAAACCTGCTTGTTCTTCTCCATGAAAATTTTTTACGGCTGGCGCATGGTGGGTGCGGCCTGTGGCATTCAGTTTTTGCTGGCGGCCTTTCTCACGCAAGCACTTGGCCTTTACATCGCCGTTCTTTCAGACGAAATGGGCTGGAGCAAAACCACCTTGTCGGGCGCAGCGGCCTTGCAGTCGGTCGAAGCCGCCATCATTGGCCCCGTACTGGGTTGGATCATGGACAAAGTGGGTCCGCAAAAAATGATCCGTTTGGGCATGGTGCTTTTCAGCGCCGGTTTGCTGTTGCTGAGCCAAGTCAATGCTGTGGCCACGTTTTACACCAGCGCCATTTTGATGGCCATTGGCGCCAGCCTCAGTGGCTACTTCCCCCTTTCGGTTGCCTTGGTTCAATGGTTTGAAAAGTTCAGAGCGCGTGCCCTCTCCACCATGAGCTTGGGTCTGGCCATGGGAGGTCTGGCCGTGCCCCTCATGGCTTGGTCAATTCAAAACTGGGGTTGGCGTTTCACCGCAGGTGGCACGGGTTTGCTGGTCTTGCTGTTTGGCTTGCCTTTGGCGGGCATGATTCTCAGGCGCCCCGAAGACCACGGCCAACATATCGATGGCATTGACCCTGCGCTCAAAACAGCAGAGCCAGGCCACACGCCTGTTGAAGTTCAAGTTGAATTCACCGCCAAAGAGGCCGTTCAAACTCGGGCGTTCTGGATGCTGGCCATTGGGCATGGCCTTGCACTTTTGATCGTCTCAGCCGTCAACGTCCACGCCATCACGCACATGAAAGAAGGCCTGGGTTATTCGGTGGCCACCGCCAGCTGGGTCATTTTGTTCATGACATTTGCGCAATTGGGGGGCGTGCTGATGGGTGCCACTTTGGGCGATATGTTCGAGAAAAGAAAAGTGGCGGCGCTTTGCATGTTGGCGCACGCCATCGGCATGGTTTGTCTCACCTTTGCCAACAACATGGCCATGCTCATTGCGTTTGGTGTTTTTCACGGTGTGGCTTGGGGCTTGCGTGGCCCCTTCATGCAAGCCATTCGAGCCGATTATTTTGGCCGCAACGCCATTGGGCTCATCTTGGGCTTGTCAGCCGCCATCATCTCTTTGGGTCAAATTGTGGGGCCCATGTTGGCAGGCGTGCTGGCCGACCTCACGGGCAATTACCAATTGGGCTTTAGCGTCCTTGCTTTGCTATCGGCCTTAGGCTCCATGTGTTTTATGTTGGCTACGAAGCCATTAAAGCCAGTGGCAAACCAATAAGTTCAGACAAAGCCTCTAGCGTCAAGCCAGGCACCATGTCGATCACTGCCAGCCCGTTGGGTGTGCAGGCTAAGGTGCCCAAATCGGTATAGACCCGCTTTACGCAACCAATCCCCGTCAAGGGGTAACTGCACTGAGCCACCAACTTACTTTGTCCCTGCTTGGTCAGCAAGTCCATCATGACCCATGTTTGTTTGGCACCAATGGCCAAATCCATGGCCCCACCGACCGCCGGAATGGCGCCGGGTTCACCTGTGTGCCAATTGGCCAAATCGCCTGTGGCACTGACTTGGAAAGCGCCCAACACGCAAATATCCAAGTGGCCACCTCGCATCATGGCAAAGCTGTCGGCATGGTGAAAAAACGCACCTCCTGGCAGCAGCGTTACCGGCTGTTTGCCCGCATTGATCAAGTCGTAATCTTCTTGGCCAGCGGCAGGCGCAGGGCCCATGCCCAAAATGCCATTCTCGCTGTGCAACAAAATTTCCAAGGTCGATGGAATGTGGTTGGCCACCAAGGTTGGCTGACCAATGCCTAAATTGACCGTAGCACCTTCTGGAATATCTTGGGCAACGCGAGCCGCCAGTTCATCTTTGGTTCGACGTGTGTAGCTCATGCTTTGATGCCTCCAGCTTGCGTGGCCACACGGGGCACTTGAACCACCGCATGCACAAAGATACCCGGTGTGATGACGTTTTCTGGATCAATGCCGCCCAATTCCGCTTTTTCAAAAACGCTGGCCACTGTTTTGCGTGCAGCCATGGCCATGACAGGGCCAAAATTTCGAGCGGCTTTCCGAAAAGTAAGGTTGCCCCAACGGTCACCGCGCTCAGCGCGAATCAGCGCCAGATCGCCATGAATGGGCATTTCATAAACGTACATGCGACCCTTGATTTCGCGGGTTTCTTTCAATGAACCATCGGCATTTTTGGCCAGCTCGGTGCCGTAACCCGTGGGTGAAAAAAAACCCCCAATGCCTGCACCCGCTGCGCGAATGCGCTCAGCCAAATTGCCCTGCGGCACAAGTTCCAATTCAACTTGCCCAGATCGGTACATGCCATCAAACACATGAGAGTCGGCCTGTCTTGGAAAACTACAAATGACTTTGCGCACACGCCCAGCTTTCAGGAGCGCGGCCAAACCGTGTTCGCCATTGCCTGCGTTGTTGTTCACCAAAGTCAGGTCTTTGGCACCTTGAACCAACAGGCCTTCTATCAGTTCATCGGGAATGCCAGCCGTACCAAAGCCGCCTATCAACACAGTGGCGCCGTCAGGCGTATCGGCCAGTGCTTCGGCCACACTGTCAACAAACTTATTGATCATGTTGCTTAACCAGGAATGGTTTTCAATCCAGGGACAGAAGCCGCGTTGGCAGGCACAGCGGTGCGGGCCACATTCATGGTCAACGCCAGCAAGCTGTAATAACCATAGTGCGCCACCAAATCAATCACACCTTGTTCGCCAAAGCGCTTTAGAAGTTGGGCATAGGTGCTGTCGCTCAAACAACGGTTGTTGTGAAGTTCTTCCAGCACGTTGTAAATAAGGGTTTCGTCTTCCGTCATGTTGTCGGGGCGGCGGCCTTCTGCAATGGCGTCACAGGTAGCAGGCAGCACACCTTCCCTTTCGGCAATGGGGCGGTGAATGGCCCACTCAATAGGCTGACCCCAGTGCCGAGCCACAATCAACACTGCAAATTCTGAATTTCGCAAGCCCACCGTGTTGTGAAAACGCAGATACTCGCCTACCTTTTGAATTCTGTTCATGAGCTCGGGGCTGCGCATGAGGGGAATGAAAGGACCGCCAATGCGGCCGCGCGGGCCAGCCGCTATTTCGTCCATCACTCTTTTTTGTTCGGTTGACATCTGCGCATCGGGAATGGCAGGCATGCGATCGAGCTCGGCGGCTCCCAGTTTCAAATGGTTCATTTTTCTACATTCAATTGAGTCAAAAAAGCACAAGACGTATTCAACATTAAAGGCAATTATCTCTAATGCATAGCAAGGGTTAATACGGTGAGAGATTATGTCTTGCCTGACTTGCTTCAAGAAAATCGTTCTGCTAAGGTCATACTCTGCCTAGGAGAATTACATGAGTTTACCGACAGTTCGCCGAGTGATTACGGGACACGATGACAACGGCAAAGCCATTGTCAAAATTGACGAGATATGCAGCCACTTTCGCGATGGCCGCCCTGGTGCCAAGGTTTGCAATGTTTGGACCACCGACACTGCCCCCGCCGACAACTCTGGATCGGATGACAAAGGCATGCGTGAAGGCAAATTCACCATGATCGAAAACGGCAGTGTCTTTCGAATCCTTCAATTCCACCCAGGCTTGGAAGAACGCATTCACCGCACCGACAGCATCGACTACATCGTCGTCATGTCGGGCGAAATTGACATGGAGCTAGAAGCCGGTGAAGAAGTTCACCTCAAAGCGGGCGATGTGATGGTGCAACGAGGCACTGTGCACAACTGGATCAATCGCGGCACTGAACCCTGCGTGTTGGCCGTGATTTTGATTCACGCCAACCCAGTTGTTGCGGGCGGCAAAGTACTCAACGCATTCAACTGATTTTCCAGAAAGTAAAAGACATGCCTTTTTCCAAGGTTCGCGACGTCACCCTGCACTACCGCGTTTTCGGCCAAACCGGTCCGTGGTTGGCCCTCATCACCGGCGGACGCCGTGGCTTCAATGAATTCATTCCCTTTGCCGAAAAAATTGCGGCCAAGGGTTTTCAAGTCTTGCTTCATGACCGTCGCAACACGGGTGCATCCGATGTCCTCATTGCTGGCCAAGATGGCGAAGAAGAGATTTGGGCCGACGATTTGGCTGTGTTGTTAGACCAGCTTGACGCCACGCCAGCCTTCATCGGCGGCACATCATCGGGCGCTCGCTTGTCCATGCTGTTCAACCAACGGCATCCGCAAAAAGTCAAAGGCTTGTTGCTCATGCGCGTAACCGGTGGCGACTTTGCAGCGGGCCGCTTGCCAGAAAACTACTACGGACAATTTATCAAGGCGGCTCAGCATGGCGGCATGAAAGCAGTTTGCGACACCGAGCAATACCAAGAACGCATTCAAGCCAACCCTTCCAATCTGCCCCGCCTGATGGCCATGGACCCCAAAGAGTACATCCGAGTCATGGAGCACTGGTTGTCTATTTTCTTGCGCGGCCCCCGCAAACCTGTGCTGGGCATGGAAGACGACGTGATGCGGGCCATCAAGGTGCCCACCATCGTCATTCCGGGCAACGACAAAACACACGCTTCGGTCAATGGCATTGCGGCAGCATCGCTCATTCCAAACAGTATTTTGTACCAACTGCCCATTGAAGACCAAGATGTGGCGGTGTTGCCATTTTCAGATTGGGAACCGCATGAAGCCACGTTGGCCCATGTGTTGACAGAGTTCATGAACAAGGTGCTGCAGGGCGTCGCTCACTGAAGTTCGAGACGGCAACATCAAAGCTGAATAATTTCAATCAACATTTGTCTGAAAGGGAAATCGATGATTCGCAAAATACTCGCCCTCTGCGCAGTTGCGCTTTTGGCCAGCGTGTCTGGTCAGGCTTTGGCGCAGGCCTACCCTAACAAACCTATCAAAATCATTGTGCCTGCCGGGCCAGGTGACAGCTGCGATATTTTGACGCGCCTCATTGCACCCAAGCTGACCGAGCGCTTGGGTCAGCCCATTGTGATTGACAACCGCGCTGGCTCTGCGGGCCAGTTGGGTTTGACGCTTTTAAAACAAGCAGCGCCCGATGGCTATACCTTGGGGTGTGGGCAAGGTGGCAATATGGTCATTGTGCCTTTGGCCTATGCCAAAGTAGCCTACGACTCGCGCAAAGACTTCACGCCCATGGCCATGATGGCGTCCAACTTTGTGGCTTTGGTGGTCAGCCCCAAAACGCCCTTCAAAACCGTCAAGGAATTGATCGACTATGGCAAGGCCAACCCCGGCAAGCTGACGTTCGGCACCAATGGTGAAGGAGCATTTTTGCATTTCGCCACCGAACAACTTCGCATGATGGCTGGCTTTGAGTACATGCACGTCCCCTATCGCGACATGAACGCTGTGTTCACCCAAATGCTAGGCGGCGACATTGACGCCTCGGTTGGCTCGTTCATTTCGGTGCAACCTTTGGCCGATTCAGGCAAGCTGCGTTTGTTGGGCATTGCGCGAGCCACTCGCTCACCCGACTATCCCAATGTGCCCACCATTGCTGAAACAGTGCCAGGCTACACCTCGGGCGGTTGGTTTGGCGTGATTGGCCCAGCTGGTGTGCCCAAAGAAATTGTGAACTTGATCAACAAAGAAGTGAACTGGGCACTGCAACAACCCGATGTGCGCGATCGAATGAAAAAGCTAGGTCTTGAAATTCACACAGAACCACCAGAATTTTTCACCGAACTCATGCGCAAAGATTTTGAAAACTGGGGCAAAGTGGTCAAAGGCATGGGCTTCAAGCCTTTGTAATTCTGAAGCTCAAGACAAGCGCTCATTCCAGAAAAGATTGCACCTGCTGCAAAAGCAATTCAGGTGCTTCTTCTGGAATGTAATGGCCACAGGGCAATGCGTGCCCTTTCACATTGACGGCCACCTTAGACCAGTCTTTCAAGGGATCAAAACACTGGTTCACCACGCCCTGCTCTCCCCAAAGAATGAGCAAGGGTTGTTGCAACAAATTCTTTGCGTCAATGTCCAATTGGTCATGAACTAAATCAATGGTGGCCGAGGCCCGATAGTCTTCGCACAGGCCATGCGCAGCGCCTGGCAGTTCCATGCATCGCATGTACTCTGCCAATGCTCTAGGGTCAAAGGGCGCCAAGCCCGCACTGCGCCTGCCCATCACATCTCGAACGTAAGCAGAAGGATCGGCCTGAATCAATCTTTCTGGCAATGGTGATGGCTGGATTAGAAAAAACCAATGCCAATAAGCCCGAGCAAATTGATTGGATGTTTTTTCGTACATGGCCAAGGTTGGCGCAATGTCTAGCAGCACCAAGCGCTTCACTGCCTTTGGATGGTCTAAGGCCAAGCGGTGGGCCACTCTGGCACCACGGTCGTGCGCCAACACATCAAACTCAGCAAAACCAAAGTGACGCATCACTTCAATTTGGTCCAATGCCATGGTGCGCTTTGAATAATTCAGGTGGTTGGGTGCGCCTTCGGGCTTAGAAGAATCGCCATAACCGCGAAGGTCTGTCATGACCACCGTGTGCGATTTGGCCAGTTCTTGCGCTACACGATGCCAAATGGCGTGCGTTTGCGGGTGGCCATGAATCAAAAGCAAAGGCCTGCCGGCGCCCCCTTTGCGCGTCATGATTGACAGGCCATTCACTTCGATCAATTCAGATTCGAAGTTGGGAAAAAGCGAGCTCATTGGTAGTCAATCTTCATTGAAAACCCAGCATCTTTCATGGACCCAAGCAATTGCGTTTCTTGCGCAGTCGTCAAGGAAACCAAGGGTGGACGCACCACTTTCCAATCGGCTTTGCCCGTGGTCTGCGCCACTGCTGTTTTCATGGCCGGAATCATGGGCAGTGCGGAAAATAACGATCGCACCAAGTCAAGGCGTTGTTGCTGGTCATCTGCATCTGAATCGGTCCAATTGGCACACAGCGAGGCAATGGCAGCAGGGTTGACGTTGGCTGTGGCACTGATGCAACCAGCGCCGCCAGCGCGCATGGTGCGCATCAAGAAATTTTCACTGCCGGCAAACACAGAAAAACCTCTTTCAGAAAAGCGTTCAATCATGGCGGCGGTATTGGCCCACTGCCCCCCACTGTCTTTGGAGCCCGCGATGACAGGGCCATATTTGTGAAGCAATTTTTCAATGAGCTCCATGGAGAAGCCAATTTGGGACACAGGGGGAATGTGGTACAGGTACACACGCAAACTGCTGTCGCCCACCCGCTCAATCAGTTCGCTGAAAAAAGCGTACAAGCCGTCGTCGCTCACGCCCTTGTAATAAAAAGGTGGCAACACCAGCACATCTTTCACGCCGGCCCTTAAACAGGCTTGGGTAAGGCTGACCACGTCCGGCAGCGCGCAGCCCCCTGTGCCGGGCATCATGCGGCGGGGGTCAATGCCCTGTTCTACCAAGTACTGCACCAAGTCGGCGCGCTCGCCAAATGACAAAGAGTTGCCTTCTGAGTTGGTGCCGAAAACGGCCAAGCCCACGTTGCAACTCAACAACCATTGGCACTGGGCGGTTAAGAGCTCTTTGTGAACCGATAAATCAGGGTGAAAAGGCGTGAGAACCGGCGAAAGGACACCCTTCATGGCATGGCCGCCTAGGGCTGTGCCGCTAGGTTGGGTTGTTGCTGTTGTCATGGTCAATATCCTTCACATTTTTAGCTAAGCAGAATCAGTTTGGTGAGGCTAACCCATCTTAAGTCAGCTTAAATAAGGGCATACCCCTCTTGATAAGCTGGTGGCCAACTGCAATGCTAGAGCATGTCCTCCATTTTCAAGGGAAACCCATGAAACTCCTCAAATTCATCTGCTCTTTTGCATTGCTAGCCAGCTCTAGCCTCATGGCCCAAAACATCTCGATTGCCACTGGCGGTACTGGCGGCGTTTACTACCCCATGGGTGGCGGCTTGGCCAATGTGCTGTCAAAACACATACCTGGCATGCAAGCCACAGCCGAAGTCACGGGCGGCTCTGTCGACAATTTGAACCTCATTGGTAGCGGCAAGCCCTACGTGGCCTTTTCCATGGTTGACGCAGCCTTAGATGCTGCCAAAGGCCAGGAAAAATTCAAAGGCCGCAAGGTTGATGTGAAAACTTTGTTGGTGCTGTACCCCAACCGCATGCACGTGGTCACCACCGAAGCCACGGGCATCAAAACCATGGCCGATTTGAAAGGCAAACGCATTTCTGCAGGCAGTGCCGGTAGCGCCACAGAAGTCATGGCCTTTCGGCTGTTAGAAGCTGCAGGCATTGACCCCCAGAAAGACGTCAACCGCGAGCGCTTGGGCGTGGCTGAATCGGCCAATGCCTTGAAGGACAAAAAGATTGACGCCTTCTTTTGGGTGGGGGGACTGCCCACAGCCGCCGTCACCGATTTGGCCAGCACCCCTGGTATCAAAATTCGCATGATTGACCATGCAGACGCAGTGGCTGCCATGAACAAAAAATGGGGCAACTTGTACTACGCCGATGTCATTCCGCAAAGCACCTACTCTGGCATGGGCGCCGACAACAAGATGGCTTCAGTGGCCAACATCCTGATTGCCAATGCCAACATGCCGGATGACCAAGCCTACAAAATTGTGAAGGCTATTTTTGACCATCAGAAAGATTTGATTGCTGTGCACCAAGAGTATGTGAACGTGAAGATTGCCTCACAGAAAAATGCCGCCACATCTGTGCCTTTCCATCCTGGCGCTGAAAAGTACATCAAAGAAAAAGGTGGAAAGCTTGACTGATCAGGCTACTGACACCCTCGACGCCGAAACCAGAAAGCGCGTCGAGGACCTGATCAAAGAAGAAGAAGGCGACGCCAATCAGTACAAAGGATTTTTGGGGGTGGCCCTCACCGTGGTGGCCGTCTTCATGTCCTTGTTTCACTTGTATGCGGCTTATGCCATTGTTCCCGCGCACATCTTGCGCACCACCCATGTCACCATGGTGTTGGTCTTTATCTTTTTAACCTTCCCCATTGCTGCGCGCTTTAAAAACCGGCTCATGGCATGGGACGTTGGCTTTGCCATTTTGGCGGTTGCCACGCTGGTCTATGCCGTCATGGGTGGCGATGATTTTGCAGACCGCAACACATTCCCCCTCACCATCGACATTGTCTTTGGCAGCATCTTAATTTTGCTCATCTTAGAAGCCCTGCGCAGAACCAATGGCTGGGTTTTGCTTACCGTCACAGTTTCGTTTTTGCTCTATGCCTTGTTTGGCAATTATTTACCCGCCCCCTGGACTCACAAAGGCTACGAGCTTTCGCGGCTGGTAGGTTTCATGTACATGACCCTAGAGGGCATCTTTGGCACCGCCATTGACGTGTCTTCTACGCTCATTATTTTGTTCACCATCTTTGGTGCATTTTTGCAATTCAGCGGCGCAGGCAAGTTCTTCATTGACTTCTCATTCTCCATCATGGGCGGCAAAACATCCAATGTGGGCAAGACCGTGGTGTTGTCGTCCTTCTTATTGGGCGGACCCTCTGGCTCGGGAGTGGCCACCACCGTCACGGTGGGCGCAGTAGCCCACAACATGCTGGCCAAAGCAGGCTATGAAAAAAATGCAGCAGGTGGTTTGTTGGCGGCAGGCGGCTTGGGTGCCATCATTTCGCCACCGGTCTTGGGCGCAGCAGCTTTCCTCATTGCAGAGTTTTTAAAAATCTCTTACCTTGATGTGTTGCTGATGGCCACCGTGCCAACCTTCTTGTTTTATTTGGGTTTGTACGTCATGGTCACCATTGACGCACGCAAATACAACATGAGCGAGCAAAAGATTGAGAGCATTGAAAGCGCTTGGGTCTTAACCAAACGTTATTGGTTCCATTTCTTCTCGCTCATTTCCATTGTGGTGTTCATGCTCATGGGCTTCTCGCCCAGCATGTCGGTGTTTTGGGCTACGGTGGCATCGCTGATCACAAGTTTCTTGCGCTCAGACTCGGCCATGATTTCGTTCGACGCCCTGACAGGCAAAGCGCCATTTTGGAAAAGCCTCTATCGCTCCAAATTCACAGAAGCCCTGTCGGGTGGTTTTACGCAAGTGCTTTCCATTGCCGCTACCTGTGCAGGCGCTGGCCTCATTGTGGGCGTGGTAGTGCTAACAGGGCTGGGCTTGAAGTTCAGCTCCATCGTGCTTGACTATGCAGACGGCTCTTTGTTTTTAACCGCCTTGTTCACCGGCTTGGTGGTTTGGATTGTGGGTTTGGCTGTGCCTGTTACGGCGTCATACATCATTTGTGCCGTCATTGCAGCGCCTGCCATGATCAAGTTGGGCGTGCCCGACTATGCGGCCCACATGTTTATTTTTTACTACGCTGTGTTGTCTGAGGTTTCACCGCCCACGGCTTTGTCGCCGTTTGCGGCTGCTGCCATTTGCAAAGGCGATCCGTACAAAACAACTTTCCAAAGTTGGAAATACGTGGCGCCGGCCATTTTGGTTCCGTTCATTTTTGTCCTAGATCCATCTGGTGTTGCATTGCTTTTAATGGGCAACATGAAGAATTTGGCTTTGGCCAATTGGAATGAAATTGCTTGGATCGTGTTCACGGCATCTGCAGGCATTGTGTCCTTGGCGGGTGGCCTGCAAAACTGGTTTATTTTGAAAACAAACTTTGTTGAAAGGTGGGTTTTGATTGCATCGGGCGTAGCCCTCACTTACCCGTCAACTGTTGGCGACATCGCTGGGTTTGCAGGATTGGCATCGGTGGTAGTGGTTCAATGGCTCAGGCAATCTAAGCTCAAGCCTGTTTAGGCTGACTTTTTAGGCTGACTTATTAGGAAATCAAATCGATGGCAAACAAGAAGGACACCCAGACAGAAGGCATGTCAAAGGGCCTCACGCAATATGGTGACACTGGGTTTTCACTCTTTTTGCGCAAAGCCTTTATCAAGGGTGCAGGCTACAGCGATACAGCGCTAGACCGCCCTGTCATTGGCATTGCCAACACGGGCAGCGCCTACAACCCCTGTCATGGCAATGCCCCGCAGCTCATTGAAGCCATCGAGCGCGGCGTCATGTTGGCGGGCGGCTTGCCCATGGTGTTCCCCACCATGTCCATTCACGAAAGTTTTACCAAACCCAACAGCATGTTCTTGCGCAACCTCATGTCCATGGACACCGAAGAGTTGTTGCGCGCTCAGCCCATGGATGCCGTGGTTTTAATTGGCGGCTGCGATAAAACCGTGCCTGCTCAACTCATGGGTGCAGCGTCTGCTGGACTCCCCACCGTGCAACTCATTACGGGCTCTATGTTGACGGGCTCACACCGCGGCGAGCGCGTGGGCGCCTGTACAGATTGCCGGCGCTATTGGGGCAAATTCAGAGCCGAAGAAATTGACCAAGCCGAAATTCACGAGGTCAACACGCAATTGGTTGCCAGCGTGGGCACCTGCTCAGTCATGGGCACCGCCAGCACCATGGCCTGCATTGCAGAAGCCTTGGGCATGACGGTGCCTGGCGGCGCATCGCCACCCGCGGTTACGGCAGATCGAATTCGGGTTGCGGAAGAAAGTGGCCGCGTTGCGGTTGAGATGGCCAAAAAAGGTTTGACCATCGACAAGGTGCTCACAGAAAAAGCATTTGAAAACGCCATGCGCGTGTTGTTGGCTATTGGCGGCTCTACCAATGCCATCATTCACCTGACTGCCATTGCTGGCCGCATGGGCTTTGAGATGGACTTGCAAGCCCTAGACCGCATGGGGCGTAACACGCCTGTGTTGCTAGACCTTAAGCCATCGGGTCAGTTTTACATGGAAGATTTTCACCACGCGGGTGGCATGGCCACCTTGCTTAGAGAATTGAAGCCGCTGTTGCATTTAGATGCTCTCACCATTACTGGGCAGACATTGGGTGAGGTCATTGAAGCGGCTGGCCCTGCATTTACGCAAAATGTGGTGAAGACCCGTGCCAACCCCATTTACAAGGAAGGTGGTATGGCGGTCTTGAAGGGCAACTTGGCGCCAGGTGGCGCCATCATCAAACAGTCCGCGGCCAGCGCCAAGCTCATGGAGCACGAAGGCCGTGCGGTGGTGTTTGAGAATTTGCAAGACATGGCCACGCGCATTGACTCGGAAGATTTGGATGTGACGGTGGACGACATTTTGGTGTTGAAGCACATTGGCCCTAAGGGTGCGGCCATGCCTGAAGCGGGCTACATGCCCATTCCTAAAAAGCTGGCCAAAGCAGGTTGCAAAGACATTGTGCGCATTTCGGATGGCCGAATGAGCGGCACTGCTTTTGGCACCATTGTGTTGCATGTCACCCCAGAGTCTGCATTGGGTGGGCCCTTGGCCTATGTTCAAAATGGCGACCGCATTCGCTTAAGTGTGGCCAACAGAGAGCTAAGTCTTTTGGTTTCAGGCGAAGAGTTGGCACGCCGGCAAGAAACCCATCCTGCTGTGGCACCTACCGCTCAACGAGGCTATCAAAAGTTGTTCTTAGACAGCGTGCTGCAGGCCGACAAAGGCGCAGACTTTGATTTTCTGATGCCGCCTCAAACGAGTGTGATTCCCAAATTGAAATAACTGTGGTGCCTGATTGCACCGACTGCTGCCTGGCCCTTCAATCTTTTAGTGTTCGTCTGAGTCTTTGTTAAGACTCAAACCATATTGAATGATCAGTGTGGAGATTGCAAGTAACAGCACTGCACCGCCTTCGTAAATCAAATCAACTGTGCTGATACCTTTGCCCTGCAAGATCATGAGTCGGCAAAGTGCGGTGATGGCAATGAAAATGGGCAAGGTAATTGGGATTTTTCGGTATTGGTAGAACGCAGCCACCATGCCTAACACCTCTGCATAAATAAACATCAGCAACAGGTCTGTGAGGGTAATTTTCCCATTTTGAATGACGGTCCACATCTCAGCACCGACGCTAAAAACAGTGAAAAGTGCAATGAAAAACAAAATGCATTTTTCTGCCGCAATGATTATTTTGTAGATGTTCATTGGTGACTTTAGTGAGAGTAATTGGGGTCAGATCATCATTAATTTTATTCGAAGAAGACTTGTTGCCTAAGGTCTCTTCTCAATACCTGGGTGAAGTCGGAAAACAAGCTGTCGGCCTCTTGGCCGCAAATTCTATTTTTGTACTGTGCTGAATAGCTTCGCTTGATTTTGAGAACTTGGCCTTGGAGGGCATACCTTGATTGGTATTTTAAATTGTCCTTGACAAAGTTCACGTTTTTAGGCACCCGAGTTACCTTCATTCCTTTGGGGAATTCAAGCTCTATCCATTCTTCGTGTTGGGTTGAATTGCAGGCTGTTGGAAAGCGTCTTTCCTTAGGCAGCACCACATCGGCAAAGTTTTTAATGCGGCCTGGGGCAAGGCCCACTGGAATGGCCATGGCGCTGGGGCCGGGCACATTGACGACGGGGTCTAATTCAAACTCAGAGTTGACTTGCCATGGCGCGTCAAAATCTGTTGGCTCGGTTCTGCCTATTTCGCCCCAACCTGTTTCTTGAAAGCGTGACAACAATCGATTCACGATGTCGGCTTGGTTTTTGTTCTGGTAATTGAACTGAGAACCTCTAGAAGCCACTTCAAACACCCCCATCATTTTGGCTTGGCTCTTGCCTTCAATGCTGCCGTTGCGCGTCAACTTCATTTGAACGCGGGCTTCTGTTCGGTCTTTTTGGGGATCTGTTTTGGGTGTCCGGCTTAGTGCGCCGGTTGCCGTCAACACCACTGGCTTGTCCATGTCGTCATTAGGCAATGTCCCCAAAGGCGCAAAGCGGCTGGTGGAATCTAGAAACACATTGAGGCTGGGCACATAGGTAATGACGTGGTCAAAAATACCTGGCGTGGGCAGCTGCGGCAACAGATAAGCGTTGCTTGCATTGATGAGCGCTGGCGAACTTTCAATGCCCACTGCGGCTAACAAAGATTCCAAAATGACCACATGGTCTTTACAGTCGCCGTAGCGGTTGTCGAGAATGCTTTGTGCGTCGTGCGGCACGAAGCCTCCCGCGCCAACGTAAATGCCCAAGTAGCGAATATTCTGCGCCACCCAATGGTGCAAAACTTTGACTTTTTCTACCGTGGTTTGGGCTTTGGCTTTTTGAACCAATTCATTGGCGAGGGCTTGTATGGCAGGCGTAACTTTGGCCTTTTCTTTGGCCCTCACTTGGTAGGCTTGGCCTACATCGGCATACGACTTGAAGGTGCTGGCAGAAAAGTGAGGCGCAAAGTCTGGCAGATCAGCGCGAGACTCTTCGTTGGGGTAAGCCTTGTCTTGGTTGAAGCTAAATTTGTAAGCCACTGTGTTGGGCACAGCAGACATCTCTAACTTGCCCCCTTGCATGCCTTTTGAACTGACACCCACCGGAAAGTCTACATGGTGAACCAACTCGACATTGACACGCTCGTAGCGCACATGGGGGCTGTAGTGCTCCCATAAAAAGAAGTGTCCTGGAAACTCAGGCGTGTGCTGTACCGACTTGGCCCGGTAGTACACCTGACTGCCCACCTCGAGCTTCGGATATATGATGACTTTTGATTTGCTGTCGCTGTAAATAGACCCATCATCGGCAGTTTCGTCTTGTGTGCGAATTTTCTCTAAAGGCACCACAATGCGCGTGCCATCGGGTTGAATGGTGTAAGCCTCCAACACCTCAACATCTTCTAGCGTTGAGTTGTAGGTAATTTTTCTTTCGCCCAAAAGCCGAATGCCTTGAGGTGTGTCAACGCGATCTTGCTCTTCTAAATATTGCGTGTACGAGGCATCTTTGTTCACCTCGTACCGTGAATTGCTTTTGACCACTGTGTAGGCAGGTTTGTATTGGGCAAAAGCAACTGTGCCAAGGCACCACAACAAGGCGGCGGCCCATTTTTTAAAGTTCATTCAGTGTCACTTTCATCTTCAGGCTTTGTAACACCATTTTTCAAATCTTGTAACCAACTGGGTTGATCAGGAAAATTCTCGTTCACCCATTCAACGGCCTGCTCTTGGCCCAAGCCTGCCGCCTTGAACATCCAATGCTTCACCTTTTCGGGATCGGCCTCTACGCCATCGCCTTCGATGTAAAACGTGGCCAACTCGTGCATGGCCTCGGCATTGCCCAAATCTGCTGCCTTTTGAAACCACGACGCGCCCAAGCGGTAATTCACCTCGACCCCATCGCCCGACATGAGCGTAGCGCCCAACACAATCATGGCGTCGGTATGGTCGGCGTTGGCCGCTTTAAGCAACCATTTCACACCCGCAGGCTTGTTTTTAGGCACACCGTGCCCGCGCATCAGCGCCCTGCCAATGCGAAACTGCGCACCGGGAAACTCAGCTTTGCTGGCCTTCATGAAGCATTCAAAGGCCTTGGCCAAGTCTTGCTTCACGCCATCGCCCGACTCGTAGGTGATGCCAAGTAAAAAGGTGGCCCACAAATCGCCTTGCAAGGCTGCAATTTGAAACAAGTCGTGCGCACGTTCTTTGTTGACCGGCACGCATTCGCCGTACATGTAGTCAATGCCTAAAAAACATTGACACTCAGAGTTGCCCAAGTTGGCACCTTGCTCTAAGAGTGCATGGGCCTCGTCGGCATTGACTTCGATGCCCTTGCCTTTGCGCAATGCATCGGCCAAGGTGTACATGGCAGAAGCATGGCCTTGCGCCACACTGCTTTTAAGCCACGCAACGCCTTTGGCTTGCTCTTCAAATGACTTGCCTCGGCCCACCAACCACCCGCCCAAATAACCCTGAGCCACTTTGTCGCCCAACATGCAAGCAGACATCAGGTGTTCTGCAGCTTCTTCCTGCGATTCGGGCAGGTCAAGGAAGCGGTTGCTAAACCACATGAGCGAAGCAAGGTCGCCTGTGTCGCAACCCAAGCGGCACCATTCTTTGGCAACTTCAGGGTCTTTGTCAAAACCCATTTCGCCCCAAAAGTGGTGCATGGCCACCATCAGGGCGGCATAGCCATAGCCCTTTTTGGCGGCCTTTTCTATCCAGTGAATGTGCCTGGCTTTTTCTTCGTCGGTTTTGGATTCGCGAATGAGGTAGTGGCCGTAGGCATAGTCTGCATAGGCTTCGTTCGTTTGCAATGCGTTAAGCAGGTGCTCTAGTTCGTTGGCTCTGTCAAGGTCGGCCAAGTGGCTGTAGGCATTGAGTTCGCCCATTGCAACGGCCATTTTGAAATGTGCAGCGGCTTTGTTGGGGTTTGATTTCCAGCACAGTCTGCCTAAACCTGTGTGGCCTTTGCCATCGTTCAGGTCGACTGCTTTTTGGTACCACATTTCTGAAAGTTCAAGGTCAATGGGAACACCAGAGCCCAGTCTGTACCACCTGCCCAAATGGGCCATGGCAGCTGTGTTGCCGCTGTTGGCCATGGCGGTGACTGTCTCTAGGGCCTTGGGGAAAAAGGCTTCGGATTCAGGGTTGTACCAATATTGCCTGGCCAGTTTAAGCGCTTCTTTTTGATGCGCTTTAAACCCCATCAAGGTTTTCACATAAGCCAAATAATCGTGTGCATTTTGACTGCCCTGCAAACAATTCCAAACCACCGTGTCTATGTCTTCAAAAGTGTCAGTGTCGTTCATCTCTATCGCCTCCATCACCACACTTTGAATGTGCGCAGGCTCGTGGAGTGAGCTTGGGGCAATTTAATTGGGGTCAGATCAACATTAATTCGCTTTGATCATGACTTTACGCCACTTGATGGGGCCACCCAGTGCATTGTTAACGCCGGCGCCAAACTGAAGCGCAAACGGGCCACTGGGAAACTTGTCATTGTTCAGAGTGGACGTAATGTGGCCATTGAGTTTGACCGTGATTGAAGCGCCCGAAGCAACGATCTCCATGGTGTTCCATTGGCCGCCTGCTTTGTGAACTAGGGGTACTGGTACTTTAGCAAAATTCACAATGGCCCCAGTGCCGTAGCTTGGATCTGGACGAATGTCCCAAATGTTGACTTCGTACGAAGTGTCAGCGGCTATTTTTTGTGGGTCAGAGGCACGAATAAAAATGCCGCTGTTGGTATCTATTGCCGACCAGAATTCAGCGTAAATGGTGAAGTCCTTGTACGAATTTTTGGAGACCAAGAAGCCACCAGAGCCTTTATCAGCCACGATGGCGTTATTGTCTACTCGCCAATTGGCATCGCCCTGACGGATCCAATTTTCCAAACCTTGACTACCATCAATCAAGGTAGTCCATCCTGGTCCATAGGGCGCGGTGGTGCAACCCCATATGGCCAGCGTTGAACTTAAAACCGTACCCAGGATTAGTAATCTGCGCTTCATTTCATGTCCCCTTTGATGTGTTTTTTTGCTTATCTAGGCTGTTTGAGCAAGCCGTCTTGGTAAAACCGTGTCACTTCATTGAACAAGTTAAAACGCTTCACCTCGTTCATGATGCCGTGTGTGCCTTCTCCCAATATCACCAATTTCTTTTCAGGGGCACGGGTTAGCAGTGGCAACAAAGTTTCGGCCATGTAAGGCGGCGTGTCGGCATCCCATTCAGCCAAAATCAGCAGGGTTGGTACGGTGATCAATTCGGGGTTATAGACAGGCTTGCCTACGCTCCAAAATAAACGACCATCCTTGACACTGCCGTTGGGTGCACGCACGTATTTGGGGTTGGCCTTTGAGCCGACAGGATCGGACGCAAATGTAGCTTCTGCCCACGCATCAAACCACGCCTTGGGCTGAGGCTCGCGTCCGGGTACCAAGCCAGTGTTTTTGCGTTTCAAAGCATCGTCAATGGTGACCGTGCGATACGCGCCCAATGCACCGCCAGCGTCAGTGAGCGATGCCGTCTTGCGCAACCAAACGGGCGCATACAAAACCAAGCGATTGACCTTGTCCGCATGGCGAGTGGTGTACAGCGCTGTGGTGGCGGTTCCCCAAGAGTGCCCCATCACGTTGATCTTGTCTACACCTCGGCGTTGCCTCACCCAATTGGCTGCTGACGCAAAATCGCGTGCTGCGGTGTCTGTGTCGGCAATGGGCTGATTTTGCATAGGCGGCTGGTCCATGGCTGCTGGCCGCGTTGACTTGCCGTAGCCCCGAATGTCGAGCATGTAAACATCAAAGCCTTGCTGCGCCAAAACGTCCATCCAAGACAAGCCATCTAGTCGCAGATCAAAACCTGTTTCGGATGGGTAAGTCGCGCCATGCACAAAAAGCAAAACATTGTCTTTGTGAAAATGCGTGGTAGATGCCATTCGCTTGTTGCGGACGTACAAATTGATGCCAGGCTCGTCGCTTGGAATCATGAACTCTTCCATCAGAATTTGGGCGTTCTTTTGCACAGAAACTCCTGCGTCATTTTGTGCCACCTTGGTTGCGCATGCACCAAGCCATAAGGGTAAGCAAAAGGCAAGTGCAAGGGTTAGCCATTTGCGATTACCGCGGGTCAGTTCAAATGAAAACATTTAACGCTCCTTCAATTTGCATGAACCTCGGCGCGTTAAATGCACGCAAGTTCAAAATATGTTGAATCCAATTTTCATTTGGCATCAAAGTACAACATTTTTATACGCGGGGTTTTACTAGGTCTGCAAGAAAAATTAAATAACTGGGGTCAGATCAACATTAATTTTGTCAATCAAAATAATGGGCTGCTCATCCTGTAAAAACGAACAGTCTCAATAGCTCACCCCCTGAGCTTTCGCGCTTGCATATTCACTGTTCCATCGTGACTACCAATGCGCCATGACAAACCACACCACCCGCGAAGCCTGGTTGCTTGCAGCTGTTGAATTGCTGCGACCCTTGTTCAAGTCGAAGAATCACATCATTCCTAGCAATTGTCAGGTGTCTTGCGGCTTTGCCAGCACGGGCAGCAAACACCATATCGGACAATGCTGGTCGCGCAAAAGCAGCGTGCATGACAGCAACCAAATATTCGTGTCACCTGCTCTGCTAGACCCTGTTCTGGTTTTAGACACTTTGGTGCATGAGCTTGTTCACGCTGTGGACGACTGCGAACACAAGCACGGCAAGGAGTTCAAAAAAATTGCCTTGAGCCTTGGCATGATCGGCCCAATGAGAAGCGCTGGTGCGGGTCCTGCGCTTAAGGCAAAGTTAGAGGAGTTGTCCTCTCAGCTTGGGCCTTATCCTCACGGTGGTTTGCACATTTCCACCCGGCTGGTTCAACGCTCGCCAAGACCACGCGCCAAATGCAAATCCTGCGGCTTCGAAGTTCCCATGTACAAAAAGTTCTTAGCCTTTGGTCCCCCTCTGTGTCCCAAACACAAAACTGAAATGGAACCTCTAGGCGAATGGGAATAATTTAATTGGGGCCATTTAATTGGGGTCAGATCAACATTAAATTAATGTTGATCTGACCCCAATTAAATTTGTGGCCGGCCAGCAATTAGGAGACCTGTACAAACGATCAGTTTGGCAGGCTCAAGGGCTGAGCCTGGTGGGGCTCACAGTAGGGGCTTCTGAATGAACTTGCGTTATCCAACATGATTTTTCCACTGCTTCTGTCTGCTGCTTTATGGCTGCCACTTGCGGGCGTTTACACGCAGCTCGGCCAGCTAGATCCGGTGTTTAAACAGCAAACCGCGTTTAAACCCAGCGAATTCCAAGCTTTGAACATCAAATTGGACTACGGAACTTCACCAGAGCCTCAAAGACTCAGTCGCAGAGAAAGAATTGCTCTTAAACTGACACAAATTACAAAAACGATTACTAATTAAGCAGAGACATCAACATGGCAGAAATTGACCGTTACTACGCCTACCAATCCTTGTTCACTGGCCGCACGGCTGTACCCAAATCCGAAATTCTGAAGAAGCTAGAAATTTCTTCAGCTACGTTTAAACGCGACCTCGCCATGTTCCGAGATCGTTTAAACACCCCCATCTTGTACGACCGCGATTTAGGGGGCTACAAACTCGAAAACCCCGAAGGTCTGCAGCAACTGCCTGGCATGTGGTTTAGTCAAGAAGAAGCGCTGGCCCTCATGACCATTCAAACCATGATTGGCCAACTCGAGCCCGGCCTGTTGGGGCCCAAACTCAAGCCTTTGCAAACACGTTTAAACAAAATTCTAGAAACGCAAGGCGCCAATGCCAACGTTTTGGCGGAGCGAATTCGAGTCGTTCACGCTGGCAAACGTCGCATGCCCTTGAAGTCATTCGAGTTAATTGCCAAAGCTACCGTAGATCGAAAGCAAATTGAGATTGTTCACTTGAATCGCCAAACTGGCGAATCTATCAAACGCATCATTTCTCCGCAGCAGCTCATCCATTACCGCGACAACTGGTACGTGGACGCGTGGTGTCATTTGCGTGGCGGTGTTCGAAGCTTCTCCATCGATGCTATCGAAAAGACCATGTTGCTTGACAAAGATGCCAAAGACATTGACCGCGAACAACTGCTGAAGCAAATGCAGAGCGGCTACGGCATCTTTGGTGGCCAGGCCAAAGCAAGGGCAGAGCTAAAGTTCACAACGGAGCGTTCACGCTGGGTGCAACACGAAGAATGGCACCCCGACCAAAAAGGCACACTGCACCAAGACGGCAGCTACACGCTAGAAGTACCCTACTCCGACGAACGCGAGCTTATAGGCGACATTTTGCGCATGGGCTCAGACGTCAAAGTAATGGGCCCCGCCACATTGGCCAAGCAAGTGAAAGAAGCCCTTCAAAAAATGCTCAAACAGTATTGAGCGAGGCCCTTTAATCCCGCCCAAAGACCGCCCCCAGCCCAGTGGCCACAGAACCCATGCGCGTGCTGCCATCAGAGCTAAAACACCCCTGCTGAATAAACACCGACCCATCAGACCCCACCGTGGTTAAACCCATGGTGGTGTAGGAAGTGCCTTCTGTAGAAATACTCAAACTGTCGGAAATTTTGTGAACTGTTTCGCCAGAGTCTGAGAATGCGAAGTTGCCTAGAATTTGCCAGAAAGACATGGTGTTCTCCTCTAAAAATGTCTTGAACACCTAGACTATGGCTCGCCAAAAGCTCGCTAAATGAGCTACCCCTAATTAATTGTGATGCCCACTCAATTAACCTAAAATTTGCTGACACCAAAATCTCCAAATGAAACCCTCCTTGGCCCTTGCGGCGCACCGTTCTGAAATTCGTGAAATTGTCTTAGCTCACAAG
>Ga0214921_10002012_pt1 | contig 33918 bp, 34 predicted proteins | sample LL1505_MetaG_FD_177992 | JGI IMG/M metagenome (GOLD analysis project Ga0214921, IMG submission 177992) | Freshwater microbial communities from Lake Lanier, Atlanta, Georgia, United States - LL-1505 | ecosystem: Environmental > Aquatic > Freshwater > Lake | place: USA: Georgia | collected... | reverse complement strand
GTTTTACATACTTTAACAATTAATGAAATGCCAACACATAATCATGGTATTACAGATCCTGGACATACACATTCGTATTTTAATCAACCAAATGTTGTACATCCAGCCGTTTCTTTAACAACTGATAATGTAGCTGACAATGTTGATGTAAATCAAACGACAGGTTCAAGTACAACAGGTATTACAATTAATAATACTGGTGGAAGTCAAACACATAATAATCTTCCACCATATTATGTTCTAGCTTATATTATGAAATGCTACTAAATAAATTAAATTAATTATTTAAGAATAATATTCTTAAAAAATTAGAAATATAATTACTATTACAACAAAGTAAAATACTAATTTTGTACAAATTTAATTTCCATACATATTAAAGTCTTTATAAAAATTAAAGAAAAATAAATAATTATAAAATAGAATAAAAAATATTTCAAAATGTAGGATTTGATTTCAATATCTATTTTACAGAATAGTATGATCTAGATGAAAATGATTTGCATTAAATTAAAAATATACTTATATATTTATATATTTATTCTCTTATTAATTGTTGTCCATCCTCCAACTCGTAATCTCTTGCTTGTTCGTCTGTTAGTCTAAGTCTTCTTACTGTAAGAAGAATTTCTATCTTATTCTCATCATTCATACCCTCTACGAGTTCAGGCATTTTCTTTTCCATATATCCCATACAAGTACTGTCATAGCATTCTCCGTACATGGAATTAGTTCCAGTTGAACAACAGGATGACCAATACTTCCAACACTCCATACAATCTTTCTCTGATGGGTAACACTCTTTTAAGTTGTAATGACCATACCTACTTGATAGTAGGTTACCTGATGATTGTCTGTCTTTGTAAATTTCATACTTGTCAGAATTGACTAAGACCTTTTGCTTGACAAAATATACGTTTTTTGGATGTAAAACATCATTATAGTACATCTTGGCGTAACCCATTCCAGTTGTGAAAGAGTCGTTGACATCTTGTGTAATCAATAAACGAAGACGACCTTCCATATCTCCAGGTGCGACATCCTTAAGGCTGGGACTGGCAAGATAAAAAGCTCTTGCATCGTTAATATAAGTTCTGATTTCTTCAAATGACATTGTGTTCGATAGGGATTGAAATAATTAATAAATAGATGTTTTATAAAATCAATTTTTTTTGAGGCGTGTTATGATAAATAATAAAGATATACTGTATTTATTTATTTAAAGTCTCCTGAATCTAAAAAATATTTCTTACTCTTGCTTTGATAAGCGTCGTTGATCTTCTGTAGTTGATGGTTTGAATACTTGAACAAGTTACTGATCGATATATCAAGTTCAGACATGTTTTTATTTGTCAAGAAGTTATTAAAAATATCCTTCATCACATTACAGAACATATCTATGAGATGGTAGCGCTCATTATCAATCTGTTTTTTATTGAATCTTAGTTTATATGTACGCTTCCATGTCTTCAGATCGATCTCAGATAATAAATATTTGACTCTTAGTTTTGAATAGTCGTCCACCTCACGATTTAGTCTCAAATCTCGTAATGTGATATTACGAGTATGAAGAAAATATCTATAACACTCCAAGTACTTTGAATTATTTCCTGGAATAGATAGAAATGCATTCGTTACTCTATAAAAATCGGGTGCTTCATCACAACGATATTGTACTGGATCCAGTGGGTTTCTATCAGGTGTGATATTGTTCTCACGTAAATATCTGAAATATTCAGGATTATGATTGTATCCAACTTGTATCTTCAGCGTATTCCAATCAAACTGTGTATGACACACTACACACCACATCAGTGAGCATCCAGATGAACGAAAGATTGGAACTGAACACTTAGGACAGTTTTGTGTGCTTTTCAGTATCAATTGATGAGTCGATTTTTTATCCTCATCACACACATGTGTATCATCAGTGCGACCAGATTTTTGCTCGTTACAATCTCCACAGAAATATGTCTCACATACACCACACTTATTTGCTTTAGACATGAACCCTCTACAGCCTTCCTTAGGACATGGTCTACTAGTATATGCTATCTCTACATCTTTTACCTGAGCAACGCGTCGACCGTTTCTGTAAGCATTTATGTTTCTGAACATGTAGAGGATATCTGTAGATAGTTCCTTTATTTTAAATCTCTGTTTATCAATCTTTTCTCTCATCTTTTTTCTCAACTCTTTAGTTGTTTTTTTGTTATCAGTTGGTATACTTTTTTTCTCTTTATTTAACTCGACTAATGTCATCCTCATCATACTCAATTTAAGCACCGATATTTTATATTCCTTCTCAATTACACGAGCACGACGTTCATTTTCTGCTTTCTCTTGCGAAGACGACAACAAACTTTGCTCTAAACTGAATCTCATCTCATTCTGTTTATCACGATAAGCCTTTCGAAACGCTTTAGTTGTAATATCATTTATATGAGACATAGCCAAAACACCTTGGCAGAATACACACTTAGGATCAACCGAGTTGGTCTCAAGTAAGTACTTCTGAAAGCACTGATGACAACATGTTTCACCATCACAACATGGAAACTTAATTTCTTTTCTTTTTTTATTGTATGGATCGTAACAAATTTTGCAAAGCGACATGGTTATTGTTCAAAGCAGGTAGTATTTTTTTTAGAATTAGGTAAAATAAAAAATCAATTTATTTACAGATATATTTTCATACCGTATTGGTATAAAAATAAAAACTTATATATTTATTTACTACTTATTAAATCAAATAACATATCAACCGAAGTTTCTAATACAAAACACGTTATAGTATTATCTGTTCAAGAGATAATTCATATTATTGTATGTGTCTCTTGCTAGTCTTTGTAGACTTTTGAAAATTCGTTCAAACGTTCCAAGATATAATGGTGGTCTATTAATCGATTTATGATATAGAATGTTAAATTTTGCTAACACTCTTATCAAAAACCATGCACGTCTAGTATTATTCCTTGATTTTCTTAAGTATTTTTTGGTTATATCAGATGTAAAAGTTGATTGTATATATAATATACAAAAACTAATATTTTTATCATGGATGTTATCATCCACGAGTTCACGTATTTTTTCACCAATAGATTTATTAAATTTAGGATATTTATTTCTGAAATATCTAGCATTAGGTGTATCAAAAATATAAAATAAACAAACACAATATAAACATCTTACTTTTTTATTAATCGACTTATATAAGTCTAAATGATTGTTTATAAATTTTACAAATTCATTTTTGTATTCTTCATCAGGTATATTTTGTATAGAATATTTGTACATTTCGATAAGTCTTGAGGAATAAGAGAAATCACGATTTGATTCTTCAATTTGAAAGAAAACATCTGGTAGATTTAGAAAATCAGATATTCGAACATGTTCTTGGCAATCAAGTTGCCCACATACTACATTATCAGTTATATAAACTCTACATGAATGACTGATATGGAGTCTTTTTTCTTTTTCTCTTTCTTTTTGGTGAGATCTTTTAACTTTTTCTAATATATGATTAGGACTTTTACAATTGATTCTATCACATTGTTGTCCAAGTCTGGGTCCACGTGTTGATATGAAAGGGCAGTTATATTCAGTAGTAAACATATTGAAAAATAATCATTTTGCAAATTTTTTAAATCAATTTTTTACTTTCTTTAAATAAAAAATATGGATTGTTATATTCTTGGACTTTTAAGTTTATCGCTTATTGGTGGAAGCATTGCAACTCTTTCTGTTTCAGAGGAACAACATAATATCTTAAGAAACGTGTTTTCTGACGAACTTGATATAAAATATGAAAATATTATTACTGAGAGACGTAATCATTATATATTAGGACTTTTATTTGGTATGTTTATTACATCAATGATTATTAAAAGATTATCAATACCAAATACTTTTACATATATATCATTTTTCTTTTCGATGACACTTGGAATAGCAATAATTATCTATATGTTAATGCCAAAATCTGATTATATGTTAAATTATCTTAAAACAAATGAAGAAAATAAAAAATGGTTAGAAATATATAAAACTATGAAAAGTAGATATTATATTGGATTTGTTTTAGGGGCTTTGGCATCAATACCATTAAGTAATATCTTTTGTAAATAAAAAATTGAAATAAAAAATTAAATAAGAAAATAAATAATGAAAACAATTTTAATAAATAATTTAGTTTGTAACATAGGTGGAAATGCTAAAGAAAATTGGACTATATTATCTAATTCAAAGGATAATCATTTATTTTTTCATCTAACATCTTTTCCTTCTTGTTATGTAATATGTGAAACAGATAATTTACCAGATATAAGTACAATAAAAGAAATAGCGTTAATATGCAAACAAAACACAAAATATAAAAATGTACCTAATATTAGAGTAGATTATACAGAATGTAAGAACGTAATCAAAGGTGATGTTGTCGGCGAAGTCATCTATAAAAGCAATAAAAAAGTTTATAATGTGATTATATAATTAAATTTATTACTTTTTTGTAATAAATTTTAAATAATATTTATGATTGATTACATATATTAAATGTTAAAATACCAACATCTCTTGCTTCTTTTACAAAACATCGATTGTCTATTAATTCTTGATTTTCCTCTGGATAATCATAAGCAGATACCCAAAAATTACCAGATTTACCATGAAAATACATATCTACATATCTTGCATCACCAATAGTAATCAGATTAATCTTTCGAAACTCTCTAAATTCTTCCAAATCGGTAATCATTTTACACCCGTCTACAATAGAATTCGATACCATTAAATCTTCTATAAAATTTACATACTTATTAATCATATCATAATTGATAGTGCAATACTCTAAACTATTCATTGATATTATATTTTTTTTTAATTTTCTAAAAAATTAAAAATCAATTTTAAATATAAATATAATGAGTAAAGTAATTATTTTAATAGAATTGATTTTTGTTGGATTTTACAGTTTGCTACTATCTATAATAATATTAAAATATTTTAATTATTCAATGTTATTAAATTCTTTTTTGATTGGATTTTTGAAACATTTTATTAGCGGGATTATCGGTTTACAACAATATTATTGTTCTGGATATATTAAATGTGATAAATTCACTTTAAAAAATTTATTTTTAGAATCAATTGGAGAAGGTATATTGTTTTTAATTTTATATATTATTTTTTCTAAATTTTTGAATATTAATTTTATAATTTTTTTCATTATAGGAATATTTTTACATTTATTATTTGAAAGTTTAACTATTCATTCCTTTTTTTGTAAAACTCATTGTTTAGATTAAGTTTTTAGTTCTTTAACATAATTACTAACACATGTCTTACAGAAAGGATTGTATCCATCTACACTATCAGTTTTCTTACTAAAACAAAAAATATTAAATGTTTGTTCACAACGTTTACACATTTTATCTTTTATTTCAATAACTGATGTTTCTTTCTGTTTTCTTTCATTAAACCGTTTATTGTACATTCCTATTGAGCATTCTTTACATTCAGACGATTTTCCATCGACTGATCCAACTCTATTGTAGAAATCATCTATAACTTTTAAAGTATTACATTTCGTACATTTTTTATTTTTTAAAACTATTTTCTTATATTTTTTAGACTCAGCATATTTTTGTCTTGTACAACTTTTACATCTAGAATCATGTCCATCTTTTCTTGTTGGATTTTTAGCAAAATCTTTTAGAAGTAAAATATTTGTGCACACATAACAAGTTTTTTTATTTTCTTCTTTAACATTTTTATTTTTTTCATCTACTTCTACCTCTACTTCTTCTTCATCATCATCTACCTCTACTTCTACTTCTTCTTCTACTTCTTCTTCTTCTTTTTCTTCTTTTTCTTCTTCTTTTTCTTCTTCTTTTTCTTTTTCTTCTTCTTTTTCTTCTTCTTTTACTTCTTCTTTTTCTTTTTCTATTTCTTTTTCTTTTTCTATTTCTTTTTCTTTTTCTTTTACTTCTTCTTTTTCAACTTCTTTTTCTACTTCTTTTTCTTTTTCATAATAAATTTCATCATCATCCACATCGTCATCATTAAATTCTTCAAGTAAATGTGCTTTTACATCGATAATATTTTCATATTTCTTTTCTTTACTTTCAAATAAATTTATAATATCATCTACATCATCTAATATATTTTTGATATCGATATTATGATTTTTAATTTTGAACCATTCTTTTGAATTATAAACTCTAAATTTTCTTAAGATATGATGTATTGTTTTTTCAACTATTTTAGAATGACCAATATATCTTTTATAATAAAGTACAACTGGATATGGAAAATCTGTATGAAAATCAGAGGCTCTATGTTGTAAATTAAGAGTTTGTCCTATTTTTATTCTATCTAATTCATCATTACCCATAACATAGATACATTCACCTTTATCAAATTTTTCAATATCTATTCTTCTAGATAAAAAACATTCATATTTTGCCTTTAAAGTTTGTCTTTTTACAATTTCTTCTCTAAGTAAATTTTTATTTTCTAATAATTTTGTTTCAAGTTTATTTTTTTCTTGTTCATTATTACTTAATTGTAATCTTAATTCATTAGTTTGTTCATCAACTGTTTCTTGTAGTAGTTCTTCCAACTTAATATAATAATCATGAACTTCATCAGATTTCTTAGTTCCAGTCTTTAGACAAAACTTTTTGAAAGTATTGATATTAAGCAAAATTTGTTCTTTGTTATATCCACCCCTGTTTTCAACCTCATTTTTTTGCTCCACCGATCGGTGGAGCAAAATTTTATAATCAATATCTTTAGTAAAAAACTTTTCTAATAATCTTTTAGCAGGATCTTTTCTTGAGAATCCAAGCCATTTCCATACATTTTCGAAGTCGATAACAAAGTCTTTTTTTGAATCATAATTTAAAAAACAATAAAAACTAGCAACAAATAATTGTTGTTGGTTATCATTAAAATTTTCTTTAATTTTCATTAACAATTTATTTTCATAGTCTTTAGAAAGACGAGTGATTGAGTTCTTTTCAATTAAATGAGTTATATTTAAAGTTTCCATTTTTATTTATAAAATCATTTCTTTAAATCATGTTTAAATTTACATATATTATGACATTTAGAATTTCGTCAACAAGCGATGAAAATAAAATATCGATTATAATTAATTATAAATTTGCTTTTTTATACTAAAACTAGTATAAAAACATATAAAATTTGGAAATTTAAGCAGTTACTGCTGGTTCTACAGTGTCCTTGATGAAATGACCCTTTAGCTTATTCTGAAGTCTAAAGTAAGTAAGAGGCTCAGTCTCCTTCTTTGGATCATACTTAAGCAACTTTTGCAACTTACCATCTGCAAGAATCTGTCTCTTATCGACAGGATTCTGTAGATTGTTATCCTTGATATAAGTACAAAGGAACTTAGTAACATCCACACGCGACTTAAGGGTTTCCTTATCCCACCCTGTAAACTTGGCCATTTCAGTTGAAATCTTAACAGGCTTTAGAAAGCCTGAATTGTTATTAGTACTCTTCTTATTAGAAACTCTCTTTTGCTTAATAATTCTAGCAGATTGGTTCTTAAGAACCTTCAATCTCTTGTTCATAGTCTTAAGGAACTTGATTCCCTTGTTCTTGGTATCTCCTTCTCTCAAAGACTCCATCTCACTTTCAATTGACTTGATCAATTCATCAAAAGATTCAATAATAGAATCACGAGTTGGTACTCTTCTCTTATCAGAGGAACCATCATCATTTGTGGTTTCATCTGATACCTCAGTCTCTTGAACTGGGGTTGGTTCAACTGGTGCTTGAACAGGTGCTGGTGTAGCAACGGACTTCTTAGAAGATAGGGTCTTCTTTACTGCGACTGTTTGTTGTTTGGATGACATATTTTATATAAGATAGCCTGTCTTTAAGTTAGTTTTTAAAAATGAAAAAAGTTAAATTATTTTAATTCTTTATAAATAAAATGAATGATAACACCATAGATAATCTTTTAGAAAATTGGTACGAAGCAAAACAACAAATATCTAGTTTAGAGGCTAAATTAGACAGTTTTAAAAAAATAGCTGAAAATATAATGGATCATAAGAATTGCGACTCTCTAAACAACGAAAAATATGTATTACAAAGAAAAGATATCAATCGCACAAGTATTTCTAAGAAAGATTTGCCTCTAGAGATATGGAATAAGTATTGTAAAGAAAATTTTTATTCTTCTTTTTATATCTCTAAAGTTAAAAAGAAAAGTATTAAAAGAAGTAGAAAAAGAATTCTAAATAAAAATGATTCTAAAGAATTATAAAAAAATAAAAAATATAATAATATGGAACTTGATAAATATAAATACTTTGAAAATGTATTACCATTTGTAAGAATAACAAAAATTGATTTAGATGATGATATTGTAAAATTATCATCTATTATTACTGAATTAAATTACTATGATATTGTTTTAACAAATAATAATCTTATAAAATTACAAGATTCTATTACAAAATTTATTAATAAAGAAAAAAAGAAATTAGTTAATGAAAGAAATATAAATCCAATCTTTAAAATTGATAATCATATTCTGAGATTTCATTTACAATTTTTATTAAAATATTGATTCATCTATTTTTTAAACTTCTAGTAGTTTAAAAATAAAAATTTGGAACCAGAGGGATTCGAACCCTCGCGTGCGAACACAATCGATCTTAAGTCGACCTCGTTAGACCTCTCCGAAATGGTTCCTATTCTATAGAATGTATTTCTTTAAATTAACATTTAAGATATAAAAAAAAGTTTAGTTTTTGAAAATTAATTTTTCTTTTTTCTTTTTTCTTTTTAATTAACTTTTCTTTTTTCTTATTGATTTACTTTTCTTTTTTCTTTTTAATTAACTTTTCTTTTTTCTTTTTAATTAACTTTTCTTTTTTCTTAATGATTTACTTTTCTTTTTTCTTTTTTTCTTTTTGATTTACTTTTCTTTTTTCTTTTTGATTTACTTTTCTTTTTTCTTCTTCCATCTTTTATTTTATATTCATCTATAATATTATCAACATTTATTACTTCAGATGAAAATGTTAGACATCTTGAAACATCTGTTGGCTTTTGTTTTTTAATTTCTGTGAATTTATCATAGTTTATATATACTATTCTTTCATAAAATCCAATAATATTAATTAAAAATTTTTCTAAATAATATGAATGAAGAGAACCTAGATACCCAATTGATAAAATACAATCTATTGGATTTTCATTATTTAATAGTTTAAGAATATAAGGAACATCAACAAAAACATTTGTAACATTTACAAATAAGTTTTTAATATTAAATTTATATTTATAATTTAAAATATTTATTAATAAATCTTCTTTGTATTTTCTTAATTTATCATTTTTTTCTTTCATAACTTTTGAATTTAAAGTTGTTTCTATTTCCGAACTTAAGATCAATATACGTGAAAAAAGAATAATTAAATGAATCGCTCTTTTTCTAATTTCATCATTTACTAATTCTTTAAATATTAATTCTAAATATTTATTAATATTTTTTATCCAAAACGGAAATAAATTAAAAGGAGAAACTGTCTGCTTTTTAAATTCTTTATAAAAAAATGTTTTTTTGATTTTTTTATTATGATACAAAGCATCAAAACTTTTTTCTTTTAAAATATAATAAATAATATATATTTGTTCTTCTAATAATTTTACATTCATAAATGTAATTATTTCTTTTATTTTTAATTCTAATTCTTCATTATTATTACAATCAATAAAAGAACTTAAGATTCTTACTAAAAAAAATAAATTCTGTTCAAAAGAAATACTTTTAGTTCTTGGATCTATAAAATAAAAGTTCATATTCTCACTTTTGGCTTTACAATGTTTTTCAAAATTACTTGATGTTCTTTCAAACATACAAGGTAAAACATTAAAATTTAATTCATCAAGTAATGAAAATTTTTCTTTTCGACTTAATTCATTATAATATTCTTCATCATTTTTCTTTTGATTTAATATTTTTTCTTCATAAAAATCTTCTATATTAAATTCAATTCTTCCTTTTTTTTTACTATAATCATCTAATAATTCTAGAAAACTATTTGTATACATCTGTTGACAATTCTTGTTTGTTTCACAATCTTTACAAATGTTGTTTTTTGAAAAATGAACACCGCCTAAAAGCATAACTATTGGCAAATGAAATTTTTTTACTTTAAACTTATCAAACATATCTTTTTTAGGTTTTAATAATGTGAATATTGTTGGCCCTGATATTTCATTTATTGTTTTTCCATTTAAAATTATTGGCATTTGACTTTTATTAAATATATTATAATTTTATAATTTATATAATAAATGATATTTGATTTAATAGATCAACATTCAGAATCTAATAATAAAATAGAAGAAATAATTGATATAATTAAATATAATTCATCTATTTTATTAAAAAAAGAAAAGAAAGTATTTCAATATTACAAAGAAAATTTTGGAGAATATGAAGTAAATAAAAACATTTATCCAATTCAATATATGATTTTACTTAATAAAATTGATTTATACTACGCAATTACTAAATATTTAAATACTTACAAAAGAAAATATTCTTATTCTTATATAGATAATGATGATATTCATTTTATATATTATAAAAATAAATCTAGATCTAGATCAAGAGATAGAAGATAGTGATATAAAATGTAAAACTTTTTATATCAAAAAAATAAGTTAATTTATTTATAATCATGTATAGATATTCCCCGACCTATATATTCATTTATAGTTGCTGTTAAAATCTTATTTAATGTGTAATAATCTAATTTAGATATTTTTTGTCTCCCATGCGCGTTATTATTTAGATATGAATTCATCACACTTTTCTTTTCTTTACATAATTTTACTATTTGATTTTCAATAGATCCATTGGCTATTATCCTATGTACATTTACCGGTTTTTCTTGTCCATTTCGCCAAACTCTGCTTATAGCCTGATCTTCTAGAACAGAATTCCAATGAGGTTCAATCGTAATAACATGACACGCTTGTGTCAAGTTTAAACCTTCTGCTCCTACTTTAAAATTACACAGAAGTATTTGTATTTCATCGGTTTCTCTAAATATATTTAGAATCGCTGATCTTTGTTTAGCGCTAGTAGTTCCGTCTAGAATACTTACATTTGTATCTTTTATCAGTGCTCCGTGTAATAAATATAAACAACAAGAGAATGATGAAAATATCAATACTTTTTCTTTACTTTTTATCAATTCTTTTGTAATTTCAAGTATTTTTAATATTTTTGCGCTTTGAAACCCCATTAGATTCTCATCGTGCACTTTTTCTTCAAGTTTGCGAATATGTTCTTTTGTTGAGCAACTTAATGCAGTAGAAGGTAATTCTCCATCAAGTATTTTTTTACATTTATATTTACTTTTACTTTTTTCAGATAGTAAATAGGGTGCAATAGATATTTGTCTTAGTCTTTGAAATAATCCTAATATAACAGCAAATGTTTCTCCACCGGTTTTGTTAATAAGTTTATTATATTCACTCCACAATTCTCTAAAATAAAAAAGATATATATCTAATTCATCTTTAGATAAATCTACTTTATGTTCATGATAAGTAATTGTTGGCATCTTAGATGTTATTAATGGAACATCCTTCATTTGCTTTACAAATAGCATATTATATAAATTATAAGTTTGAAAAGTATTATATCTCCAATGTGTTGGATTATTAACAGTATCGAATCCGCAAAACCACAATAAAGACCACATATCTTTGTCACCGTTTTTACACGGTGTTCCTGTCAAACACCATTTATATTTCCCAACTAAAGCACAAACTGCTCTAAAAACTTTAGTTTTATCATTGCAAAACTTTTGAGATTCATCTGTGATAATATGATCCCATTTAATAGAGAATAAAGCCGATTGTCCGTCTAAATCAGGAGTTGGTTTAGTTTTTCTTTTATATGATGTAATTTTATCTTTATGTAATCCTTCAAAACCTCTTACAAAAGTCTCTTCTGAAGCATTACATCTAGAATCTCCCTTTGTAACTACATCATAAGTCGTTAAAACAATGTCATAATAAAGTATATCTTTATCTGTCATATTCTTTATGTTTTTATTAAACTCTTGATGAAATAATAAAACTTTTGGTTTATCTTCTATCAATTCTCCAGAATATACATCAATTTCAAAAATCTTCTTTATTTCAATGCACCATTCGTCTAAAAGTGTTTTACTACATATTATCAATGTTTTATTACCTTTTTCTAGTTGTGATAATACTAACATGGATCGTGTTTTACCGAGACCCATGGTCAAACATAAAATACCACCACCGATTTTTAAAACATCTGTTTCATTAGAAAAACTATCTTTTTGTCTTGTTTTACACCAATCGATTGCCTCTTTTTGATGATCATATAATCCATCTATTATTTTTTCTAAAGTCATTCTGGAATTATTTATTGATTATATGTTTTAAAAATTCAATTTTAAATAATAAAAATGATTATTTAAAGATAAAAACTTTTAAATTGAAAGTATGGTTATAATTGATGATTATTTAAATTATCATAATAGATATACAAAGATTTATGGTTCTCAAACGATAATATTAATGCAAGTAGGTAGTTTTTTCGAAGTATATGGCACTCCAACAGATGGACCAGATATGAAATATTTAGCAAACATTCTAGATATACAATATACAAAGAAAGATAAAAGTATAGAAGAAGTCAGTCGTAAAAATCATTATCTTCTTGGATTTCCACTTTATACATTACAAAAATTTATAGATATTCTAATAAATAATCATTTTACAATTGTTTTAATAGAACAAGTAACACAGCCACCAGAGCCAAAAAGAGAAGTTACGCAAATCATATCTCCAGCAACATACACAGAATTTCAAAAGAATCCAGAAATGAATAACTTTTTAATGTCTGTTTATTTTTCTAAAGGTAAAGATAGAATAACGAATTCTCTTATTATAATGTCATCTATATCATGGGTTGATGTTGTAACAAATGAATCATTTATAATAGAAACAAATGATTTAGATTCTAAAATCAATATCGAGGATACTCTAAAGACAATTATAAATAATAATCCGAGTGAAATAATTATATTTTGTGAGAATGGTATTGATTATAAATTATTAAGAGATTTTGTATCATGTATTCCATCAAATATATGTATTCATGATAAAACGATGGATACAATAAATGAAAATTACTTTAAATTATCATATCAGACAACTGTTCTTAAGAAAGTATTTGATAATACAGGATTATTAAGTGTAATCGAATATCTAGATCTAGAAATGAAACATAACGCAATAATTTGTTTTACTTATCTGATTCAATTTGTTTATGAACATAATGAAAAGATTTTAAATGGTATTAAAAAGCCGGTTTTCATGGAGAATAATAAATATCTTCAGTTGATTAATAACGCTCTAACAAATTTGAATATAATATCAAATAATACTAATTCTAAAACATCATCAGTTATAAATCTTTTAAATAATTGTAAAACAAATATAGGAAAAAGATTTTTTAAGAAATGTTTGATACATCCATTAATAAATTCACAACATATTAAAGAAAGATATGATGAATGTGAATCTTTTCTTAATAATGGATTTTATGATTTGATTCGTCTGAAGTTAATTAATGTATGTGATATTGAAAGATTATATAAACGTATTTTAATGAAAACATTACAACCACCAGAAATGAATGGAATTTATAGCACGTTTAACAATATTAATGATATAATTCATATGATGTATGAGAAGGAATTTGATTTATTAAATAAATATTCATGGTCAGATGAGAAACAAATTGAAATAACAAATATAGTTGAATATATGTCTAGATATGATTTTAATGAAATGGATAAAGTAAATACAAATCAAATAATTCGTAATTTGTTTAAAAAAGGTATTTATCCTGAATTAGATGAACTACAGAATGAAATATTTATTCTTGAGAATATTTTTGAGAATGTAGTAGAATGTTTAAATTCTGGATGTGATTCTGAATTTAAATTAACTAAAAATAAAGATAATATAAAATCAATTAGTGTAACTACAAATAGATTTCAAAATTTATTAAAAGATAAATCAAGATATTTAAATATAAATAGTTTACTTAAAGAAAAATGTAATCTTTCAATTGATGATATATCTTCTAAACCTCTATCATCACAAAATAAGAATAATTTAAAGATAAGTTTCAAAGGTATGGATGAGAATCAAGTTAAATTATCTGAATTACAAACAGAATTTAGAAATAAAGTAGTTCAAGTGTATATGGATGAATTAACATATATTTATGATAATTTTAAAAATTTATTTATATTTATTATAGATTTTATTGGTAAAATTGATTTTTATACAACAAATGCTTTCAATTCTAAAAAATATTGTTTAAGAAAGCCTGAAATTGATGAACAAGAATATGGATATATAAAAGCAAATAAAATACGACATATATTAATTGAAAATATTCAAACAGATATTCCATATATAGCAAATGATATAGAAATTGGATATGATAAAAAAGGAATGTTATTATATAGTTATAACGGTGCTGGTAAGTCTAGTTTGTTAAAAAGTGTTGGTAATTCTCTAATTATGGCACAAAGTGGATGCTATGTTCCATGTGATCGTTTTATTTATAGTCCATATACTAAAATATTCTCAAGAATACCAAGTTCAGATAATTTAAGACAATCATTATTTCAAGTTGAAGTTTCAGAATTAAGAACAATAATTAAAAAATCAGATAGAAAATCATTAGTTATATCTGATGAATTATGTTCTGGAACTGAAAATATATCAGCATTGTCTTTGATTTCATCCTCTATTGATTTTATGTCAAGAAATGAAATATCTTTTCTTATGGCTACTCATTTACATGATTTAACAGATATATCAGTTGTAAAGAACGCTAAAAATGTTCATGTATATCATCTTCAAGTAACATGTGATGAAAATAATGATTTAGTTTATAATAGAATATTAAAGGAAGGACAAGGTTCGAGGGAATATGGTCTAGAAGTGTGTAAATCGCTAGATTTACCAGCAGAATTTTTATTATGTGCTAATAAGATAAAACAAGAACTTAAGGGCTTTAGTAAAACGATTGTTCCTCTGAAACCAAGTGTTTATAATAATACAGTATTTTTTGATGTGTGTAATCTTTGTAATAACAAAACTGAAGAAATACATCATATAGTAGAACAACATAAATCAAATGAAGATGGAATCATTGAAGAAGAAAATATTCATAAAAATAGAAAAAGTAATTTAATAAACGTTTGTTCATCTTGTCATGATGATATTCATTCAAATAAAATAAAAGTTAATGGATTTAAACAAACAAGCAATGGAGTAAAACTTGATTATGAGAAGAATATATTTATTATTGAGGATGATGATTTAGATATTCGTGTAAAAGAATTAAAGAAAGAAGGAAAATCGTTAAAAACAATTTTTAATATTATTTCTGAAGAGTTTAAGAATGAAAAAATTACAATGTATAAAATTAAAAAAATTTTAACTTAAAAAGAATTTTACTTTTAATAAATAGAATGTTATTAAAAGTTTTACTATTATCATTATTCATGCCTTCTAGATCTCATTTGATAAATAAGAAGGAATTAGCAAGACAATATGCTGATTATACGACTATTTACAAAAAACAATATACAGTAAATGGATTTGATAATTTTGTAACAAATCTTCAACGTATTGAAGATTATAATAAGAAATATGGTAATTGTAGGATGTATTTATCTAAATATAGTGATGAGACAACAGATGATGAATTTTTAATTAAGAAGTGTAGATAAAATTATTTTTAAACTTATAAAATTTAAAAATATATATATTTATTTATTAAAACATGTTCGTTTATTGTGTCCATGGTATCCGCAATTACCACATTGTATTATTTTTGATTTTGGCATATTTATACGACAAAAATTAGATATACGATCAATATATTCTTCCAACTCTCTGTTCGTTTTTTCATATACTGGTGTTATAATTCCCTTTTCTGATAATATATATGGTAATAGATCTTTTTCATATTCTCTAAATTGGGGAATATATTTATTTTTGCATATCATTTTAAAGTAGGCATGATATAGATGATATAATCTACGTTGTCTATTTTCTTCTATGCGTTCTATTTCGTGTCTAAAATGTGTTAATTCGAATTCAACGTGTCTTCTATTTTCTTCATCTATTAAAGCTTGAATTCGATCTTCTTCTTCATATTCTTCTAAACGTCTTTCAGCTTCACGCTGTCTTTGTAGTCGTTCTTCTTCTTCTATCTGACGTTGTCTTTCTTCCTCCTCTTGTATCTGACGTTGGCGTTCGTTATGACGACGTATTCTTTCTTGTTCAGTTATACCATGAAATTCTTCAAATAATCGTGTATTAATTATTCTCTCTTCTAACAATACATCGAATGTTCTATCATGTTGTTTGTATATGAAATCTTTTTGATACAATAAACAAGTAGTATCATCTATAAACAGACCATGCATCTCAAACTGTTTTTTCATCTTATACAGTGCGTCAGAATATTTTTTATCATTGTTTTTGATTAGAATATGATTGATTTTTGTCATCACATTTCGTGACAAACATATATCAAACTCGGTTTTTGAACCATAGTAATCATCATTAATGTTAATACCTTCCTTTTTTCTACAATATGTTGCATGAATGTGGACTGCACGTGATTCACCGTGGTAATCTAAACACCATCCACAGAAATGATGTTTACATCTTGAGCATTTGATTGAAAAACATCCATCAAATTCATTAAAGCCTTGATTACATGATGGACACTTGGGTGTGAGTAGTTCAGACCATTCGTTCACAATAGACATTGTTTCATCTTTTTGTTCTTTATTGATCTGAAGTGTATCTATTTCAACTTTGTAACGAAACAAGTTATTCCAAATCTTGTGAAAGACGTTGAAACTATCTTTAGATAAGGAACGTGATATTTCATACAAATCGAGTGTAAATCCGCACCCAGGATTTAGACATACTATGCCATTCATGTCTTTGTTAATTTTAGTTTTTATCATGTCAGGTGTAATATTTATGAGATAATTCACTAAACATTCACTACATGTGCTGTTTTTACATGAATCACATGTAATGCAATCATTAATAATGGTATCAAAACAACAGGAACAGTTCATACTTTGAATATATGTTTATCGTTAAAAAGGAAAAATATAAAATCATTTTTTTTCCATTATAATAAATATGAAAGAGAAAGAATTAATTATATATATTATTAAAAATATAAAAGAGATTATAGCAGATGAAAATATTATTAACGAAACATTAACAAAAGATGAAATTAACGTTCTTGAAAAATATAAAAATAAAATTGTAATATCTTTTTTAAATTATTTTAATGGTAAATCAAGTTTTTTTATTGACATTGGTGATGATTATAAAAATGTAGAATTACTTAAAAAGATTTTTAAGTGCATAGATATGATTATTGATAATATCGATCTAGTTACATTTGAAGAGTTAAATAAATTATTAAAAGATAAAAAAGATTTAAATTTAATGAAAAGATATGAAAATTTATTTTTAAAAATTGTAAAAAGTGATTTAAAAGATGAACTTAAAAAAAATTTATTATTATTATTAACGGATGATGAAAAATCATGGCATAAACTTAGTATACAAATAAAAGATAAAGATGAATATGATGAAATATTAAAAATAATATATATTCCATCTAATGATTTAGCAAAAAGATTAAAAAGTAGAATTACAATATTTAATAGCACGAACATCTTAAAAACTTTAAACGATAAAACAAATAAATATTATTATTTTTATAAAAATTATTGTAAAGTTATTAGAAATCATACAGATTCTAAATATCCAAATGTTTATCTTATTTTTTTCAAACATTTTTATTACGGGTATAATTTTGATAATTTTTGTAAAGATATTGAAGATGATATTGATTTGCTTATTGTATTAGATAAAATAAATATTATGTTATATTTACAAGGTATGGTTGATCACTTGTATAACACCAAAAAAAAAGAATTAACAATACTAATAAAATCTTTTGAAGAACCTTTAGAAAGATTTACTACAGAACAATATAAAGATGATATTACCAACATAATTTTTAATGATAAAGAAATTAAAGATGATGAGATACATGATACATTAAATATTCTTGAATGCTGTTTATTAAATATTGCAGAGAATAAAACTTTTAATATATACTATAAATACTATTTGAAAAATAAATTTCTTAATAAAATTACGAATGATTTATTACCTAAATTTAAATCTATTATAAGACAAAAAGAATTAATAGCTGAAGAAAAAAGAGAAAAAAGAGAATGTAAAGACATATTAAAACCTACACGACCAATTCCGTTAATACCAATAGCACAAATAGCACCAACAGCACCAATAGCACCAACAACACCAATAGTATCAGAAGTATTAATACCTACGCTACCAATAGTATCATCCGAAAATAATAAAAAAAAATATAAAATAATTGATGATTTATTTGTTAATTATCACTTTAATAATTCTGATATTGATAATATAAGATTTCAGTTGTCTAATTATGATTCGTATACTATGAAAGATATTAATTATGTAAAAAAAATAATAATTTTTTATTTTTTATTTAAATATTTATTATTAATAATCGGTAAAATTACATTTGACTTACAAAATGATGGTATATTATATATTGATGGAGGTTTATCTATTGTTTTAAATAATGAAAAGAATTTGAATTATAAAACATATGATATAGATCTAAAATATATTCCATCAAAAGAAGATATTAGTGTTAAAGACCAGATAGAAATAATTAAAAATAAATTTTATAAATATTCTGAAAATTTTAGTAATGAATGTAAAAAAATTAATATAGACGATATTGAATTACTTAAACATATAGAGGATGAAAAAGCAACACCTATTATAAATGATATCATCAATAGTATAAAAAATTCAATTGAATTTAACATTGTTGGTGAAGAAGATGTAGATAGAGGTATAATTAAATATGGTATTCAATATAAGTATAAAACAATAAGAGATATAATAATCGAAACTCCAGTCTTTAATATGATTGATATTTCTGTATGCAATAAAGAATTAAATAGTTATAAATTATTTATAGAAATAACAAAAGATAATAAAATATTCTATAAGCAGATACCAACTGATAATTTTATAATAAATTTTGTAAGTATAGATTATCTAAAACAAAAATTCGAATTATTATCATCTGATAAAATTGCAGATTATATTGATACTGTTCCAGATATACCTATAGAAAAAACAATAGAATTTATAAGAAAAAAAATCTTAAATCAGTCATTTGCTTTAAATAATCTTTCAGATGGAAAAAAGAAAAGAAGTTTAAGAAAGTTAAAGAAAAGTTTAAAAAGAAAAAGTTTAAAAAGAAGTTTTAGAAAATTAAAAAAAAGTTTTAAAAGAAAAAGTTTTAGAAAATTAAAAAAAAGTTTAAAAAAGAAAAGTTTAAAAAGAAAAAGTTTTAGAAAGTTAAAGAAAAAATCTTAAATTGAATTTTAATTTTATCTAAATTAAAATTATTACATGTTTCAATGAATCGGCTAATTCTTAAAAGTTCTTCATTACTACAAATCGCATCGGATCTGCACTTAGAAATTGGTTTTAAAAGGATTATAAAACCTCATAAACCATTTTTAATTTTAGCTGGAGATATTGGTTATCCTTCACAAACAAATTATAAAGATTTCATGCTAGATATGTCATCTATGTTTGATAAAGTATTTATATTATCTGGAAATCATGAATTTGATACTTTAAAAGATTGTTCTGATATATCTCCAACTGAATTAAGAATTAAAAACATTTGTGAAATGAGAAATAATCTATTTTATCTTCAAAAAACAGAACATACTATAGATGAACAAGATAATATTGTTTTAGCAGGTTGTACATTATTCTCTGAACTTCCTAAAACTAAAAACTTATATCATTTAGATCATAGTGCGTGGTTACAGAACATAACAGAACAAAATAAACGCAAAAATTACATAATAGCAACTCATCATTGCCCTCACGTATCATTAATAAAATCAAAATTTCGTAATTTTATTCCTAAATACTTTACAAGCGATCAAAGTCATATATTTTCTAAAGATAATGTTTTTATGTGGATTTTTGGTCATACACATGATAATGTGAATATATTGAAAGATAATACATTTTTTGTAACAAATCAATATGGTAAATTTGAACATTCAATTAGAAATTTTAAATGAAATTAAAATATTTTTTTATCATAAATGATAACAAAATATAAAGATGGCGCTAGTATACAACAAATAGGTTTATCTGCTATTTTAAGATCTAAATATGGTAAATTTACAAATGAAAGAAAATTATTAAATAATATTGTTCATAGCGCAGATATAGATGTTAGATCTAACAATAAATATAGAGATATATCTCATAGTTATGATGAAAATGCTGAAGTCATTTTAAATAGACTATTGAATTATTTAAAAAGTCCGAAATCATCTCGTATGAAATATAAAAAACCATTGTCAAATAAATCATCTACATCATCAAAATCAAAAAAAGGAAGATCCAAGAGACGAAAATCATTAAAAAGACAAATTAAAAATTAAATTAATAATGCTTGTTCTGATGTAATATATTTGCGATTATTTGGATCTTGTGGGTGTCCACCATTAGGACCATTATTATATTTAGGTTGTTTATATATTTTTTCTACAATTCCAGCATTGATAAAATTTAATTTCTTTTCAAACAATATTCTATTATGTATAAAAAAACAATTAACACCTTTGTTATCACAATAAACTAATGTATAATTATATTTTTTACATAAGTTATTTAAAGCCAACAATGATGCACCGAAATAATTAGTTCTATCCCAAATATTATTTCTATCATAAATCATTACTTTATCTTCATTATGCAAGTGAGTTGCATTATATTCACATATGATAATATCACAACTGTAATATTTCAATATCTCATGTAGACAATAAAAATCATTAGTGTCGATATCAACGCATACTAAATTAATATGTTGTGGAACATCATACTTATTAAATAATTCTATAATATTTTCTTTATAAATATACTCTTTTCTTAAATTTATTGTAAGATTTTCATTTGAACCATCCATTTGTAATCCATTCCAATTAAAAAATTCTCTCAAAATACGCGTATTACATTCATAACCATTTTCTACACCAAATTCAACAAAGAATTTATGATGATTATCATTATTATATATAAGTTCTACTAATTTTAATGTAATACCATCTTCTCCATTTTGAGAAAATATTTTTTGTTCATAAGGTTCAAGATTAATCATTATTATAATAACAAAAGTTCTTTTAAATTTAATTAGATTTTTTCTTCATGACAATTTGTACATATATATAAATGATTACGTAAATTTACTTTCATTAATCCATTACATGAATTACAGTGTTCGTGATAATTTAATTTAGCGTAATTTGTTGAATTCATGTATATTTTAACATATTTTGGAAAGCATTTATCGCATACGTTGCAAAATAAATGACTTTTTCTGTCGACATTACATTCTCTACAATTGTAGCAATGATATAAGTTATTATTATAACATTTTATACAATGATGATATTCACATATTATTCTTAATAATTCAGTTGGTAAATGTTTGACACAATCCATAATTTTATATTTATATATAAAAAAACAATTATATAAAAATAAAATGGATGAAATTAAATATATTCTAAATAAAATAGAATCATCAAATGTTGGAAAAGAACCTTTTTATCATTTATACATCGAGGATATTTTTCCAGATGATTTTTATAATAAATTAAAAAGTAAATGCACCAATCCAGATAAAATAGAATCTAGAGAACAAGATAATAAAACATTTGTTAATTCAAGATTTAATTTTACAAAGTATATTGATTACGACCCGATATTAAGTAAATTAAATAAAATTTTTGATAATAAAGAAATAAAAAAATCTATATTATCAAAGTTTTATTTAAATCCTAATTTTTTTTCTGAATTACAAATACATAAAGATGAATTTGAATTTGTATACACTGGAAAAAATAAATTTCAAAATATTCATACTGATATTCCTTCAAAATTTTTAAGTTTTGTATTTTATTTTCCAAATGATGATGATACTCTTTCTGAAGAAGAACAATACAACAATGGAACAATTATGTATGATAAAAATATGATACCATTTAAAAATGCTAAATATAAATCAAATTCTGTTTGTATTTTCGCACAATCCTTCCATTCATATCATGGTTTTCACACAACAATTGAAAGAACAGCATTAGTTATGTTTTATATAAATAAAGAATTACATGAAAAATATGAAAAAACTATTGGTATGGTTTATCAATCTAAAGAAAATAGAATTAAAGCATTTAAAAATAATATTTTACATAAACTAACAAATTATCCACTTTTAGAATATAAAAATTTTTCATTATCTGATGCATTTGAAAATTGTAAGATAAATGAAGAAAAAGGAAGAATAATTATATAATTTTTTTAAATAATTTTTTATTTAAAAAAAAAAATTTGTATTACAAAATAAAAATGAATCATAGAACAATAAATGTTTATGAAAAGGATGAAGAAGAAATTGTGAAAGAGTTGTATTCAATTTTTAAAAATACAGTTATTAATATTTTTATATTCATATTATGTATATTTTTATTCTTGAATCCTTTCTTATTATCAAATGTTTTACTATTTATATCAATCTTTTTGCTTGTAAAAGTAAGTTTAAATGCTTTATTTTCATCATCTACAACAAGTGAAACAACTTATATTAAAGAAAAAGAAGAAGATAATAGTTTAGTTAGTAGATTATTAAAACAAAATAAAATTTTAAAAAATAAAATTAATAATTTAGAAAAAGAAGAAAAAGTAATTCCCAAATTATTTAAAAAGAGAAAGATTAATTTTATTACAGAACCTTTTGTATTCGATTTTAAACAAAAAATTAAAAAAGACACAAAAGAAGATGTTAAAGAAAATAAAGATGATGAAATAGTTCCTGAAATAGTAAAAACTGGACAAGATTTATCATTACCAGCAGAATTACCTAATATTAAAGAAGAAATTATTGAAGAAATCAAAGAAGAATATGAAAATGATTTTGAAAATGATTTTGAAAATGATTTTGAAAAAGATGTAGATGAAAGTTATTCGATTCTTGAAAAAGAAAAAGATGAATCTTTATAAAATATTTAATTTTAATTTTAATTATATTTAATTAAAATAAATGGCTGAAAATATATTTACAGGTCCATCTAATATTACTTCTTTAGAACAAATGCTTAGTATATCTTCATATATAATACCAAATGGTTTTGCAGAAATTGGAGATCATGCGTTTGAAGGATATTATAATCTTGAAAGTATAATTATACCTAATTCTGTTACTAAAATTGGAAATAATGCATTTAGTTTATGTGGTAAATTAAAAAGTATAATCATTCCAAAAAATGTTAAAGTTATAGGAGATAATGTATTTAGTTGGAGTGGGCTTAGGTCTATATCTATATATGATTATATAATTATTGGAAGAAAGATATTTGATGGATGTCATAAACTTAGTAAAATTAATATAATTACTTCAAATTCTGAATCTTTTGAAAGTTTAAAAAATAAAATAATATCACAAGGAATAAGTAAAGATATTGTTTTTAATGAAATAAAATATGCTGAATTAGATGAAATTATATTATCTATTAATAGATTAGATGATAATAAATTAAAAGAGGAGGAAGATGAACGACCTTCTAAAAGGATGAGAACTGAAAAAAAAGAATATATTGATACAACTAAAATAGATGATATTAGCATTTTTGAACGTGTTTTTAGTTTTCTTGGTTTTGAAGATGGCAAAAAAAGAAAATCAAAAAAGAAAAGAAAATCAAAAAAGAAAAGTAAATCAAAAAAGAAAAGTAAATCAAAAAAGAAAATTATTTCAAAAAGAAAATAAAATTTTTATATAAATTTGTATAAAAATTATAAACAAGTTAAAGACTGATTCATATAAATAAAGAATATATAATGAAACTTATTATTGATTGTAGAGAATCGAAATTGATTGAAGAATGTAATAAAGTTAAAGAAAAATATAAAGATATTGAAATTATTACAAAAAATTTAGATTTAGGAGATATTATAATCCAAGATAATGAAGAAAATGATAAATTAATTATTGAAAGAAAATCAGTTTCAGATCTGTTATCAAGTATAACAGATGGAAGATATACTGAACAATCATTTAGATTAAATGGTATTGAACATGAAAATCATAATATTATCTATCTTATTGAAGGAACTTTTAAAAACTTAACAACACAGAAACAAATGGTTTATTCATCTGTTTTTAGTTTGAATCATTTTAAAGGTTTCTCTGTTTATCGTAGTGAAAATGTTGCAGAAACGGCATTTATTATATTGAATATGGCATATAAATTAAATAAAGAAAAAGATAAGCAATCATATTATCCAAAAGATGATTCAAGAATTGAAAAAGAATATATTTCAGTTGTAAAAAAGAAGAAAAATGAAAATATTACAAAAGATAATTTTATGGACATCGTTTTATGTCAAATTCCTACGATAAATGAAGTAACAGCTAAGGTTATATCATCTAAATTCTCAGATTTATTTGATTTAATTCAACATCTAAAAGATGATCCAACATGCATAGATGGTTTGTCATATACAACATCAACTAATCAAGTTAGAAAAATTAGTAAGACTTCTATATCCAATATAAAGGAGTATTTCAAAATTTAAAAATGTAATACCTTTTTTTGGTATTATATTAAAATGATAATTTTACTTATTTGAACCCCATGGTAACCAATAATTAAATTGTATATTATATCTTTCTGATATTTTGGCATCTTCAGTACTCATAGATTCAACACCATGAAATAATTTATCATCTCTGAAAAAAATTAATGCAGAATTCTTTTTACATGGTACTTTATGAGTGAAAATAAAATTATCAGGATTATGATGTACAACTCCTTTACAAGTAAAACCTTCTTGTTTAGGCTTATACATTGCTGTACCTAAATGTTCCATATCATCTGTTTCTGGAAAATAGAAAATACAAGTCATAACTTTTTCTTTTCTATCTGTATGTGGTCCAAGATAATAACCCTCCTTATGTTTTGTTAATAATAAAGTTGGGTTAAGAGAATTCTTTATTGTTGTTATATCTTCTCCTGGAAATCTTAGATTATATCCTTCATCAAATTTATCTCTAAACGATTTAAATACTTTTTCAGATGATAAAATATTTTTTAATTGTTTAAAAAAATCTAATTGGAGACAATTTTGCAATTCTTCAGGTACATAAATTTGTTCTCTTGTATCGTACGAACCAAAAAAATCTCTTTTACTTCCAACATGTACTTGCTTTTTATAGAAAGGAGTAACGTTTTGTAAATTATCAAATATTTTATTATAATATTCAATTGGAAATACATTCTCTACAAAAATGTAATTAGAAGGTTTATCATGTATTTCTGAAATGTTAATTTTATTAGAAACATGTTCAATTATTGTATTTTCATCCATATTATTTTTATATTATTAAATTTCTTTTTAAATAACATAAGGTTCAAAAAAAATTGATTTTTTTTTACAGGTTTAATAAAAAATATTAGTTTCTGTATTCACGTCCAGATATGAGCAAAAAAGTTACTTTTTCTTCCGATGTTAAGACTTTTGATGGTCATTCCGATCATCATTTACTTAAATATGCTAAATTATGCATAGGTTATTTTGATGAAAAAGTAAAAACGCCTAGAGATGTTATTTCTGTTATTGGTAAAGACAGACATTTATTAGATGTCTGTATAAAAGAGGCTTTATTGACTAAAGGAAAACTTGAACAAATAAAACAGATAGAAAGTCAAATCGAAAAAGAAGAGAGGCTTCAAATGATTCAGAAGGATTTGAATGAATACGATTATTTTTGGGATACGCCTATATGGCGTATGAAGGCTGATAAACATAAAAAAATCAAGGTTCCAATACTTAGAATCGGTTGTAGAGATAAAAATTTGTCTCAATGTCTTGAGTATCAACATCTTAAGTGGTTTATGGGGTTCATACAACTCTTACATAATACGGATGAAATTCTGTTTTGGCAAGAAACGATGTAATAGCGTAAATAAAATATATCTAGTTTATAATATAATACCAAATTGGTATCATATTTTTTATTTTATAAAAATTTTTTATATAAAATAGACTTTAAAGAATATATATTTAAATATAATATAAATATGGATAATGATATTATATTTTATACTGTTATTGGATCTTTAATTATATTTTTTTGTTCTGTTATTGGATTAATAATAAAAAAACATAATGAAGATTTAAATAAAATAAAAAAACAAGTTTTAGAGTATTCTATATCTATTATTAGTAACAAAAATTGTAAAGTATCACCTCTAAAAGAAATTATAATAACAAAAGATGATCAAGAAGAAAGTAATAAAATAATAAAAGAAATTATAAATAATATATTAACAAAAATAGAAGAAAAAACAAAAATAGAAGAAGACAAAGAAGAATATTCAAAAGATTTAAAAGAAATAAAAAAATTGTTAGATGAAATATTACAAAATACAAAAGAAAATGAAATAATAAATAAAATTAATGAAAATAAAAAAAGAGAAAATGAAGTTTTAAATTCAGTATTAAAAGAAGAAATAAAAGAAACTGAAATATTAAATAAAAAATTAGAAGAAAGAAAAAGAATTTTAGAAAATGAACAAATGAAAATAGAAGAAGAAAATGAAAGAAAAAGAATTTTAGAAAATGAACAAATGAAAAAAGAAGAAGAAAATGAAAGAAAAAGAATTTTAGAAAATGAACAAATGAAAATAGAAAATGAAAATGAAACAAAAAATATTGATTTAGATAAAATATTTTTAAAAATAAAAGATATGAATGATAACGTAAACGCAGAGAAAGAATTGCGAAAAATTAAACTAAAAAATATATTAGAAAATAAACAAAAACAAAAGTAACTTAAGTAAAAAAAATCTTTTCTTAATATAATATAAATAAAATGGTTGAAACTAAAGAAGAATATTGTAATATGTGTTCAATACCAACACCATTAGCTTTTTCTGAAGATGATGATAATGATGATTATAAGGTAATAAAACATAAAAATAAACGAAACAATTTCATGACAATATGTAATACAATAGCTGTAATAATGATATTATTTGCATTATATGTAATTTTTATATATAAAAAGTAAAAGAGAGATATTAGAAATAAAATAAAATAATATTTTTGTAAAAAGGTGATTTCGTATTAAATATGATTAAGTATATTTAAAACGTATAAATAAATAATAAAAAGATGTCAATAGATTTAGATATTTTATACATAAATAATAAAATTTTACAAAATTTTCAAAGTGAAAAAGAAAAAATAAGCGAATTTAAAGAAAAATTAGAAGACATTGAAAAAAGTCTTGAAATTATTAATTTAAGATCGAATGTTAAAGATACTTTAATCTTAAAGAAAAATGAATTAAAAGATTATATAAATGATTTAGAAACTGAACATTCTAAAAATTTTTATATAATCGAAAGCGCTGTTTTAATTGAAAAATATAAAGAAATTTTAGAAAAACCTGAAAAAATTAGTTTTATGGGTCGCTCTTCTAAAAATAATAAAGAAAAACAAACAATTATTAATAATTATATTGAATTAGCTAATAAATACGTCGATTTAAATATAAATATTGATAAAAAAGATAAAATTATCTGTAAAAATTGTAACGGTAAAGAATTTGACATTGATGAAGGTAATATTTATATATGCTGTGAATGTTCTGCTCAACAATACATCCTTAAAAATGTATCGTCGTATAAAGACATTGACAGAATAAATATATCGAGTAAATATTTGTACGATAGGGCAATCCACTTCCGCGATTGTATAAACCAGTACCAGGGTAAGCAAAATTCAACTGTAAATGAAAAAGTTTATACTGATCTTGAGAGAGAATTTGAATTACATCATTTACTTGTTGGTGATAAAAGCACTCATAAAAATGAGAGATTTAAGAATATAACAAAAGAACATATAAATATTTTCTTAAAAGAACTCGGATATACTAAACACTATGAAAACGTAAATTTAATTCATTATAATATGACTGGTATAAAACCAGATGATATAGGTTATTTAGAAAATAAATTACTTGAAGACTTTCATATTCTGACTGAAATGTATGATAAAATGTATAAACATATTGATCGAAAAAACTTTATAAATACCCAATTCGTATTATTTCAGCTTTTAATCAAGCACAAACACCCTTGTAAAAAAGAAGATTTCTCAATGTTAAAAACTATCGATAGACTTAATTTTCATAATGAAGTTTGCAAGAATCTTTTTCAAGCGCTGTCATGGTCGTTTAAACCATACTAAAAATCAGTTCAAATAAAATCTAATAGAAATAATAATTTCTGTATCTATAAAATTGATTAAAAGATATTAAAAGTTATAATTATTTAAAGTATTAGATTTAATTTTTTAAATATCCTACATTTTAATTTTTGTAAAAAATTACAAAAATAATATTCATTTTAAAACACATATTTTAATTAACGATTATATTTTTGTAAAATTTTACAAAAATTATATGCATTTTCAAATTTTGATTTAAAGAAATGAATTTATAAATAAAATAATAATATTATAATGGAAATTATTAATAATGATAAATTGGATATTGTGAGTATTATTGAAAATACTTCTGTTGATATGTTTACTAAGTCTATTACAAGCAAGATAATTGATAAAATATCTAAAAAATTTACTACAAAAGATCAACAGATATTTATAGCAAGTTTTTATTGTTTTTTAAATCATCAGTCGAAAAATGAGTTTATAATTGATTTTGATACTGTCTGGAAATGGTGTGGTTTCTCAAGAAAAGATCCTGCAAAACGATTATTAGAAAAAAATTTCATAAAAGAAGTCGATTACCAAATTAAAAGCGCTCCACCGACTGGTGGAGCGCTTTTGGATACTGTAAATGGAGGTCAAAATAAAGAAAAAATAACACTTAGTATAAACACTTTCAAAAAGTTTTGTTTGAAAGCAGGAACAAAAAGAGCAGATGAAATACATGATTATTATTTAAATTTAGAAGAACTTATACACGAAATAACTTTAGAGGAGCATAAGAAAGTAAATGAATTAAATAATAAATTAGAATTAGAAAAAAAAATATCTGAAAATATTATTAAAGATTTGAATAAAAAAATTGAAAGAAAACAGCGTGATAAATATGCAAGATCTCATTGTGTTTATATTTTAAGCAATGATTTTTTTAAAGGATATTATAAAATTGGTAAATCTTCTTCTTTCAATAATAGATTGAATAGTTATGCTACTGGGGCGCCTAATGATTATAAAGTTGATTATGTAATAAAAGTTAGAAACAAAGGAGAAGAATCAACTGTCGAAAGCATGGTTTTACAAATTTTAAGCAAATTTAGAGTAAAAAATCATATGGATCAAGATAGAGAGTGGTTATATGGAGTTAAATTAGATGTTATTATGAAAGAAATGAATAATTGTATTAAATTTATAAATGATTCTAGAGATAAATATAAAGATTGTGAGCAAGTAAAAATTGATATAAATATTAATGAAGAAGATGATATTAATAATCAAGATGAAGTAGATGAAGAAGAGACTGAAGACAAAGAAGATAATATTATTGAAGAAGATTTAGAACAAAATAATAACGAAAAAAATGAAGACGTCGAAAAAGAAGATGAAGATGAATTAAAATCTACGAAGGTTAAAAAAGTATATAATAGTAAGTATAATATTGATAATATAAAGTTAAGAGAAAAAAATGATCCAATTGATTTCAAAAAATTTGTTTTGGATTGTTGTGAAGAAGGTTCTGGTTTTCATGTAATTCAATCTGACTTAAAATTAGCATTTAAAATATGGGGTAGAACACCTATGGAGATGGTTGAAACACAGTTTATACTTTTTATGAATTCAAATTTTAAAGACACTCGAATTTTTATTGATAATCAAAGAAGGCATGTTTTTACTGGATTAAGATTAAAACCACTAATTTATACTAAAACAGTTTGTAATTTTGATTTCGAGGAATTTATTGAGAAAGAATGTGCTGTCAATAATTTATATAAGATAAGTTATCACGATTTTCTTCATTATTTTACTGAATGGAAGAAACAATTAGATCCAGAGTTTAAATTGAATAAATATGATGTTCTTAATATAAAAGAAGTTCTTGAATCTTTTTTCTGTAGAGGTAGAGTTCTTACTTCATCACAAAGTAAGACTAAAAATTTAGTTGGAATATTAGGATTAGGAATAAGATATAATAACTTTGGTATTGTTGATAAAAAACGCCATAATAAAATTGTGAAAGAATTCGATGTCAAAACTAAAGAGTTACTAAGAGAATATGATTCAATTATTTTATGTGCTAAAGAAATTAATATACCATTTACAACATTTACTAACTATCTTAGTGACCAAACAGTTATTCGTGGTAAATATTATGAATTAGCGTAATTTTTTAATCCTTTTATTATAACATAATAAAAAGACAGTTAAAGTTTTCAAAAAAATTGAATTTATTATTTAACTTTTCTGTTAAAATTTAGAATTCACAATGAATAGTTCATTTAGTACGGATATTTTTGTTGTTGAGAATGGTAGGAAAGTTGTTCTTTCTATTCTCGATGATGATTCTCTTGAATCAATAAGACAACAGATTTATAAACATACACCATCGCATTGTAAAATCTGTCTTGTGTGTGATGAACACACTCCAAATGGTTCACTTTCTAATTTATCATATGAAGAATATGTTAAATTGTCTGATAACCCTATTCTTGTCTATCCTGTGAATACAAAAACAAAAATTTGGGGTAAAACTGTTTTATATTGTAAATTGAATAAAATAGATTTATCAAAATTCAAAGATATTGAAGACCATTTGAGAATGAAAACAAAAGTAGATATAGAATTTGATATAGAATTTGAAACTGAATATGAAGACGGTTTTGTAGAATATGAAAGTTATACGATTACGATTCCAGAAACTCCTAGTCCAAGAAAACTCAAACAAAAGTTTGTAATCCCAGAATCTCCTTTGAACAGTCCACAAAAAGTCAATGAAAAGGTTGTAATCCCAGAAACTCCTTTGAACAGTCCAAAAAAAGTCAATGAAAAGGTTATAATCCCAGAATCTCCTAAACAAAAAGAAAAAAAACTTATATATCATCATGAAGCATTTCAAAAGTTCTATGAACAACTAGAAAAAGAAAAAAATGTAAAAAAGAATGTTATAAAACCAAAAAATACTTCAAAATCTAAAAAGAAAAAAGACAATCAGCCATCTCTTATGAGATATTGTGCTTTGAAACTCGTACCATTAAAATAATTTATCTTTTTATAACTTAAATAAGTTATAAAAATTATTTATTATAATTTTCTTATATCGTCTAAATCTATAAAACTTAAATCTTCATCGTCTATGTTAAATTCAAAAGATCCCATCATTTTTTCAGTTTTCACACAATATAGATTAAAGTGTACCACTTCACAACTACCTAAGTATTTATGTTTTTGAATCAATATATTATTCTGACTATTTAAGTAAAAAGAAGAACAATCATCTATTTTTTTAATAAATTTTGGACATTCTGTTCTGTGAAGCGCGTCTGGTATTTGTTCTGTCTTCATATTTACTATTTTAAAACAATTATCTGACGTCATACACTTTTCTAAATTGACTTTTATTCTTTTAGAACATTCTGACTTCTTATTTGATAAATATTTGTTATAATTATTTACAAATACAATTTTAGTATCAATAACATTTAACAAAGATGTATGGATCTTATAATTAGATTTATCTTTGAAAATATATATTTCCAAATTAATATCATCAACTATTGGCTGTTTTAGAACTAAAAACACTTCTAACTTTTTAATACCTATTAGAAAGTGTCTAGATGAATATTCGCGCGAACTTATTAAGTTTTTTTTATAAATAAATTCTAACCATCGTTCTTGAATCAATATAATCATCATATAAGACAAATAATGCGGTTGAAATTGCATTGAAACCATAAAATTAATATTAGTGACCATAAACTCTTTAACCAGTTCTGTTGCCCCGTGACAAAAATCAAGTGTTTTTTTAATACTATACGGTTCATGATTTCTTAAAACATTTAAAATATACCATTTTATTGCCCATACTTCGTCATTTATTGTTATATTATTTGTGTTTGGGTAATTAATCTTATTTATTAAACAAAATAATACCATTCTGGTGATGATAGTAAGTCTCTTCTTTTCAATTTTAGTTTTTATCATATTTTGAAAATCTTCTGGAAGCACATCCATTTTTTTTAAAAGTTCGCTTTGATATTCGTCAGATATATAAAATTTAGAAAAAAACTCTTCTTTTGATATTTTTCTAATAGGTCTAACAAGACACCATATTTGTCCATTATATATTTTTATAACATCAAAGGAATCTTTGTTCTTAGAAACAATACATCCATAAGATTTAGAACCATAATATTCATATTCAATATAATCACCTATATTAAAAGATTTTATATTATTTTCCATAATTACTTACTATATTTTATATTTAAAACAATTTTCAAATTCAATTTTATATTTACAGTAATTATAAAATTTAATCATCTTTATCCTCCTTTATATACTCAAATTTATATCCTTTATAATATGTATTCTGATCTACATTTTTATAAAATGTTTTTTTTCCAATATGTAACAGTTTGCACATTTCTTTTATATTTGTGTATACTGTTTTTTCATTGTTACTTTCATTTATCGCACATACTTTAATGCTATTCTGAGATACTTGACATCTTATATCTTCTAAACCATATGATTTTATCCATTTTCGCAAGGTTGTTCTACATGTATTATATTCTTTGGCTAAATCATCTTTGTTTATTTCATATAATTTCTTCTCTAATTCTTCTTTATTTGGCATTTTATAAATACTATGTGTCTTTAGTAATTTTTGAAGATTAAGTAAAGATATATTTAATTTTTCAGCAATTTCTTCTTCTGTATTATTGTTTCTTAATTCAATTAATTCTTCTTTTGTTATTGGTTTTATAGCAGATCTAAGTTTTACTATATCTAAATCATAATGCTTTAACCATTTACGAATTATATGAGGTGACACTTTGTATTGATTTGCTATTTCGGCCTGTGTCATTTTTTCAGCATATTTTATCAGGTCTTCTTTTGGTGGTGCATCGTAATTATGAAATTCTTTTATATTAATTTCATACTGCTTTAACCACTTAGTGATTGGATGACACGATATTCCATAACTTTTTGCTATATCTGAAATATTATGGGTCTTTAATTTTTCAATCAAGTATTCCTTTGGTGGCGCGGTAAATTTGCCCGTGACTTCCTCGATTTGTAATTCCCATAATGGTTCTTCCTTTTTCTCTTCTATAGATGTGTTACTTTCTTCTACATCTGTTTTTGTTTCTTCTCTTTCACTTAAGAGTTTTAAATATTTTTGTTCTTTTAATTCTTCCATTCGTCGATATATTCTTCCAATTACCTTTGACATATCAAAATCATGTTCATCTGGATTAAATCGTATCCAACAACTATCATCAATACCTAGCGTTTCATTAACAAAATCCATTCTTTCTCTTTCTTTGTGAGGTTTTCTATCACTGTGTCCAA
>Ga0214921_10002011_pt1 | contig 33924 bp, 29 predicted proteins | sample LL1505_MetaG_FD_177992 | JGI IMG/M metagenome (GOLD analysis project Ga0214921, IMG submission 177992) | Freshwater microbial communities from Lake Lanier, Atlanta, Georgia, United States - LL-1505 | ecosystem: Environmental > Aquatic > Freshwater > Lake | place: USA: Georgia | collected... | reverse complement strand
TTGGCAGTTTTGATCAATCGTGTTGCTAACTTGATCGCTCAGCGTACACGTCGTGGCGCTGGTAACTGGGCAGTTGTATCCCCAGCTTCATTGACTGTACTCCAGTCAGCAACAACTTCAGCTTTTGCTCGCACAACAGAAGGCACATTTGAAGCACCTACAAACACCAAGTTTGTTGGTACATTGAACGGTGCAATGCGTGTGTTCTGCGACAGCTATGCCAACGACAGCACTCCTGTTTTGGTAGGTTACAAAGGCGCAAGCGAAACAGATGCAGCCGCATTCTACTGCCCATACATCCCATTGATGTCAAGCGGTGTTGTACTGGATCCAACAAGCTTCGAGCCAGTCGTATCGTTCATGACACGTTACGGCTACATCGAGCTCACAAACACAGCATCTTCATTCGGTAACGCCGGTGACTATGTTGGTGAGATCGCTGTTTCCAACTTGTCATTCTCTTAATCCAACCGGATTCCAGAGTTCAAAAAGCACCTTCGGGTGCTTTTTGTTTGGCCGCTAAATATTGACATGATTTCTCGTATCAACATTGGACTAGGTGTCCCAGCACAACGACCACAGGCGCCCATTGGCAATCCCATTGGTCATACTGTGCCTCAGACACTACCACATCCAGTGGCACATAATTTAATAGTAAAAACAAATGGCTAATCCACCTCCACCATATGCAGACATCACTGGCATCAGTCGCACAGTGATGAAAGACAACGCACAAGAAACCTTGGCAAACTACGACGGTTATGCCAGACCTGCTGAGTTCACAGTTGATCAAACAACCAGCAACGTTTACATTGGCAATGCCACTGGTAATCTAACACAGGTTTGGTCTCCTGCCACTGCAATCTTTCCTGTTTACACAGTGGCCCAAGCCGCTAATTTGGCAGGTGCGCTGGGACAAGCCATCTGTGTCAGCGACAGTGCCGGGGGCGGGGATCCCAACGGTATGTTGGCATTTTGGGATACTACACACAGTCGCTGGAGTTACGTACACAACAATCAAGCAGTATAAGTAAGGTCATGCAAGACTTACACTGGCGGTATAACTTTAATACCGCAGAATTTGACTTTGTTGAAAACAATCCCTATCAGCACTATGAACCGTTGTTAAAGCATGTTCACGTGCCCACTCTGGTCATTGACATCAATCTGGTAAAAACTCAAGAACTACAGCAGTACACCACAGAGGTGATAGATCGTGCATCAGCCAAGATGATACGCTTTGATCAAGTCATATTTGACGGCACACAAGATCCTTTTTTTGATTACAAAACAAAAGTAGCAATCCTAGAAAGTTTTGCACAAACCAAAGGCATTCCCTGTTATCTCAGCCTGAGTCAATTTGATCTGCAACAGCACACACACTTAAGAGAAATCAACTACCCTAGTTGGTTGTTTGTTTTTAAAAAACAAGCCTTGCCCGAGTGGTCAGAAAAACCACGCACTCATGCTTTCAGCTGCCTCAATCGCAATCCTACATTTCATCGCCTGGTATTTTATACCATGATCAAACAGCGTGGATTGTTAGACAAATTTATCTACAGTTTCTATGATCGTTGTCCATACCAAGGACACAAGATCACTGCATATCAGTATCGTGGATTGGAAAATTTGATAGGTCAAGAACTTGCTGAACAATGCATGACCAACATACAAGACTTTCCCATCAGCTGGAATAGCGAAACACTGGGAGACAATGACCACTCAATTTCTCATCCTGCCTATCAAGATGCTTGGTGTAACATTGTAACAGAAACATCAGCCTTGGTTAGTTTTACCAGTGAGAAGATTTGGAAACCCATAGCCGCTGGACAGTTGTTCTTAGTGGCCGGTGCTCCGGGTACCTGTGCTTGGTTGAAGAAACTGGGATTCTACACATTCAATGACGACTACGATTTCAAACAAAACTTTTCCAGTAGATTTGAGATGGTAGCAGATCAAGTATCAGCACACGCTGAAAACACACAGGAGTGGTGGCAACAAAATCGCTTTCACATTGAACACAACTATCATTGGTTTAGATCAGGTAATGTAGAGAAAACACTGCTTGATCCCATAGTAAATCAACTTAACCATAAATAAAAATACACAACGTAATAATGCGTTTTATGCGGATACCACCGCGTAGTGGCTAGAACCCACATCGGACTTCTTTAAGGAGAAAACAAATGGGACGTCCTCTCAAAATCCAAAAATACGGTACCTCACAAGGTATCACATATCCAAGCAATACATCAGCCAACACTCCAGCAGCCGGCGTGGCAGTTGATCAAGGTTATCCACAGTTTGGTCAGTTGACCGATCCAGTGTACTACTCATCATTGACAGCCAACAACTTCTATGGTGTGGTTGGTGGAGCAAAAAGTGCCGCGCTGAGCGCAACTTTTCCAATTGTAAAAGTTGAAGTTTACATCACTGACAGCTACTCTGGTCAGACACCTGGTGTTATTTTACGCCAAAAAGGCAGCCACAAATATCTAGTAGCGACCACAGCTTCAATTGATCCAGCCAACGCAGTGGCAGGTGTTGCTCTGCGTATTACCGCAGTTGGTGATACAAACTGGACCGCAATGGGCCTCAATGGTACAGCCGCTGTTGGCACAATCTTCACAGCTACCGCTGCCGCTGGCGCTGGTACTTCTGGTACAGCACAAGAAGTTGGTGTTTGCGTATTGACCAGTGACTTGACTCCAACTGCTGGTTTGATGAGCATCAGCTATGCAGTAGGCGGTGATTCTACAGAAGTTGCTGTGTCTAAGTTGACCAACAAATTCTTGCAAGGTTGGGCAGGCTTTACCAACGCCGCTGGAACATCGTTGACCACATACGGTGGCACTGGCAACAACGTAGGAGAAGTAAACTACTCAGGTGAGACAACATACTTGGCTAACTTCTTTACAGACGATGCAGCCGCACAAGCTACCAAGTCTGGTGCTGATGCCGCAACATTTGCTAACACCACTGGTGACATTGAATTGGCTCAAGTCGAGAAATACACTTCTTAATCTTAAGCAACCCAAAATCCTCACAGCTATATACTGTGAGGATTTTTTATGACCACAGCATTTGTATTGGGCAACGGACGTAGCCGACAAGCAGTTGATCTCTTGGCGCTAAAACAGCACGGCCCTGTCTACGCCTGCAATGCCATCTATCGAGAGTTTACTCCGGATGTTTTGGTAGCAACTGACTTGCCCATAGCCACAGTGATACAAGAATCTGGATATGCTCAAAAAAATAAATTTTATACCCGCAGACCTTTGCCCAATTCTGGAGCCCATCGATTGTGCAAAGAATACATGGGGTTTAGTTCAGGGCCCAACGCAGTGGGATTGGCCTGTTTGGACGGCTACACCCGTATCTACCTGCTGGGATTCGACCTTGGCACAGCCGACGGCAAATTCAACAATCTCTATGCTGACACAGATTTTTATAAAAAAAGCTCTGCACCCCCTACTTTTTCAGGCAACTGGATACGTCAGATTGCGCAGATTTGTAACAAGTATCCTACTAGACAATTTATAAGAGTTCAAGGCCCTGAGAGCGCACCGGTCTACGATCTGGCACAGCAAGCACCAAATATGAAATTTATGGAAATCAGTGAATTCAAAGACCTGCTAAATACATCAAAAGGCTTGCTATGACCACTTACAAACGCATCGACGGCGATTTTTATATACAAACCGTTTACCCTCCTGAGCAGAAGGTCTATATTGACACGGACACAACAGTCACAGGTAACTTGACAGTGCAAGGTAATTTGACCTACATCAACGTTTCAGAACTCAATGTCACGGATCCGTTTATTCTAGTCAATGCGTCAAACACAGGAACCTACCAGTCCAATTCTGGTTTGCTCACACACAAAACCAGCTCTGATTATGCCGGTATCAGATACAATGACAATTCGGGTAGCTGGGAAGTCAGCTCCAGCACATCATCGTCGGGTATCACAGGCACCTGGGAGCCCATAATATCGGGTGCTATCACAGCCGCAGGTGCCAACACAGAAATACAATACAACGATGGTGGTGTACTTGGAGCCAATGCCGCATTCAAGTTTGATTATGCTACCAGCCGTTTGACAATAAATGGGACCACAGCATTGGGATACAAAAGCATACCTCCAGCAACTGTGGCCAACACTGCTACCATGGTAGCAAACATTCCAGGCAGTGGTGGAACTGGTCTGTATTTTAATAACAACAGCAATCAGGATGAGTTGATCAGCAAGTCAAAAGCCATCGTGTTTAGCATAATATTCTAAGGAAAACAAAATGACGATTCAAGTAGGAAACGTAACCACATCAGCCGCATCGGTTTATACCAGCGTGGGAAATACAGCCATTACATTTTTAAGTTTGTGTAACTACACAGCAGGCAACGTGGCAGCCAATGTGTTTGTGGTGCCCAACGGTGGCACAGCCGGTAATACAAACATAATCATCAACAACATCAATATCACTGTGGGTGATACCTATCAGCTATACGCTGGCGCAGAAAAATTGTTGTTAAACAACGGTGACTCAGTTCAGATCAACGCCAATTCCAACAATGCTATTACCACAGTTACAAGTTACACTTCAATCTAATGGGATACTTTGTCAAAAATCGCAGGCTACAGAGTGGCAGTTCTAGCATTGTAGTTCCGTCGGGAGATTCTGCAGATCGTCCTGAAGCTCCAGTTTTTGGCAGTTTTCGCTACAACACAGACATAGGTACATTGGAATTTTTCAACGGCACAGTGTTCAAACAAGTTGGGCTGGGCGGAGAGCTCAATGTTGATGTATATTCGGCCACAGGCGACGGCTCTACTGTTACTTTTACCATTGGCAACACCACAGCTATTTCAGCCAACGATCAAGTTATAGTATTTGTGGGTTCTATCTATCAAGCACCTACTGCAAACTACACCATTACAGGAGCAGGCTATGACATTACATTTGGATCTGCGCCGCCCAGTGGTGAACCCATTAACATCATAAGAAACCTGGTAGCTCCTTCCACGCCCTAAGCCCATAAATACTAAAAAGGGCGATCAATGGCGATTCAACGAGTTTCTGGCAACATACTGCAGGACAACCTGCAACGTGGCGCTAATCTATCAATACAAGGTAATCTAGCCTATTTTGACGTGACCAACAATCGCGTTGGTATCCTCACAGGCACACCCCAGGATGAGTTCAATGTCATAGGTGTAGCCAACGCTTCAAATGTGCGTATTACATCTGCCACTGCCAATGGTGTATTTTATGCCGGTGCTAGTCAACTGGCTCTCACTAACTCTGGATTTACCTATGATGGAACCACTGTTGATGTGTCTGGCAACGTTGATGCTGGCAATGTCAATGTAGTATCAAGGGTCTACTCTTCTACAGGTTACTTTACTGGCAACGTTGATGTATTGGGCAATTTAAATGCCACCGTTGGTGTAGTTTACGCCAACTCGGGTATATTCTACGGCAATACTATTACAGGGATCAACGCCGCTTTTGCCGGTGTTCCTGGATTTACTCCACTGGGTTCTAATGTGATTATGCAGTTTGCTGGCAATGTCAATAGCTATGCACAATTGAATTTTCAAAACATCAATGCAGGTAATCTTTCGTCCACAGACTACATTGCCACTGCCAACAATGGAGATGACAATACCTACTTTTTAAATATGGGTATTGCTGGAAATAATCATGTTGATCCAGAGTTTTTTGGCGATACTTCCAGTGCCAATGATGCTTATCTATATGTGGTCGGTGTAGGCAACAATCTTGGAAACACTGGGCCGGGTAACTTAATACTGGGTTCCACAGATGGTCGTATCAAGATGTTTGTTGGAAACACTGCACAGGCCAATGTAATACAAGAACTTACAACTGCTGGATCAAATATTACAGGTGTTTTAAACGTTACAGGCAACATCACAGGCGGCAACATTATATCCAGTGGTGCCGTGATAGGTAATGTTCAAATCACTGGAAATATCACTGTAAACAATGCCACGGTGTTGGGAAATACTACCTCCAACAATATTAGTATTGGAAACGTACTCACGGTTGGTGGCAACATCACAGGCGGCAATTTAATATCCAATGCTGGTATCTTTGGAACCACTGCTAATATCACAGGCAATACATCGGTTGGTAATCTAATCATAACCGGCACTACAGCTAACCGTGTACTTTATACAGATTCCAATAAAAATGTAGCTACAACAAACAATCTTACTTTTAATGGAACTGCATTGGTGTTGACAGGCACAGCCAATGTCAGCTCTGATGTGTTTGTTGGTAATCTCTACAGTGCCGCTTTGATCAATGCAGTTGGCAACATCACCGGAAACAATGTCATAGCCAATGGTAATGTCAGCGGAAACTATGTCAATGTTACTAAAGATATCTATGCAGGTGGCAACGCTATTATCGATGGCAACTTAACAATCAATGGCGATTTAGTTTACGAAAACGTTACAACCCTGGCTGTAGAAGATCCAATTATATCCATGGGCCGAGGAGCCAACAACACTCCATTGGTTAGCAATGATGGTAAAGATCGCGGTGAGCAACTTTGGTATTACAATGGTGCAGAAAAATCTGCCTTCATGGGTTACGATAATTCAGCTGGAAATCTTATAGCCGCAGTGGATGTGTCTATAGCCAACGAGATAGTCACTGTCAATCAGTTTGGAACCTGGCAGGTTGGAAATATCTATGCACAGTCTGCGTTAATAACTGGCAATGTTAGTTTTGGTAACATATCAACTTCGGGCCAACTCAGCGCCACTGGAAATATCACAGGTGGTAACTTGGTTTCCAATGCATCAATATCAGCGGCAACCACAATCAATGCCACTGGTAACATCACTGGTGGTAATCTTGTAAGCAATGCGTCAATATCAGCTGCCACAACTGTATCAGCCACTGGTAACGTCACCGGTGGTAACTTAGTTTCCAATGCCTCAATCAGTGCAGCCACCACAGTCAATGCCACTGGTAACATCACTGGTGGTAACTTGGTTTCCAATGCATCAATATCAGCGGCCACAACTGTATCAGCCACTGGAAATGTCACAGGTGGTAATCTTGTAAGCAATGCAAGGATCACAGGAACTACTCTGAGTGTAAGCGGTGATGCTCTAGTTGCTGGAAATCTCACAGTCCAAGGCAACATAACCTACATCAACATTGACGACTTACGTGTTGAAGATCCTATTATACAACTTGGTGGCGGAGCCAACGGCAATGCATTGATCACCAATGATGGCAAGGATCGCGGCACACTATTAACCTATTATACCACTGCTCAAGGTAATGCATTTGTTGGATGGGATAACTCATCTGGCAACATGATCATTGCCAGCAATGTTACCTTAAACAATGAAATAGTCACAATCAATCAGTTTGGAACTTTCCAAGCTGGAAATATCTACGGCGAATCGGCCACCATAGTTGGAAATGTTAGTTTTGGTAATATATCAACGACAGGACAAATTTCAGCCACAGGCAATGTCACAGGTGGTAACTTGGTATCCAATGCATCAATATCAGCGGCAACCACAATCAATGCCACTGGTAACATCACTGGTGGTAACTTGGTTTCCAATGCTTCAATCAGTGCCGCTACTACAATTTCAGCAACAGGTAACATCACTGGTGGAAACATTGTCAGCAACGCATTGGTTACTGGTGCCAACGCTCAAGTTACGAGTTTAACTACCAACAGGATAGTCTATGTTGGTGCCAATGATTATCTAGTTGACACAGCCAATTTAACCTTTGATGGTGCCAATCTTGTACTGATAGGCTCAGCAAACATTGACAATATTCGCATTGATGGTACAACCATTACCAGCAATGCCAATCTTTCTATCACAGCAACATCAGGCAACATATTAGTAACTCCGGGACCAACCGGAGTGACACAGATCGGTTCAACCACTGCACTGACCATGCCTGTGGGCAACACAGCACAAAGACCTGCATCACCAGATCAAGGTGCTGTGCGTTTTAACAGCACCACACTGGTGTTAGAAGTGTGGGACGGCACGCAGTGGGATGTAGTTGGACAAGATTTAGCTATATTGACCAGCCAGGTTATCAACGGCGATGGATCTCAAGTAGCATTTACCCTCAATGAGGACACCACATCTGGTGGCATTTTAGTCAGCATTAACGGTGTGAGCCAAATTCCAGATGTATCATATGGAGTTGTCGGTAACGTAATCACATTTTCTGAAGCACCGCAAGTGTCAGATGCTGTTGAAGTTCGTTTCTTGACACAGATACAAACAGTAACAGAAATCACTAATACTACAGGCAATTCAATCGTTGGAGTACAAGCCAATGCATCCCAGGTCAACATCACTGGCAATCTGTTGCCCACTGCCAATGTTACTTACAATCTTGGCAGTCCAACTTTGCGTTGGAAAGATGGATACTTTAGCGGAAACTCCATCACGCTGGGCAATATTATACTCAAAAATACTTCAGGAAATACCCTGTCATTTTTTGGACCCGATGGCACTACTCCAGGCACACTGAGTTCCAACAACGTTGACACCACACAAATATCCAACGGAACATCCAATGTTCAGACACTGAGCTCTGGATCGGTAACAATCAGTGCTGGAGGAACTGCTAATGTTCTTATTGTTACATCAACAAATGCCAACGTTGGCGGCAATATCAACGTCAGTAGCAATGCCAATGTCAGTGGCAACATTAACCTCAGTGGTAACATTGTTGATTCAGGCGGTCAATTAGGCATCAGTACTACCAGCAATGGAAACATCACCCTAGCACCCAATGGTACAGGGGTTGTGGTAATCACATCTGATTTACGCAATGGTCAAGCCAACGGAGTGGGCAATATTGGCTCATCAAGTACGTATTTTAACACTATGTTTGCCAAGGCCACATCAGCACAGTACGCAGACTTAGCAGAACAGTTTGAGTGCGATCAAGTCCACGACGCAGGCACTGTAATGGTATTTGCTGGCGACAACGAAATTACACAATCAACGCAATATGCAGATCAGCGCCTAGCAGGTATTATATCCACAGATCCTGCCTATCTAATGAATGCTGAGCAAGCCAATTCTGTGCCCATTGCCATGGCAGGGCGAGTACCTTGCTGGGTTGTGGGCCCAGTGAACAAAGGTGATGTGCTGACCACAAGTTCCACAGCAGGACACGCTGAAAAACTTAAAAACACAGACTGGCTACCGGGTGTTATAGTGGGCAAGGCACTGGAATCGGCCCCTGCAGGCAGCCATAAAATCATGGTTGTAGTGGGTGCCTGGTAAAAAAACCACACACGAAACTATTTTTTAACTTGCCGCTAAATATAATCATAAAGCGGAGCGACATGATTTATGCCAATTACACGGATTAAAAATAACCAGGTTACTGACTCATCAGCCGGTAATCTTTACTTAGGTATTAACGCGGCTGCAAAACTGCAAGACTACTCAATTACGTCTGGCAAAATTGCCAACAGCCTGGTTTATGGATCAGATCTTACTGTCACGGGCAACTTAACAGTCAACGGTCAAACCACAACCATTGACACAGTCAGTGTTGTTATTGAAGATCCCATACTGTATTTGGCAGCCAATCAAACAGGTTCGCCAAGTTTGGACATTGGTTTTATTGGTGAACGTGGCACAAGCCAAAATATTGCGTTTGTTTGGGACGAATCGTTAGGGGAGTTCGTCACTGTTTATACCAATGACACCACAACCAATACCACTGTAACTATTGCCAGCTATGCCAGCTTTAGAACATTAAATGCCGCTGTCACAGGCAACTTGACAGTTACAGGCACAACTTCGCTCACAGGAAATATTTCGTTAGCAAATATTTCCGCCTCAGGACAGATCAATGCTACCGGTAACATATCGGGTGGTAACTTAATTTCTAATGCGGCTATCAGCGCCGCAACTACACTGAGTGTAACAGGCAACGCCACGCTGGGCAATATCAGCACAGCTGGTCTAATCAATGCCACAGGTAACATTTCAGGTGGTAACTTAATTTCCAACGCCGCAATTTCTGCGGCAACTACACTGAGTGTAACAGGCAATGCTACCTTGGGCAACATTGGTACAGCTGGTCTAATCAATGCCACAGGTAACATCACAGGTGGTAATCTTGTAAGCAATGCCAGCATATCAGCAGCCACCACAGTCAATGCCACTGGTAATATCACTGGTGGTAACTTGGTTTCCAATGCATCAATATCAGCGGCAACCACAATCAATGCCACTGGTAACATCACTGGTGGTAACTTAATTTCCAACGCCGCAATTTCTGGAGCAACATTGACCACAACTGGCAATGCGCTGATTGGCGGTAACTTAATTGTTCAAGGCAACTTAACTTACATCAACATTGATGATTTGCGTGTAGAAGATCCTGTGATTATCATGGGTACTGGTCCCAACGGTGCTCCGCTTACCACAGATGATGGTATGGACCGTGGTATCTACATGGAATACTACAAGTCTGGCAGTACAGGTAATGCTTCGGTATTTTGGGACAACAGCACTGGTAACTTAGTAGCTGCCACCAGCGTGAATTTTAGCGGCAACAACGTTATTAACGTATTGCAGTACGGCACATTCCAAGCAGGCAACGTCTTTAGCCAAACAGTCAATGCCACAGGTAATATCACAGGTGGTAATTTATCAGCTGGCGCCGGAATTATCACAACCACTGGTAACGTAAATGCAGGCAATGTCAATGTTACCAATAGACTAGCTGCCACCACAGGTTACTTCACAGGCAACGTGGACATACTTGGCACGCTCACAGCAACATCCAACGTTATTGCCAATACATCTGGTATATTCTACGGTAATGCTGTGACAGGTAACGCCGCAATATTTGGTGGTGTACCTGGATTTACCACACTGGGATCCAACGTTGTCATCCAGTTTGCAGGTAATGCCAACTCATACAGTCAAGTCAACTTTGAAAACATCAATGGTGGCAATGCGGCATCCACAGACTATGTGGCCACAGCCAACAACGGCGACGATAGCACATACTTTATCAACATGGGTATCACCAGCAACACTCACACTGGTATCCATGATCAGTTCTTCACAGAACATGCCACCAACAACACTGGTTATGTCTATGTAGTGGCCAGCGACGAAGCAGGACCAGGCAGTTCTGGCATTGGTAATTTGTTGCTGGGTTCAACCAACGGCAACGTATTGACTTGGGTAGGTAACACTGGTTCAGCCAATGTGCGCACTGTGGCCAGCACACAAGGTTTTGACATTGTCAACGGTAGCTTGTATGTAACCAACATTGACAGTCGCAGTGGTAGAATCACAGTGAATGCCAGCGATGCTGACGTTGACTTTGCAGTAGATGGCGATGTTACACCCAACGTGTTCTATGTTGATGCAGGTACACACACTGCCAGTTTTGGTAGCTCAACACAAACAGTGAATGCTGGCGTAGCATTTAACTTTACAAATTCTATCCTTGCTCCTGTGGGTAACTCAGCACAACGTCCATCAGTGGGTGTTGCAGGTATGGTACGCTACAACAGCACCACATCCAGTTTGGAATTCTATGATGGCACACAGTGGCAGTCAACTGGTACTACATTTACAGTGGTACAAAGTCAAACATTCAACGGTGACGGTACAACAGTAGCGTTTACAATCAACTCTGGTTATACCACAGCCAGCTGTATAGTTTCTATCAACGGTATTTTACAGGTTCCAGTGACAGCTTATGCTGTGGCAGGTACAACACTGACATTTACTGAAGCACCTGCTCTAGGTGACTTGATTGAAGTTCGTGAAATTGTTACAACTACATCCGTTAAAGGTATTACCAACGCCAATGGATCAGCAGTAATTGAAGTTTCAGATTCAACCACTTACGTTGCTATAACTGGTAACGTATTGCCCACAGCAAACGGCCTTTATAATTTAGGTAGCTCAACAGCACGTTGGAAAGACTTATTTGTTACTGGTAACTCAATTACACTGGGTAACATTGTTCTCAAGAATACTTCAGGCAACACATTGAGTTTCTTTGGACCAGATGGTACCACTCCAGGTACATTGAGTTCCAACAACGTTGATACTACAAGTATTGCCAATGGCACAGCCAATGTGCGTACATTCAACAATTCTAATGTAACAATCAGTGCAGGTGGCACAGCCAATGTGGTAGATGTTATTAGCTCAGGAGTAACTATCACGGGTAACCTTACTGTTACAGGCAACGCCAGTCTCAGTGGTAACATCCTGGGTGACAGAGTCCAAAACGGCACTACATCATTAGACATTCAAACACAAAACGGCAACGCCAATATCACAGTGGGCGGTGTCAGCAACATAGCTGTGTTTACCACAACTGGTACAGTGATCACAGGAGATGTGACACTTAGTGGCAACATCATTGACACGGGCGCACTACACATCCAAACCAGTAGTAATGGCAACATCAAACTGAGTCCCAATGGTACTGGAGTGATCATTGCTGACAAAGACCTGCTCAACGGTCAAGCCAACGGGGTGGGTAACATTGGTAGTGCCACAGGATATTTTAATACTGTATTTGCCAAAGCCACATCAGCACAATACGCTGACTTGGCAGAAAACTACGAAGCAGATGCCACATATGAACCAGGTACAGTGCTGTGTTTTGGTGGAGCCAAAGAAGTCACAGTATGCGACATTGAAGACTGTACTCGTGTAGCTGGCGTAGTTTCTACTAACCCTAGTTATTTGATGAACTCGGGACAAACTGGATCACACGTGGCTGCCGTGGCACTACAAGGTCGTGTTCCTACCAAAGTTACAGGACAAATACGCAAGGGTGATTTAATTGTTTCCGCTGGTGACGGTCGAGGTCGCGCCAACAACGAAGCTCGTGCAGGTACCATAATTGGTAAAGCTCTAGCAGACTTTGACGGTCAAGACGGAGTGATTGAGGTCGTTGTAGGACGAGTTTAATCGGTGCGTCTGCATCAAGAAATAGGGCTCTCGGTGGCCCTATTTTTTTCCATAAATATTCAGTAGATTAAGGTAAAAAATGGGATTAACTAGACCTCGTGCCGCGCAGATATACGACATTGACTATAAACAGTCAGTGCGGGCGATAACCACTAGCAATATTACTCTTTCGGGCGGTGCTCCTACAGTGGTTGACGGAGTTACCTTGAGCTTGAATGATCGCATTCTGGTGTCAGGGCAAAGCACAGGCAGTCAGAACGGTATCTATATAGTAAGTGTACTAGGCACCGGAAGCAACGGAACCTGGATTAGATCCACAGACACCAATGCAACCGGCGAGCTTGATTCGGGCACCATTGTCATGGTCACCGAAGGTTCTACCTATGCTGATACAAGTTGGAAACTCACAACCAATGACCCTATAATCATAGGTACCACAGCACTTACATTTGAAATCAACACAGGTAATGCATTTGGAACTATTTCAGCCAACGGTACTTCTGTAGTTGCCAATTCTGCCACAGGCACAGTTACTTTTTCCACTGGCAACAATATTATTATAACAGGCAATGCTGCCACAGACACTATAACATTTGCTGTTAGAGATAATCCAACTTTTTGGGGGAACGTTAATCCTGGCGCCAACGTCACTTATGATCTGGGCAACACTACCAATCGTTGGCGAGATATTTGGCTATCAAACTCCACAATATATCTTGGCAATGCTCAAATCTCAGCCAATGCTACATCGCTAATTCTTACTAACCCACAAGGTGCGCAGACTGTACTGTCAGGTACAACTCCGGATATTAGTGCATCCACAATCACAGCCACAGGCAACATTACTGGTGGAAATTTAATCACAGCAGGACTTGGTTCTATTGGAACTACATTAAGTGTGACTGGTAATGCCAATGTGGGTAATCTTGGTACAGCAGGACTGATAGTTGCCACAGGCAACGTCACAGGTGGCAACCTGGTCACAGGTGGCCAGGTAACAGCATCTGGTAACATAACAGGTAATTATTTGCTGGCCAACATTACATTTGCCAGTGGGTATAATACCACCCGACTCTTCAACGGCACCAGTGAAGCCAATATTGGTACTTCTGGGGGCAACGCCAACATCACCATTGGTGGAGTTTCCAACGTAGCCGTATTCAGCACAGCAGGGGCTAACATCACAGGCACACTGGGAGTGACAGGTAACGTCACAGGTGGTAACTTAATTACAACAGGTACAGTATCCACTGGTACATTGACTACCAGTGGTAATGCTACTATAGCAGGCAATCTTACTGTAAGTGGCAATGTTATTTCGGTCAACGTCACAGATTTGAACGTTGTTGACCCAATCATTGGACTAGGTCGCGGACCAAACAACACTCCACTCACAACCAATGACGGCAAAGATCGCGGTGAACAACTTTGGTACTACACCACATCAGAACAGTCGGCCTTTATTGGCTACGACAACTCAGCTGGCAAACTCATTGCCGCAACCAATGTCAGTGTTTCAGGAGAGGTAGTCACTGTAAACAGTTATGGTAATCTCATAGTTGGTGGTCTTGAAGCAAACACAATTTCTGCTACCGGCAACGCCAATGTAGGTAATTTGGGCACTGCTGGACAAGTCACGGCCACAGGCAATGTCACAGGCGGCAACCTAACTACTGCTGGCAATATCACAGGTAACTACCTACTGGCTAACATCACATTTGCCAGTGGATATAACACAACCAAAGTCTTCAATGGAACCAGTGAGGCCAATATTGGTACTTCTGGCGGTAACTTAGCAATCACCATTGGCGGCACACCCAATATAGCAGTGTTCTCAACTGCTGGTGGTAATGTTACCGGAAATTTGTATGCCACAGGCAATGTGTTTGGTGGTAACATTCTAGGCAATGGACGTAATTTATCAGGAATTGAAACGTTTAGATCATTTGCTGTGGCCAGCGGTAACACCATTGTTGCAGATTCAATCAATGATACATTTACGTTTAATGCTGGTTCTGGTATCACTATAGTTGCTGACCCAACAACAGATACATTAACCATAGCAACTTCTGGTGCAGGCAGCGAAATTTTTGTTGATGGTGCTGATTTTGGTACAGTGACAGAAGTAGTTACACTTTCAGACGATCTTGGATTGGTCACAGAAGCAGTAACTAGCCAATCAGATCTCGGAGAGATTGTAACTTCAGGTGTTTTTTACCCGACTCAGCTGGTGCTACCGAGCTTTACAGTGTCAACATTGCCCAGCGCAACAATACCAGCCCAATTTATCTATGTTAGCAACGCCACTGGTGGTGCTATAACAGCATTTAGTGATGGCACTAACTGGCGCCGCACCAGCGATAGATCGGTTATAAACTAACTAAATATGATACAGGAATAATACATGTCAACCCAGATACAATACCGTCGAGGATCCAGCTCACAAACAGCCAGCTTTGCAGGTGCGTTGGGTGAAATCACAGTTGATACCACTAACAAGGTGGTAGTTGTCCACGATGGAGCCACACTAGGCGGATTCAGCGGAGTTGGAACCACTGCTACTCAGACACTGACAAATAAAACATTAAGCAGTGCTGTGCTTACAGGTACATTGACCGCCAATGGTGGCACAGGCTCCACTGGACAGTTTTTACAGAGTACAGGTTCAGGTGTAGCCTGGGCCACAGTTGATGCCACTAGCATAGCCAATGGCACATCATCAATGACTGTGATTGCCTCAGGTGGCAACATTCGCGCCAACGTAGGTGGTGTTACCAATACAACATTTACAGCCACTGAGGCCAATGTATCCGCTAATCTAGCAGTTACTGGCCAAGTTGGACTTGGTACAGCACCCACCACAGCCGCTGTGACCATAGGAGGTAACGAAACAGCTTCAAGCTGGACTACCAATGGTATTGGTCTACGAATCAATGCGGCAACATATACAGATTCAGGCACTCCGGCAGCTGGCACAGCCGCAACCAATCATATCAATGCCATAGCACAGCCAACATTGGCTGCCACCAATGGATCGGTAACTACAACCAATGCAGGCACACTGTATGTGGCAGGTGCTCCTGTTGCTGGCACCAATATGACCATTACTAACTCTTATGCACTGTTTGTCAACGGCGGAAACAGTTGGTTTGGTGGAAACTTAGTAATAGGCGCTGATATACGAAACGGTCAAGCCAACGGAGTTGGCAATATTGGAACATCATCAACATACTTTAACACTGTGTTTGCCAAAGCCACTTCGGCACAATATGCTGACGTTGCAGAACGTTACGAAGCAGATGCTGAATATCCAGTGGGCACAGTATTGGTCATCGGTGGAGTCAAAGAAGTCACTCAAAGTACTGACGCATGCCAGACATCTATTGCTGGTACTGTATCTGAAAATCCGGGTGTGTTAATGAATCGTGGGCTGGAAGTTGAAAATGCAGTCAATGTAGCGTTGCTAGGACGAGTTCCTTGCCGAGTGATTGGTAAAATTAGTAAAGGTGACTTATTGGCAAGCAGTGACGTTCCAGGAGTAGCCTGCAAGATGGAAAACTATGCTCCAGGATGCGTGATAGGCAAAGCCTTGGAAAACCACTCAGACGACAAAGAAGGAACTATTGAAATCATGGTAGGAAGATTATGATCAACAAAGAACGATATAGAGCAGACTACGCTGGCGAATTTGTCATCACGAAGATTATCTACAGAGATGGTCAAAAGATCACAGAAAAAGAATACATTGAAAACCCCATAGCCAACCAACACATTTCTGGACGTGCAGTTGTGATCGGTGCTGGGCATAGCCTAAGAGAAGATGTGGTAACCGCTGTGGCCAATCACGGTGGCGGGTTGTTAGGACAGAAAAAATTACAGACCTATGGCTGTGAAGGCACCTGGAAAAAAATGCATTTAGATTTTTGCGTTGAATATGATATTCCAACTCTCAATGAAATTATTGCATCCAATTATAGTGAAAAGTCAGTGGTGTATACTTTGACTACTAACTGTTTGAAAATGCCAGGAGAGTTTTATCTTATTCCTTATTGTCTTAGACTAGCGCCACCAGCCGCTGCCGCGTATCTTGCCGCGTTTGATGGGCACAACGAAGTTTTCTTGTTAGGTGTAGATGGTACAACCAGCGAACATCACATTGATCACAAACATATAATTGATATTAAACAGGTACTTGAAGCTTATCCCAATACCAAGTTTTATTTTGTTACTGACCATGCCGCACCACATGACGAGTGGCGTGCATTTAGAAATGCGGAAGTTTTAACTTACCAACAGTTTGTTCTTCACTGTGATGTTTGATACTGTTGTTGTACAGTAATCATTTTTTGTTTTACTTCTTCAAAATTCACAGTTGACCACAGTCCTGGATGCAATGGTTTGGGCCATGTGGTTGAATCAATCCAGGCCCAACCGTGATGCTCATCATTAAGTATGGGTGTAAACTCCGTGGCTACACTGCAAAAAAATGTGTGATAAGAAAAATTTCCGTCTGTGCTGGTAAATTTTTCTATGGGTACCAGCTTTATTTCTTCAGGCCAAAATCCCAGTTCTTCAATGCACTCTCTACGGATAGTTTCCATCAGCGTTTCATCACGATGACATTTGCCTCCTGGCAGTCCCCAAGTTCCGGGATGCCGATCATCGTTTCTTAACAGATAGAGATACCGATTGGTGGTAACTGAATAGAACCAAACACCAACTGCGTTCAAAGTACCAAACTCCACGATCCTTCAGGATAAAGTCCTTGATAGCTCTTTAACCATTGTGCGTCTGCCCAACGATACTGAATGCTGGTTGTGAGATTGGTTACATATTGCACATTGCTAACATTGGTATGTAAGAAAGCAATGTTCCATTTCTCGCCATCATACTCAATGATGTCATTGGCTGTGGCATACAATATCTCTCCATTGACTCCGGTCCAGGCAGCGGCACCACTGTTGTAGTCTGGAGCTCCAGTATCCCCTACCAGTAAGTAACGCTGGCCAGCGGCAGCTGCCGGTAGTCCTTCTCCAGGACCGTTGCGTTGAGGGTCTACTATGGCATTCACGGGCGGTAATGTGTTCTGTGGTAAAGTGTCTTCATCCACAGTAAACAATAAGAATCTATCGTCTGTGGGATGATAAGCCACTGTACCTACTATTATAGTGTCATCAAACGGATTGTCAAGTCTTACTTGGCTGATACCGTTTTGTAAATCACCAAACATGTTGACCACAGCATGCCACATCACATTGCTGGGCGGAGAAGTGTCAGGATTGATAGTGCCTTCGCCAGGAACCACAGCACTGGGCTGTAGAACCTGTAGCTGGTTGCCAATCAGCAACACTTGATAATTGTAAGGTGTGAATTTTTGTCTAGTGCCCAACAAGAGATCGTTGTTGGTTATAGCTTCGCGCAGATCGCCTTGAGCATCGTACATAGAAGCAATGATTTTTTGAACCACGCCCAACTTCTTGACTTTAGCAGGAGGCGATATCCAAATTGGCAAAGTAAAAGACAAGGAAGCAATGTCTATAGGGTCTTCGGTGCCCATTGGAATGCTTCTTGAAGTCCAAGTTACAGATTCTAATTCGCATACGCTCAAACTGGTCCAATCTAAGTAATTGTCTGTGCTTTGTATTTCCAAGGCTGGATTAAACAGTGTTAATATTTGCTCCAATATCTGTAGTTTCTGATTGGTGTTAGACGTCCAAATATCCAATCGTATAGACAAGTTAAACGGCACAGGCATCAATCGTTCTACAGTGAACGCATTGCCTTGTGTAGTTTCGTAGGTTTCTGTCTCTTGATCATAGTACCGTTGCCTCACACTAGTCTTTTCAACAAAATAAGGTTCCTGTACTCGATCTCTTGCATACTCAAGCTCAGTGATGTAAAAAGTCATTAGCGGAGTTGACGGTAATGCGCTGGCTGAATTGTTCTGTAGTACAGTCTGCGCTTGTCTACTGGCATCACCGTGGCGCACAGGCACACGTAGCAACGCCGCTACACCGTTAGCATCCTTGCTGTACTCTACTTGAAAGTTTGAAAAAATCCTTGTGAATTGCAACAAGAATCTACGTATTTGTTCATCATAAAAAAATTGTTGCATAGTTTAGCTCGATGGTTGTCCAGGTTGTGTAGGCGGATAAGGATGGGCCGGTTTGTCGCCACCATCATTGCCATTGTCGGCCAAGGGTTTGAGGATCTCGCTGAGTCCTTGACGACTAGGTATGTTGCCTTGATCCGCAGTGGGAGTAGTGTATGTATTGTTAACAAAGCTACTACGCAAGGTATTGTTGCTGGTTCCTGGAGTGAGATTGGTACGAACATTGTCCTCAATCTTGAGCCAACTACGACCATTGTATCGGAAAAGTCGATTTGGGAAATAATCCAATCTCAGTGCATAATCGCCATCGTTGGGGTTTGGCGGAAAGCTGATGCCTGGAGTAACTGGCAATCCATTGGGTGCGATTCCATCTCCTGTGAGATAGCCCATGGTATATCCATTGCTACGAGGAGTCTGTGTTTCGCCATCAACATTGATGTTGGTACTGTCAACGTCAATGTATGTGTTGTCGACGGTGGTACCATATGGATCACCAGGTGTTCCATCAGGATTTGTAGGAACAATGTAAAATCTAACAGTATCGTAGCCGCTGAGTGGAACTTCAAATTCAGCCTGCGTGAGTATGGCATCGTTGAGTTCGTAGTCCTTGACTCGTGTTCCAATGCTTTCTTGTATGCTGGCCGGTGTATATGTTTCCCAATAGTTGGTGTCAGTTATGGGTGTTCCCACAGGAACATTGGTCTTGGCACGATAGTAAGTGTCACCATCCAGGACTTTGGATCCTGATGGGTAGTAGTTGCCTGGATCCCAAATGTTTTCTTCGGCAAATGGTTTGTTGAGAATATCATTGTATTCTTGAGCACCAACCAAAGGAGTGGCTTTTACACGCCATAAGTGCGGTAACCAAGTTTGACTGAAACCCTCGCTGGCAAATGCCGCGTCTTGTATCACGTAGTATCGTGGCAGGGCTTTGGGCAGGTCTGTGTTTAATGGATTGTAATCTCGCAAGTTTGGAAACTCTAGCACGTCTCCAGACATGAGTTTGCGACCTATGCTATTGATCATGTCGTTGTAGTGGAAGGTAATAAACAGTGTGTCGTTGTTTAAAAACAATCCAAATTGTGTCAAATCAAAATCTATGTCTTGTTGATTGTATACACCACGCATGACATACACGTTGGGGCTGTACACACGATCTCGGTTTTCTATCAACAGCAAGTCTTCAACGAACAGCGGATTTTCGTAGCCGTAGGATGGCTGGGTAGCATCCTGGCTGGGCACATCAGGTGTGGCTTGCGGGCCTAAATACTTGTGGACGTAAATATCCAAACCGCCCACAGTGTACATTTCAGCAATGGTGCGATCTAAGAATTTGTAGTCATTTTGACGATTTGGGCGATAAAGACTTAATCTAGGCATAGTCTAGTATTTATGGGTAGGTTGACCAGAAAATCCAAAACTGCTAAAATACTATATGAACCTGGAAAATTGGCAAGAATTTTCAGATCGGCTAGATCAAGCGCACTCTCAAGCATTAAAACTAAAGTTTGGGGTAAAAGAGCTTTGGACTATGTATCGCAGTGTCCAGACTCTGTTGCGTCTAGCCAACATTGAAATGGTCGAATGCCGCCGTCGTAAAAAAGCCACAGGCAAGTATGTGGAAATCATGCAACAGGCAGAAGAAGCCTTGAAAAATTTTGAAAACCATGTTATACTTGCAACATTGATGAAAAAGGACTGACTATGAAAACAGCTCAAGCACTCAAACCTGCCAAACCCTTGCATATTCGATCTGCAGATACCAAATACCTGGGCGAAGAACCCACCTGGAAATTTCAGCCAGAAGCTGAACGACGTGTGAGTCGATTGGCCAATGCGTTCAATTGGTACAATTATTATCTTGGCAAAAAAGAAGTCAAAGAGTTTGTGGCAGATTGGCTAGATCGGCACGAGGACAAAAATGCCAAAGCCTTTCGAAGTATTCCTGAGCAAAGTATACCCAGTACCATGGGTTGGCTGTGCCGTATGAATACTATGGGCTTAGATCTCACAGAACATGAACTGCTATACATTGAGAATCACGTATCTGAGTTGTTGAGCAAAAACAAGCCCGCTAAAAAACTTTCAGCACAGGCACAAGCATCAGCAGATGCTAAAGCTGAACAGCAGGCAGAAACTGTTCGCATCACTATTCAAGATCGGTTACGAGAAAAAGTTTCAGAATGTGCAGGTGAAATTGACGGCATGTTTGATGACTTTGTCACTGCCGGTGCCAAGATGTCAGCAGACTACAAGCCTATTACTTTGATTCGCGGCATGAACATTGCACCACAAATGGTGAACACCATTGCCGACGATTGGAAAAAGCGTGTGGCAGAGTTTGAAGAAGTGCTGGAAGGTAAAGATGCACAATTGGTTGAAGGATACAGTCCTTGGACAAAAATACAAATCAAGAACTTTGTGAAATTTGCCGAACAAGTTATTGCTGACTGTGGCAACTATGTGCAGATCAAGAAAGTAGAACGCAAACCCAGAGCTAAAAAAGCAGTAAGCCCAGAAAAATTGGCTTCTAAATTCAAATTCTTGAAAGAGTTTGCTGAACTCAAACTCAAGTCTGAAGCGCCAGCCAAGTTGGTTGGTGCCAGCGAAGCATGGTTGTATGACACCAAAAAACGCAAGCTCATTCACGTTGTAGCAGATACCCATGCTGGAACAGTCAGTGTTAAAAGTTCCAGCATTGTGGGCATGGATACAGTACAAAGCCAACAAAAAACCCTGCGCAAGCCTGCAGAACAGCTCAAGGCCTTGTTAGCCGGGGGCAAACCAGCGTCACGCAAGTATTTCAAAGACATCAAAGCCACAGAAACCAAGTACAACGGGCGTGGCAATGAGAACTTGATCATACTCAAAGCCTACTAAATACTGGGGCAAGGAGCCCCTGATGGTAGATCAAAACGAAGCAACGCTAGAAACACTCAAACAAAATCTCATAGAGTATGCACGCCTAACTCTGGGCGACCAGATAGTGGATCTTGAACTAGACCCACTGCATTATCAAGCGGCATATCAGCGCACCATTGGCACCTATCGGCAACGGGCACAAAATGCCTATGAAGAATGCTACATATTTTTAACACTGATAGAAGATCTCAATATCTATACTTTGCCACAGGAAGTACAGAGTGTTCGGCAAGTATTCCGGCGCACCATTGGCAACAGTCAAGGTCCATATTCGTCCAGCTTTGATCCATTTAGTTCAGCCACTCTCAACACTTATTTGTTAAATTACAGCAGTGCCGGCGGCTTGGCCACTTACGATTTTTACACACAGTATGTAGAATTGGCCGCTCGTATGTTTGGTGGATTCATGAACTACACTTGGAACCCTGTGACCAAGCAACTGCAATTCATACGTGATCCCAAAGGCACAGGCGAAACTGTTTTGCTTTGGGTGTATCAACTCAAACCAGAAATATCTCTATTGAGCGACTGGCAAATACAGCAATGGATACGTGATTACTTTGTGGCCGCATGCAAAATGATCATTGGCGAAGCACGTGAAAAGTTTGCTCAAATTGCCGGCCCACAAGGTGGCACCAGCTTAAACGGTGCCGCTCTCAAAGCTGAAGCACAGACTCAAATGGATCTCAAAATCGAAGAGCTCAAACTCTACGTAGATGGCTCAGAGCCACTGACCTTTGTTATAGGTTAAATCTCCTCTTTAATTAAATCAAAATCTGTGCTATACTATCAGCATGGATCTCATGATAGACATTGAAGGATTGGGCACAGGCCCAGACACTACTATTTTAACAATAGCCGCACAGGGGTTTGATCCCTTGGGCTACGGTTATCATGAGCAATATTTCTATGCTCGAATAGAACTGGAAAGTCAAGAAAATCGTAGCATACAACAAAGTACCATTGACTGGTGGGCCACGCAACCTGCAGCCGCACGTGACGAAGCCTTTGGCGAAGACAATCGTGTACCACTGGATCAAGCCCTTGAAGAGCTGGGAAAAATGGCCTGGCACGCCAAACGAATCTGGGCCAACGGTCCTACCTATGACATGAACATACTTGAGCATGCCTACAAAAGCTATGGCAAGCCTATACCATGGCAATTTTACAATGTGCGCGATGCTAGAACAGTGTACGGACTGTGGCCTGAATTACCCAAACCACCCACCAGCCATCATGCCTTGGAAGATTGCAAGCGACAAATTGACATGTTACAAGACACACTACGACATTTAAACATAAAGGAACTGAGATGATCATTGGAGTATGCGGATTTATTGGCAGCGGCAAAGATACCATTGCTGACTATCTTGTTAACATACATGAATATCGTCGAGAAAGTTTTGCCAACACACTGAAAGATGCTGTGAGTGCAGTGTTTGGTTGGGACAGAACCATGCTAGAAGGACGCACAAAACAAGCCCGTGAATGGCGTGAACAAGTAGATCCGTGGTGGAGCAAACGCTTGGATCGTGCAATTACACCACGCTGGATACTACAATACTGGGGCACAGAAGTTTGCCGTCGTGGATTTCACGATGATATCTGGATTGCCAGCTTAGAAAACAAACTGCGCAACAGCAGTGATAGTGTGGTGATTTCAGACTGTAGATTTCCCAACGAAATCAAAGCCATAAGAAATCAGGGTGGGATTGTGTTGCGAGTAGTGCGTGGCCCTGAACCTGAATGGTATGACGATGCTGTGGCTGTAAATGCAGGACCAACGCATATTGGGTGGTCCTTGAGCAAAGATCGGCTGGAAAAATTCAATGTGCATGCCAGTGAAACTGCTTGGGTTGGCACAGACTTTGATGTAGTTCTAGACAACAATGGAACTCTAGACCAACTTTATAAACAGGTCAACGATCTTCTTCAAGATCTCCACGGCGCCAGGGCAAATCCGCTCGAGTGATCTCAACTGTGCAATTTAAACAAACACTCTTGAGATTGCGTAGTTCAGAGTTGTTGAGGTTGCCATCCATGTGATACACCAAAATTTGTGCGGCGCTTTTGGCTCTAAACCCACAACGGTCACAGACCATCTTTTTCTTATAACCAGTTGATTGCCATCTAGGCACAGCTGGTTTTTGTTTGCGACCTTTGCGAATACAAGTATCACAACGACTGCGATAGTAAACTCGTTCGTTCTTATAACAGTTTACAGCGGCCGGTCTCTTGGCGCAGGCTTTACAAATGGGTCTAGACATGCAGATATTTACTCAAAACCTTACGTAAGGGCAAGTATAGACGGTGGTTTTAGTGCCTGCCGCTAAATATGAATAGCACTTTTTATATTAAAGGAACAGACACATGGCACTAGTTTCCCCAGGCGTAGAAGTTACAATCATTGACGAAAGTAACTACTTACCAGCCCCAACTAATTCAGTACCGTTTATCTTGATCGCAACAGCGCAGAACAAGATCAGCGGTAGCGGTGTAGGCGTAGCAGCCGGCACTACAGCGGCCAACGCAAACAAAGTTTATTTAATCTCCTCACAGCGAGATTTAGTTAACACATTTGGTAACCCATTCTTCTACAAGACTTCTGCAGGTACACCGATCAACGGTTACGAACTCAACGAGTACGGACTACTGGCTTCGTGGTCAGTGTTGAATATCAGCAATCGTGCTTATATCCAACGTGCAGACATTGACTTGTCAGAATTGGTAGCTACATTGAATCGTCCAACAGGCGATCCAGACAACGGTACCTACTGGTTAGATACCGCAGAAACTGCTTGGGGTATTTTTGAGTGGAGTTACACAACCAGCACATTTGTACTAAAAACTCCAATAGTGATTACTGCTGATGCTGACACTGATATCAACGGAGTTCCTTTGGACTCCATTGGCAACATTGGTGACTACTGTGTAGTGGCTACTAATTCAAACAATCCTGTGTATTTCAAAACACCAGGCAATCCTAATAGCGATCCTGCTGTAGATGCCAATACTTGGGTTTGGGTTGGCAGCGATGATTGGAAAAATTCATGGCCAACTATAATAGCCACTAACACCAATCCATCATTGACAGCTGGCAATACATTCTTCTTGAATGATGTCCAAATACAAGTTCCGGTCTCGCCCAACAATGACGTTGATGGATTGGTGTCTGAAATCAACGGAGCTGTTTCAGGAGTAAGTGCTGTTAACAACAGCGGCAAACTTGAAATTTATGCTGATTCCAACGCTACCAATGATGGTTCAACCGGAGGCGGCGGAATTATTTCTGTGTCAGCCGGCACAGGACCAGTGTTAACAGCTCTTGGTATCACTGTGGGCGAATACTATGCTCCTGCCCTGCAAGCATCACCAAGCTACACAGTACCACAGTGGAGATCAACCAGTGCTGAGCCACATCCAAGTGGATCAGTCTGGAACAAGATCAACAATGTTAACCAAGGTACTAATCTTGTGGTTAAGAAATTTAATTCAGCGTTAGCACTTTTTGTTCAACAAAATTGTCCAGTGTATCAATATGATGCCGCTGCCAACAAAGCCTTGGATCCATCGGGTGGCGGACGCAATATTACCGTAGGTAGTACCTATGCTCAATATGACACTTATGGTAATGACACATTTACTTTAAAGATCTTTGAACGTTTTGCCACTGGTCCTACCATTATCAATGGAACGATCACCGACCCTGTTCTAGTCAATGGCGATCAATTTAGTATTAAGTGGAGTACAAAAACTACTACATCAACTGGCGCACCGGTTACTGCTACAATAAATGGAACCACTGCCGCAGATTGGGTAACAGCATTTTTAGCGGCAGTGCCCAGTGGGGCTCCTATCACTGCTGCCGTCAACAGCGATGGTAGCATTCAAGTTCAACACACACAAGGTGGCGTGATTATTTTACAGGATATCACAGGTGATCCTGTAGAATCTGCCGGTATCAACGATACCATCCTTGGCGTTCGTCCACCTGAGCCCGAAGCTACTGGAATATTTGAACTCAGCAACTGGACCCCGCTGACTTATACTGCAAGCAGTGATGCTCCAGACCAAAATCCAGCTGATGGTCGTTTATGGTATTACAGTGCCACAGATCAAGTTGACATCATGATCAACAACAATGGTGCCTGGGCTGGTTATAAAACAGTATCTAGCGATGCTAGAGGGTATGATTTGACACTGACAGATCCAAATGGTCCTATCATTTCAACCACAGCACCAACATTACAAAGTGATGGTACAAATTTAGTTGAAGGTGATCTATGGATTGATGTCAGCGACCTTGAAGTATATCCTGTTATCAAGCGTTGGCAAACAGTGGATGCACAAGAGCAATGGGTGCTGGTTGACAACACAGATCAAACCACAGAAAACGGTGTGTTGTTTGCTGATTTCCGTTGGGCAACTAACGGAGACACAGATCCAATCACAGATCCAATTCCAACAATCAAGAGCTTGTTGACTTCTAACTACCTTGATTTGGATGCTCCTACGCCTACTCTATATCCAGACGGCATGCTAGGTTTCAATCTACGCCGTTCAGGCTTCAATGTCAAGAGCTTCCAGGTTGATTATTTTAACTCTACCAGCTTTCCAGACGAGTCACTGCCAACAGTGAAAAATGCCTGGGTAACTGCCAGTGGTCTACAAGACAACGGTGCTCCTTACATGGGACGTCGAGCAGTTCGTCAAATGGTCGTTGCCGCAATGAAGGCATCCATTGATGGAAATCAGGATTTGCGTGAAGAACAGCGTCAGTTCAACTTGATCGCTACACCTAACTATCCTGAGTTGATTCCTAACATGGTGGCACTCAACAACGAGCGCAGTCAAACAGCATTTGTCATTGGCGACACACCAATGCGTATGCCAGACAATGCTGATGCTATCACAGCATGGGCTACCAATGCCTTTGGTGTTGGTCAAGACAGTGAAGACGGATTGGTAACAGCAGATGCTTACTTGGGTACATTCTATCCAAGCTGCCAAACTACAGATCTTGGTGGATCAGTCGTGGTTCAACCTCCAAGCCACATGATGCTACGTACAATTTTACGCAGTGACGAAGTGAGCTTTCCATGGTTGGCACCAGCTGGTACACGCCGTGGTGTGGTAGACAATGCGTTTGCCTTGGGTTATGTTGATGCACAGACCGGACAGTTTGTTTCTACTGCTATCCGTCAGAGCATACGTGATGTGTTGTATGAAAACAAGATTAACCCAATCACATTCATACCAGGCACAGGTATTACCAACTATGGTAACAAGACTGAAGCAGGTACACCTAGCGCATTGGATCGTATCAACGTGGCACGTTTGGTTGCATTCCTCCGTGCTAGACTTGAATCAATTGGTAAGACATTTGTGTTTGAACCCAATGATCAAATCACACGTGATGAGATTTCAAACGCATGTGAAAACTTACTCAATGACTTGGTTGCAAAACGTGGTGTCTATGACTACTTGGTTGTCTGTGACGAAAGCAACAATACACCAGCTCGTATCGATAGAAACGAACTGTGGGTTGAAATTGCTATTGAGCCAGTCAAAGCAGTTGAATTCATCTACATTCCAGTTCGAATCAAGAACACAGGTGAGATTGCATCTGGTCAAGTTGCAACAGCAAGTACCGTCTAACGGTATCAGCAATGCAGAAAAATGGGGCCTAAGCCCCATTTTTTTTGATCTCATCTGCCATAAATAATTACATATTAGGAGAGAGTAATATGTCTATCGCATCGCTAACAAAAATGACAGTGCCTTTGGCCAGTGACCAATCTAGTCCAACGCAAGGCTTGTTGATGCCAAAATTAAAGTATCGCTTCCGTGCGGTATTTGAGAACTTTGGTGTAAGCACACCACGTACAGAATTGACCAAACAGGTCATTGACTTCACACGTCCTTCGGTGAGTTTTGAAGAAATGCAAGTTCCAATTTATAACTCCACCATTTATTTGGCCGGCAAGTATAGTTGGGAAGCGATTTCTGTTAACCTACGCGATGATGCAGGCGGCAACGTGGCCAAGCTGGTAGGCGAGCAGTTACAGAAACAGTTAGACTTCATGGAACAAGCTTCTGCTAGTTCTGGTATCGATTACAAGTTTACAACACGTTGCGAAATCCTTGACGGTGGCAACGGAGCCGCACAGCCCACAGTGCTTGAAACTTGGGAACTGTATGGTTGCTACTTGCAGAACGTCAACTACAACGACCTCAACTATGCAGAGAGCGCCGCTGTTACTATCACCATGAACATCCGCTTTGACAACGCTATCCAAACTCCTATTGGTTCTGGTGTTGGTGCAACTGTTGGAAGAACACTCGGCGACGTAGTAACAGGATAATAGTCATGGCCTTTGGACAGGACTTCCTCAAGGGGTTCTTTGGAAGTGACTATCTAAAGGACTACACACACGCCAGCAAGACTTTCCGTGCCAACGGTTATGAGCTGGCGCCTCGTTATAAATTTCTATTTCACGTTTATTTCAATCTCAACACAACTGAGATACCAAAACTAAAAGAAGTTTTTAACAAAACAGATCAACAGAATCTCAGTCTTTTGGTCAAGACTGTGCAACTTCCCAATTATCAAATTGAAGTAGACACAATGAATCAGTACAATCGTAAACGATTGATACAGAAAAAAATTGAGTACAATCCATGCCAACTGGCATTTCATGATGACGGCAGCGATCTTGTTCGTAATATGTGGTACAACTATTTTGCCTACTACTACAAAGATCCCACCCAGCAATACTGGGGTACTCCAGTCACACAAGGCAGCCTAGGACAAAGCGGCAATGGCGGAGATCCCAAACTCAGCTACAACGGCCGTGACATTTATGCAGACCAACGCACAGTCAACGACTGGGGATTCATTGGTGAAAGCTACAGTGACGGAGCAGCCGGAGTCACAGGTAAGCCACCTTTCTTCAAAGACATCACCATATATGGTTTTGATCAGCACAAATTCTGTGCCTATGTATTGATAAATCCCATGATCACTGAGTGGCGTCATGATACATATGACTACAGCCAAGGTGGCGGGTTAATGGAACACCAAATGAGCGTGAGATATGAAACAGTGAAATACTATCAAGGCCGTCTTGACACAGCCAGACCCACAGCCAATGCCAAAGGCTTTGCTGATCCTGCACACTACGATACTGTTCGCAGTCCGCTGAGTCGTCCAAGCACTGCAAGCATACTTGGCCAAGGTGGCGCAATAGACACCATTGGAGGCATTGTAAACGATTTACAAAGTGGATCGGTGTTGGGCATCATTGGTGCTGTACAAAAAGCTGGATCAGTGTATCAAACGTTCAAAGGTAAAAATATACAGAGCATTGTTCGCAATGAAGCCAATGCAGTGGTCAAAGATGTCATACGTGGACAGTTGCCGGGTGCTGTGAGACAAGTGGCCAATACAGCCGATGGATTCTTCTTCCCCAAAGTTCCAATACAAAATAATTCAACCACAACCAATCCAGCCACTCCTAGGTCAGCCACCCCAACATTGACTGGACCAGCCACACAGGATGTTCCAAGATGAGTACAATAAATTATGCAGATCCCAAAGTTGATCTCACAGTAAAGGTATTTGACAACTTCTACAACTTTGCCACAGACGTACCTGTGGATCAGTATGATGTTGTTTACAGCTATTTTGCCAAGGTCTTCAAGGACAAACTTGCGGCTCAAAACTTTACTGTAACTTTGTTCCAAGTGGCTGAATATCAAAAACGACCAGTGCTAGAGATCCTGGCAGAGATTGAAGGTCAAAGTCAATTGGAATTGACTTCAACACTGTGCTACTATCTCAACAATCAACGCAGTAATACTACCTTGTTGGGAGTGAATGCCTTGCTGACTCCCAACTACTATGCGGCTCGCAATGTATTACCATGAGCAGAAACTATGCACAGGGTTTCTTTGAAGTACGAAACCCACAAAAATACGTAGGCAAAGGCAAACCCAAGTACCGTTCAGGTTGGGAGCAGGCCTTTATGCGTTTCTGTGACAACAACGACAACATAGTTCAGTGGGCCAGCGAGTCAATCTCTATACCCTATCGTCATCCACTCACAGGAAAGATGACCAACTATATTCCAGACTTCTTGATACAGTACCGTACTAGAAATAACACTGTAATCACAGAACTGATTGAAATCAAACCCAAAAAACAAAGCATACTGGAAAGCAAAGCATCGGTTAGAGATCGTGCCATTGTTGCAGTAAATTACGCCAAATGGGACGCCGCAACCAAATGGTGTCGACGCCAGGGCTTGCAGTTTCGGGTGATCACAGAAGACGATATCTTCCGTAACGGCAAGAAATAATGCGGTAAATACCCGCATGACTAAGAAATTAGAAGAACTCTTCGATCTTCCGCTCCGGGAGGATTCCGCCGATGATGCCCTGCCGGGCAATGACATTGAAACCAATTTGCCCGTTCTTCCAGATGCATTAGAAAAACTCGACAAAATTGAAGCCGCATTGCCGGCTGTGCGTGGATTGGAAGCCAGCGATGCAGAAATGGATGATTTGGCAGCCAAAGCCACAGAGAGCTTTAATGATCTCATGGATCTGGGCATGAATGTAGACAGTAGATATGCCAGCGAGATTTTTTCAGTGGCCAGTACATTGTTAGGGCATGCTATCACAGCCAAAACAGCCAAGCTCAACAAGAAACTAAAGATGATCGATTTACAGCTTAAAAAAGCCAAGTTTGATCGTGATGGCGCAGACAACAATGATCCTGCTATGAGTACAGGAACAGGACACATACTTGACCGTAACGAGCTGTTGGAAAAGCTGGTCAAGCGCGAACAACCAAAGAAGCCCTAACAGGCTAAATATGATATAGGGGATTGATATGAAAACTTTTGCAGAATACTTAACAGAATCCAAACACACATACAACTATCGCATCAAGATAGCAGGCGACGTTGACAGTGGATTTATGAGTGAGTTTAAAGAAAAACTCAAACAATTTGACGTGGTGTCAATGACAGCACCCAAGAAAACACCAGTGCAGAAAGAACTAAAAGACTTTCCACAATACAACAATGAAAGCATGACATTCATGGATGTGGTGTTTAACTATCCAGCAACACCACCACAGATCACACAGATTGTTCAGTTATTGGGCATGGACCCAAACCGTGTGATCATGCAAGATACCAAGTATGCCGACAGCATCGATGAAGAGCGCGACACACAAGATGCAGAAAACAAGAATCTGTTGACAGACACTGATTATCCTGCTCCCAACAAAGAGCAGAAAGCTCTAAGCAAAGACTACGCAACTGGCCCCTATGATCATGCAGTAGTTAAAAATGCTTACAAGAGCGACTTCACAGTGGCTGGTGGCAAAACTCCTCCAGCAGTGACATCAAACGAATTTCCAATGGGCGACAAGAGCCCTGTTGGAACTACAAAAAATAGATTGCCAGCTGTACACAGCAACGCCAGATAAGGAAAACAAAATGAAGAACATGTATGAAATACTTGATAGAATGAATTTGCTGGAAGGCAAAGGTAGCAAACCTGATTTCCTTGATCTGGACAAAGACGGCAATCGCAAAGAACCAATGAAGTCTGCTGCCAAAGCTGTAGACGAAGGCGACTACTCAGCCAAAAAAGCCTCTGCAGGTAAAGACATTGGCAAGCCAGGCAAAGCATTTGCACAGATCGCTGCCAAGGCCGGCAAGGCCTATGGAAGCAAAGAGAGTGGCGAGAGAGTCGCTGGCGCTGTGTTAAAGAAATTACGTGCCAAAGAAGATGTTGCACAAGAAGGCAACCGATTCACAGGCAATCTTGCAAAAGCTCGTGCCGCAGGTTTGAAGAAAGCTGATTTAGATGGTGACGGCGACATGGAAACAGTACGTGAAGAAAATCTTGACGAACTTGACATGAAGTTACTCAAAGGACTGCAAGGTGCTATGAGCAAGAGTCAAAAAGATTCTGAAAGCGATCGCAACATACACAAGAAGTATGGCTATCGTTCAGACCGTGATGACACTGGCAATGATGATGACTATGATGAGCATGGCAATCTCAAAGACAAGAAAAAAGCCAAAAGCAAAGATGACGGTCCTAAGAAAAAAGGTCGCCCAGCAGGCACAGGTCGTAAACTTGGTGCCAAAGGTCCCTCAGGCAAGAGCAAACTGCTCCGCATGAAAGAAGACGAAATGATTTCGTTGGTGGACAAAGGCGAATACGACCGCGAAGGCGACATGGCACGTGAACAGTTACACACTGCTGCCGAAGCCGCAAAAGAATTGCACGACATACTTGATGCAGATGAGAATTTGCCAGAGTGGGTACAATCAAAAATTACCAAGGCTTTGGATTACTTGGACACAGCACGTGACTATATGAAAGCGTCAGACGCCGAAGATGGCGAAGAAATGCCTGTGTCAGAGAAAGCTGTGAGCCGTCAGCAACAAAAGTTTATGGGCATGGCACATGCTATGCAAAAAGGTGAGAAGATCAAAGGCGCCAGCCCTGAGTTGAAAAAAGTGGCCAAGACCATGAAGAAGGGCGACGTAGAAGATTTTGCCAAGACCAAACACAAAGGTCTTCCTGAAAAGAAAAAGAAGGAAGAAGAAGTAGAAGAAACCACAGTGGCCGGTTCAGTGGCAACAGCACCTACCAGCGGCAAAGCAGCCAAGGGTATGATGTTTGGCAAAGGTGTCTACGAAAGTCAGATCGCTGAAAGTTTTGAACGTAAACTCAGCATGATTGCCGAAGGCATGAGCATCAATATGTCAGTGGGCGAAGACGGTACAAAGAGTCTTTCAGTCAATGCCACCAATGAAGATGCTGAACAGTTGGCCATGTTACTCAAGATGGCAGGCCTGGGTTCCAGTGCAGGACACAAAGAAGTATGCCCAGCATGCGGATCTGCAGATTGCGGTTGCGAGCAAATGTCTGAAGAATATGCCAATGAGCCAGACGAAGAAACACAAACCACAGACTACATGACCAAAACCATTGCTGGTGGGTTAAACAAGCCCAAGCGTGATGTTGCAGGCAACGGACAGACCACTGTACCTGTGTCAGCTGTTCGTGTACAAGAAGAAGCAGACATTGAGTCACATTTGACCAATCTTTACAAACAGTTCAAAGCAAAATGAAATCGTTTAAAGAATATCTTGCAGAATCTCAACAATGGATGGAAAATCCAGCAGTGGGTGATGACTTTGCAATCAACATCAAAGAAGATTGTTTGATTGAAAGTCATATCATTGCTGTTGAAGAAGATAGATTGTGTATTGAAGCTGATAGCAAACTCATTGCCATACTAGAAAGCTATGGATATCAACTAGAAGACAAGTGTTCTGTTTGTGGGCACGAAGCTTGCACTTGTGAAGACCTTGATGAAATGATGAGTGTGGACGACACACTGGTCAGTGAAGATCCCACAGAAGAAGAACCGGCATCAGATGCTCAACCTGGTGCTGCCGATGGCACAGCAGAAGATGATCCTATAGGAGTAGACGAAGCTGAATATCAGGGACGCAACGTGCCATTGGGTAAGCCCATGCGTGGCGATGTCAAGAAGTTCAAAGTGTATGTGCGTGACCCAAGCACAGGCAATATCAAAAAAGTAAACTTTGGACACGGTGGCACATCGGCCAAACGTGCTGGCCAAAAGACGATGAAGATCAAAAAATCAAATCCTGCTCGCCGTAGAAGTTTTAGAGCACGTCATCACTGCGAGAATCCAGGACCAAGAACAAAGGCACGTTATTGGTCGTGCCGTGCGTGGTAAAGAGAGAACAACAAAATGGCCGCAAACGTATACACATCATTATCAAACACAACAGTTTACACTGACAAGCTACAGATCGCCACAGGTGGTAAT
>Ga0214921_10002009_pt1 | contig 33933 bp, 34 predicted proteins | sample LL1505_MetaG_FD_177992 | JGI IMG/M metagenome (GOLD analysis project Ga0214921, IMG submission 177992) | Freshwater microbial communities from Lake Lanier, Atlanta, Georgia, United States - LL-1505 | ecosystem: Environmental > Aquatic > Freshwater > Lake | place: USA: Georgia | collected... | reverse complement strand
TAAGTGCAAAGGCAATTTGCTCTTCCGTAAATCTGCTCTTTTTCACGGTATGTCCCCTTTTTAATAGGTGAAATATCATGCCGGATTTTTCTACTTTTAAATGGTTAGATTTTTCGGGTCAGGGTCAGATGGTGTATCCGAATTTCATACATATCTCCTAAGTTCAGCCTAATTCTTCCACGAGTTGGGCACATATACAGAAAAGCACGGCTCCCACGCTGGAAGCAACTTAGAACAACGGTTTTTGAGCAGACGGAAAAGATCCTAATTCACACAGAACTTTATTAATTTAGACCTAGACTTTCACAATTTTTTACGATTGTCTTGCGCATAAAAAATCTATTTCCGCCTGATGGAAAGTTTTCCAATTGTCCGAAAATTTCATAGCCTGCTTTTAAATACAGACTGGGTGATTGAAATGAGAAAGTATCTAGGTAAGCTTGTTTATAACCCTTTCGGACGGCTTCATTCTCTGCTTCTCTAAGCATTTGACTGGCTACTCCCTGCCGTCTATGTTCGGGATGAACCCAAACAGTTGTGAAGTTGACCCACCCCCAATAGGCTTCACCCACTAAACCACCAATTACTTTTGAATTGGAATCTCGTGCTACAACAAAAACCAACTCAACGTGGGGATCGCCAGTCAACTCTACATTTGAATCGATTAACCCCTGCTGTATAACCCGTCTGATCTCTTGGTCTGGATCTCGCTCTACTGATATTTCAGTGACATTCATAATTTACTTCCCGACTCGGTCCATTTAATGAATAAATTAAAACATTCCAAATTTTGTTCAAAAGTTCTAGCGACTTTTTGTATCACGGTATTTGAATTATTTGCTGGTAAAGCGATCTGTTGCTGACTTCAACCCACCTTTAGCTTCAACCAAAGTTCCAGCTTTACCCAATCCAAACGCTGGCATATTGGCGTAGACATTCTCATAGGTGCCTTGACCTGCTTTGTATGTTTCGTGCCATATGCCAACAGTACCATCTGTACCAACAGCTTTGTTGAATGCTTGCCACGCTGGCAAATGGGCTGAGTCTTTGTTCTTTGCGTAATCAATGAGTTGTTCCATTGAGCGCCAATATTGAACCAATATGATCGTACGGGAAAACCACATCTCGTGGTGTATCAGACCCAACTCTGGTTTTGTATAAAGCTCCGTCAACATCTTGGGCATCGCATTGAGCACAGGCAAATACTTGTGAACTGCCAATGGCTTGTTGATCCGTATTCCAATGAGAAAGACAACGAAATCACCATCCATTCTTGCTGTCATTCGGTCTTTGTAAATCATATGTCCTTCATTTAAGATACCAACACTACTTGATTTAGAAGGCTAGCTTGGATAACCCCAATCGCTTCCCGCTATCCCTTTAGGCACTCGAACATCACCACCTAACTGTCGTGGAACACGACACTTACCAACCACTTGAACCCAAAAGCACGGCTACAACGCTGAAAGCAACCTAGAGAAATGGTTTTTGCGCAGCAGGTAAAAATTGGAGACTTTCATTTTTTGCTAAAGCTTTATTCAAAAGTTTAAGCGACCTATGCCAATTATTTGCTCTTAAATTATCATTGAAGGATGAGTAGATTTAATTCATTTACTGTCACCAATCAATCACCCAAATTGTTTCCATTGGCGCTATCTGCGCTGATGACATTCGCACCCTTAATCTTCTTTGCTAATCAATCATTTAGATTAGACATAAAGACATCAACACGCCAAGTTGTTGAAATGAAACTACTTGAAATTTTGACTGAAGCCAAACCATTGCCAAATCAAACGAAACAACTTGTTGTTCCTAATGTTGTGTCATTGCCAAGCTCTGTTTTTGACGCAACCCAAAGCAATCAAAGTGAAAATTCAATTACTCAGCCAACTTTTCCACCTGAAGTTGTTGAGCCTAAAACATTGAACTTAAATATCTCTCCCAAGGGACGAGATTCATTTACTAAGTCAAGTCAATCACCCGTCAAGCAACTCATTGAAGAAGAATCTATCAAAGCGTCAAAAAGGCAAAACGAGAAGTTTGCGAATGATGTCAAGAATTCAGCAAAGCCTGACTGCTTAAAAAACGATCACGGTTTAGGACTATTCAATGTAGTGCCATTGATCTATGACATCGTTAAAGATAAATGTAATTAATTACCAAGGCTACCCTAAAACTGACCAAGGTCACAAACTTTATTCAAAAGTTCTGTTACTTCTATTTTGCTTTAGTTCTTTTACCCAAAACAACAACAGCGAACACACAGAAAGCAAAACCAATATTCAATGCAGTAATTTCTTCGTTCAATAAGAAATAAGCTCCTATTAGTGTCAAAAAAGGTTGCAGTAATTGAACTTGACCAACCCTAGCTATCCCTCCAATTGCGATTCCCTTGTACCAAAAGAAAAAACCAATGTACATAGAAATCAACCCAACATAGATAAACGAGAACACTGCAGATATAGACACTGAATGGAGTTCAAAATCAAGGTACTGATAGGTCAATAAAACATTTATTGGCAATGTAAGCACAAGAGCCCAACTGATCACATCAACAGAACTCATTTCCTCGCTGAGTTTCCCCCCTTCGCAGTACCCAATTGCTGCGCTTGCAATCGCAATAAACAAAAGCCAATCTTCAACTACTAGCCCACCGCCTCCGTTGAGTGAGGCATAGGTGATAACAAGCAAACTCCCGATAACTGCAGTTATCCAAAAAGCTAATGATGGACGCTCTTTGAAACGAATAGCTCCAACAACTGCCGTTGCAAGCGGAAGTATTCCGAGAACAATTCCACCGTGTGCTGAAGGCAGCGTTTTCATTGCGATTGCAACAAATAACGGGAAACCATACACGACGCCAAGTGCCGTAACACTTAAGCGTATCAATTGATTTTTTGTAGGCAGTTTGGGGCTTTTAATAGCAAACAAAATGAGCGCGCAAATTCCAGCAAGTGTGGATCTACCAAAAGTAACAAAGTAGGGGCTTAGTTCAGCAACCGCGATTCGTGTGAATGGAAGAGTCAAGCCAAACATTAGGACTCCAATGAATCCCAACAGCATTCCTTTAGTTTCATTATTCTGCATTCAGTTTTATGTAGTTAATTTTTTTATCAAAGAGCAGCATCAGAATTTAGAAGCGAAATCCTTCTAGACCCCAAACTTGATTCAAAAGTTCTGTGAATCCGAATACGGATTTAATAAAGAAGTTGTATTATCCGTTCAGCCAAATTACAACGAAGAAAAAAGAAAATTTCTATGTTTGATTGGATAACAAAAATTTTCAATTCAAAGCCTAACGAAACGGTTGAGCTTTCCGATGAAGAAAAAAAGCGCTCAAGTGATGACTTTGTAACGCAAGCGCTTATTTGTCCAAGTGCCAATCACGCACTGAATCCCAATGGCTCATCCGATAGCTCTGACGCTGGTAGCAGCGATTGCGGTGGTTCTGCTGGTGATTGAAGGTAGCGGAGCGCAGACTAAACTCAAACCCAAGGTCACAAACTTTATTCAAAAGTTCTAACATTCACCCCGTTTCGTTTGCTACAATCTTTGGCTCAGGCTCTTTAGCTCAGTCGCGAGATCACGGTGTAAAACGATACATCAATAATAGATCCGACGCACTCCTCTCCCCTTCCATTGACCATTCCTTTTCATCAAACTGAAAAGTTGTAAGGTCCTCACTCAGCTACAAATCCACATCTTTGTTGCGTCATTGATACGCAATATTGCCTATTTTTCTCAACGGAAAGTTTGTCCTTTTGAAAGGACAACGACGGAACTGCCAACGGCACCAACTGCCTCTGTGAAACCGTGACTTACCCAATGAAAACTTGCTGACCGTGGTGTTCAACAATATTCTGTGTGAATGCTTGATTTCAGTGAGTTGTGTGCCGCAAACGAAGACGATTACAGATACCAACGCCACAGAACTTCACCCATCAGTTCCACCATCTACTCAATACCAAACTACCCCAAGAAGCTACGCATCTATCTCACTCAAGCTTCTCCATATTGGCAAGTCTGTTGCTTCTTCAAAGGTAAAACATACAAAAGAAGTTTGAAGACCACGATCCGTCAAGTTGCTATTCGTGCCGCAAAAGATTTCTTCCATCAATCCGTTGCAGACTTGTATGGAACAACAATCAATATCCGTGAAGACCGCGCACTATTGTTCAGTGATTTGGTAGCACCAACGATTGCCATTGAGACAGCAAGAACACAGCGTGGTGAATATTCCACTGCAGGTCTCAACATATTACGCAACAGATTACACAAGAGCGTAGAGCCACACTTTGGAAAAATGCCGATTGATAAAGTTGGTTTCAACGAGATTAGTGAGTTTCTTCAGCACCTCAGCAAACTGAAGAAGTCACCAACGACCATTCAGCAACATATGGTTGCCACTCGCAAAGTGTTGAACTATGCCTATGCCAATAACTACATCAAGCACTTACCCAAGTTTCCAAGCGTAAAGATAAACAGCATAAGTCGTGGAAGTTTCAATCTCAGTGAATACAAGCTGTTAGTTCAAACTGCCAAGCGTTATGTCCATACCAAGATAGTTGATCCAACGAAAAGCCAACGCAAGCGTGGCAGATTTCATATGGAAGCGTATCTAACTATCAGTCCTGAGCTTCAGTGGTTGATACGCTTTATGGTGAATAGTTTCATTCGTCCTAGTGATATCAAAAACCTTCAGCATCAGCACATCACCGTCGTTCGTAATGAACACACCTACTTGCGAATGAACTTGCCTGAATCCAAGAAACACGACAAACCCATCGTGACCATTCAATCAGCAGTTCCTGTCTATGAGCAACTTAAGAAGTATCACGCACTGAATGGGCGAGCTGAAGCGTCTGATTACTTGTTCTTTCCTGAACTAAGAGACAGAACAGATGTGTTGATGCTTTTGGGTTGGCAGTTTATGTTTGTTCAAAAGATAGCCAAGATAGAAGCTAATGCCGCCAATGGCAGACGAAGAACGCTTTACAGCTTGAGACATACAGCGATCACCTTTAGATTGCTCTATGGGGGATCTATTGATTTATTGACGCTTGCTCGTAACGCAAGAACGAGCGTGGAAATGGTAGAAAAGTTCTACTCGTCCAATCTCACTGCTGAGATGAATATTGATTTATTACAAGGAAAAAGAAAGAAGTCTCAGTGAATTGAAATTCAATTCAATTCAATTATTGGGCGTATTCACTATTGTCTTTTGCATAATTTTGTTCAAAATAAAAGCCGTTGATAAAGTTTTGCAAAATTTGCATATTTCATCTAAATAAGGCTAAAAATGACTAGGGATTACAGAAAAGAATTTGCTGAAGAATTTATGCACCTTAATGCTCGTTTCACAGGCGAGTAACAAACAACGCTAAGACAGCGAAAAATCTGTTAATAAATCAATTAAAAAAGTACTGATATGAATACCAAGTTTTTATTCGTTTGTTCAGATGATATAGAACGTTTGCCAGATGAGAAAAGCTTGGCAGAGGCAATTAAATGCTCCTATGCAATAGAACTATCAAGAAACCTTGATGAATTGTTTAAAAAGGGAAAGAAGACAAGATACAAAGCAGGACCACTTGAACGTATTTATGACACTACATGTTCAAGCAGAAGTCATTACTGCGCTATGGCTTGGAGTATCAACACACAAAACCACGCATCACCTAGAAATAATAAAATTTTTCTTATGTCTGATGATGCTGAAAGCAAATATCTTGATTGGCTAATTCTTAAAGATGACTTTAAGTTACGAGCATTTAGCCTTGATGACAATTGAATAGATGAAGTAAACACTTGGATTGAGTGCTATGAGTATCTAAACGATAGATTTCATTACGACTATGAAAGCTTTAAAAAGGAAAGAAATCTAGCAATGGAAATGATTGGCACCAACATTTCTGCTGATCATAAAAAAATCTTTTCAGAGATAGAACCATATGAAATTAGCTTCTTAGATACATGTAAAAAGAATGCAGATTTGTATATGGCTAGAGTAACGCAAGCATTAACAAATGGATGGAGTTGATTACAGCATCCCTACAGCAATACGCAACTTGTCTTGGTTAACATCAATATATTTTTGCGTAACTGCAATTGATGAGTGACCAGCAAGCTCTTGAAGAATGCGAACATGTACACCCTTGTTCGCAAGATTAGTGATGAAACCACGCCTTCCTGAGTGACTAGAAGCCCCCTCAATCTTTGCATCCTTGTACCAATAGTGAAACATCTGGCATGCTGTTGAAGCACTGAAACCTCGCTGACAATCTTTCTGATTTGTGAACAACGCACGAACAGTGTCAGTCATGGTGACAGGTAACAAGTCTTTGAGCTTGAAGCGAGTCTTGAGATACAGACTGATTTCATCACGCAACTTTTCAGACAAATAAAGTGTGCGTCCCTTAGAACCTTTCGTCTGTACTGCTGACAGAAAGATCTCGCTCTTGATACTTCCATCACTTGCAAGTACATCACAAATACGAAGACTAGCTACTTCAGAAATTCGTGCTCCACTCATGTGAGTCATCATGAACATACAACGATTGCGTGAAGCATGACGCTTTGACTCAATAACTTTGATAACTTTCTTAATTTCTTTTTCAGTGAGAACTTTTGCTTGTGACATTTTAGAGTTTCCTTACAAATCAAATCTTTGATAAGTATTTAGTCTCTTACCTTTGGTAAAAAATTCCTATCCTTTTTGCCAAAATATTTTTCCTCAATATTTCCAACAACTTAGCTCAAAACTAAAGGTATTTGTAATAAGCTTTGGTTTTGCTGTGGTTCATCAGTAAAGTGGGGTTGAGTATTCGCAAGTCGCTTTTTCAACAATTGCTGCATCGTAACTTCGCAGGATCAGAATTAACACCCATTTAGTGCTTGTGGGTGGGTGGATGAGCTTTGTATACTGATTCATAAGCATTAAATCCTGAGACAAGCGAATTTCAAATACTAATAATGGCATCCAAACACTCACAAGCTCCATACTTGATCAGCCAAGGGATTTTTGATTCCATCAAATCCTTTAAAGAGTTTGAACAAAAAGTATCAGCACTCTTTGAAACGAATACAAAGGCTCAGGGTGATGCTTTTGAAATCTTTGTAGAAGCATACTTACTCACACAGCCAATTACGCAATGCGCTGAAACTTGGCTGGTAGGAAGTATTCCGGTTGAAGTAAGAGAAAAACTTAATCTGCCAAACGACTCTAAAGGTATTGATGGAGTTTTCAAATCAACTAATGATGTCTTAGTCCCATACCAAGTTAAATTTCGTTCAAATCGCCCTGCACTTGGATTTAATGAAGTTGCTCCTTTTTTAGGTATTACTGAAAAAGCTGTTGATAGATTGCTGATCACCAATTGCGACAGCATTGCAATTGACGTAAAGAACAGAACAGGAATCAGATCTCTTCGTGGCGTTGACTTTGATCAATTAACTGAAGACGATTTCTTAGTAATTGAAAATTGGCTGAAAGCGAAACCTGCAAAACGAGCAGCACTAGTTCCTGATCAATACCAAACTGAAGCACTTTCAAATATAAGAAACCATTTGCAATCAAATGACAGGGGTTCTGTAGTCATGGCATGTGGTACTGGCAAGACCTTGATCGCCTTTTGGGCAGTAGAGCAAAGCAATGCTAAAAGCATCCTTGTCTTACTTCCATCTCTCACGCTACTACAACAAACATTGTCTGAGTGGAGCACACATAACTCTTGGGGTAAAAACTTTTCTTACCTATGTGTTTGCAGTGATCCACAAGTTGACTTAAAGAACGATGAGATTGAAATAGACGCAACAGATATCCCTTTCAAAATTGATACTGATCCTGAAATTGTTAAGCGTTATCTTTCGCAAGATAATGGCAAGATAAAGATAGTTTTCTCAACTTACCAAAGCAGTCAAGTAGTAAGTCAGGCAACGAAAGATCACTTCACATTTGATATTGGAATTTTTGACGAAGCGCACAAAACTACTGGGGTTGCCAAAAACAAATTTGCACTGGCTCTCAAAGATGAAAATATCTGCATTCAGAAGAGACTATTCTTTACAGCGACACCCAAGAACTACGACATTACAAAGCGTAATAAGGATGGTGAGTTTAATTTCGCCAGTATGGATGACGAAAGCATATATGGTAGTAGAGCTCACACATTAAGTTTTAGCCAAGCAGCAGATCAAGGGATCATCTGTCCCTACAAAGTCGTTGTGACATTGATAGATAAACAGCAAGTAGATGACTTTGCTCTTAAAAATGGTATTACCTTAATTGAAGGTGATGCGGTCAAATCAAAATGGGTTGCAAGTCAAGTAGCCATTAGTAGCGCCATTAAACATACAAACGCCAAGAAAATCATCACATTTCACAGCAGAGTCAAAACAGCTCGTGAATTTGCTAGCGATGAATTATTTGGAATCAAGAAATTTCTACCAAACTTTGACGTATTTCACGTTCATGGAAAACAAAGAAGTAATGAACGCAAAGACACGATATCAAAATTCAAGTCTGCATCCTTGTCACTTATCACTAATGCTAAGTGCCTGACTGAAGGTGTTGATGTTCCTGCTGTTGACATGGTTGCGTTTGTAGATCCACGACACAGCAAAATTGATATAGCACAAGCAGTTGGAAGGGCAATGCGGAAGCCACGTGGTGGCAAAAAGCAACTTGGCTACATTGTCGTGCCACTGTACGCAGAAGACGCTAGCGAAAACTCGCTTGAAGCTGCAATCCAAAAAGAAGGATTTGATGATGTTGCTTTAATCATCAACTCTTTGCTAGAACAGGACTCAGAGTTAACGGAGATCATCAGTGAACTACAACAAGCCAAAGGACGTGGAGAAGTTTTTAATCCAAAACGCCTTAAAGAGAAGATTGAAGTCATTGGACCATATGTAAATTTAGCGCAACTTGAATCAAGTATCTTTGCTGAAACTGTAGATCGTCTTGGTTCAACTTGGGATGAGTGGTATGGAAGATTAGTTAAATTCAAGGAACGAGAAGGACACTGCAAAGTTCCTGGCAATTATGTTGTTGGGACTTACAAGCTTGGAGTCTGGTGTAACAATCTAAAACTAACAAAAAAATCTCTTCCAATTGAACGTCTTAATCTTTTAAATGATTTGGGATTTGTTTGGGACCCTTATGGAGAACAGTGGGAAGAAGGATTGGCTCACTTAGTTAAATTTAAAGAGCTTAACGGACACTGCAATATTCCACAAAAATTTATTTTAGATGGCTTTAATTTAGGCATGTGGGGTAGTCGTCAACGAAAAGTAAAAGAATTATTATCAATTGATCGTCTAAAACGTCTTAATGATCTTGGCTTTGTTTGGGATCTCTCAAATGAGAAATGGGAAGAGGGATTCGCTCACTTACTTAAATTTAAAGAACTCAATGGGCACTGCAATGTGCCACGAAAATACCATGTAAATGGCTATAACTTAGGAATTTGGATAGGTAGACAACGAAAAAATAAAGAGTCCATTTCAGTCGCTCGTCTCAAACGACTGAATGATTTAAGTTTTGTTTGGGATGTTGCAGACTCATTTTGGGATGAAGGTTTTAATTTTTTAATTGGATTTAAACAGCACGAAGGTCACTGCAATGTACCAAAGGGTTATGTTGTGGATGGTTTTAATCTTGGCAGTTGGGTAAGAAATCAACGTGTGAGAAAAGAAAAAAAGACAATTTCTGAGGATAGAATTTTAAGACTGAATAGCCTAGATTTTTTATGGGAACCATATGATAAAAAGTGGGAAGATGCTTTTCTCTGCCTAGTTCAATTCAAAGAGCGAGAGGGGCACTGTAATGTTCCACAAAAATTTACTATGAATGGATTCAATCTTGGTAACTGGGTCAGCAATCAACGCAATATAAAAAATAAAATATCTGAGCAACGACTGAAACGCTTGAATAATCTTGGTTTTGTTTGGGACGCATCAAGTATCAAATGGGAACAGGGCTACAGATATCTAGTTAAATTTAAGCATCAAGAAGGTCACTGCAATGTACCTCAGAAGTATGTAGTTGATGGTTTTAAACTTGGGGTCTGGCTAGGAACGCAACGTCAATCTAAAGATTCGTTGTCAACAGAACGAATACAACTTCTATCTGATCTTTCAATAGTCTGGGATCCCATAAGCGAGCAATGGGAAGATGGTTTTATTCATTTAGTTGAATTTAAGCAGCGTGAAGGTCACTGTAAAGTGCCTCACAAATATGTAGTGAGTAATTTCAAGCTTGGAAACTGGGTAGGTACTCAAAGGCAAGTAAAAAATAGCTTGCCTTCTGACCGCTTGAATCGTTTAAATGATCTAGGCTTTATTTGGGATCCTCATGCATCCAGTTGGGAGGAGAGTTATAGATATCTAGTTAAATTTAAGCAACAAGAAGGTCACTGTAAAGTACCTCAAAAGTATGTAATTGATGGTATCAAGCTTGGATATTGGCTAGGACGTCAATTTAGAAATGAGCAACTATCAGAAGAACGACTTAAACTTCTGACTGATCTTGGAGCATTTAAATAAATTATCTTCTAATTTGTTTAATTTCTTATCAATACCCAGTCTCGCCCAACCTAAAGTAGCCAACACCAGTTCGCTACTTTAACTTGCGTTCACTTAGTGCTTTCGTAGCTCATTCCGCAACGCTCATTCGTCCTCTTCGTCCTTAGATTCCTCGTGCCTCTGAATGTCACGTAAGAATTGTTGCTTTCTGCGATGCTCGTATTCAGCGTCAGTTTCGTTTGTATAGTCTGTTTCTTTGTTGTGGACCGAGCCCATAACTTCTGATTTGTATCCACTAGCTTCACGCTCTGCTGCTGCAATACGCTGCTTGTGAGCTGATTCCTCTGCTTCAATCTCTAGATTGAATTTATCGTGGTCTTCAGCAGCGTGAATGGGAATGATGAGTTCTTGCTCAAAATCTAGTAATGGAACAAGCTGATGTATCTCGTCTTTCAAATCAAGCAAAACATGCGCTGGAAGTCTTTGCTTCACGTAAAGACAGTCATGGACTGGAAGTAGTATCGTGAAGTTCTTTGGCATCTTGTTTATGACGATCTCTAGTGCCATGCGCTCAATCGCTTGAAAAATCCACGCCATCTTCTGATTTTTATTACGCTTCAGTCCAGTCTTTGAGTCAATGTGCTTGTACGTGTAATCACCGAGCGTAAACTCATCACCACTGAATTGATCACTTTTCAATATGGTTCTACGCACTAGATCAAGTTCATGCTTGATGTTAGCGAACTCTTGATTCGCCACAAGAATATTGAACTTTTCTTTCCCTAACTTGCTACGAATAGTGTTGTATGGGTTGTCTTTGACTTCGGCGCCAAACCCAAGTGATGTGAATACCGTCTTGATCCAATCCTCGCTTACACCCACTTTTTTAGCGATCCGAGTTCTGATGGGAGCACGATATTTGATGTAGGACTTGAGAGCTTCAACTTTTAGTTGTGGATTTATCTCAAGTGCGATTGAAGTCAATATTGCATAACTACTAGCTTTGAAATCAATCTTTGAACAGCGACCTAGTGCCGCATGACGTACTTCTTTTGGAGCGAGTTGTAAGCTGAATCCATGTCCATGAATTCGCCCACTATCAATAAGCGTCCAATATTCGTGTACTAGATATCTACCATCGTCCTGTAGTTTAGCTTTTACTTTGATATGTCTCGCAGCCAACAAATTGCGAATTAACTTTTCTTTGTAGTTGCCAGTTTTCGCTGTTGACAGAATATTTTCTGTATTTTTAATGTATGAGTCCAACGAATCCATATGAATTGGAATGGAAAAGTTTGGCGCTTCTTTTGTTGTTTCCACATGAGCACTTGCTAGTGTGAAATTGTTGGTGACCAGTTCAGTCAATATTTCTTTCTTGTATCTTGGGTTCAAAGTGACTTTGCTCACTCTGTTCGTGATGCTATTTCCCTCATAAGTGACAAGCACCAGAGATGTCTCTGTATGTAATTGCATCAATGTCCAAACACGAAGTCGTTTGCCATCAAGCGACGCTTGCCCTATCTCTCTATTTACTTTGTCAACAGCAAAGCTGAATTCAGCCGCGTCAATGTCTTCACTTGTGATATTTGCAAATCTGAAAGCTATTTCTTGCATGACACCATCTACGTAGCGATTCACGTAGTCGTGTACTTGGTAGCCTTTAAGCGTTGGGTGTTTGCTAGCAAGTAGTGCTATCAGTTTGCTTCTCATAAATCGCTTTTCATAAAAAATCAAATAATGGGAAGCAGCTCGCTTCGCTCTCTTTCTTCTTAATCAATATTCAATAGCTCTTGACGTTCTTTAATACTACAAGTACGTGCAATTTTGCCATTTATTGCACTTATTAATGATAACTATCCGTGCAATTTTTAGTAAAAAATTGATTAAATTGTCGCTTATATGGCATTTATTGACATTTGAGGATTTGAACTAAAGATACTTGATGGGTTTATTCAAGCAGTCAGCATAAAACATTGTCTTGTTAATCAGCCGCACTTTTTTTAGTGATTTCCTTAGAAGTATTTATTCAAAACCAAATGATTTCAATGAAAAACCAAAGATGTGTCTTCTTTTGCTTGTAGGAAAGTTTTGTTGATGGGAACAAACTTCTGTGTCTTATCAATCACAAAAAGGAAATCAAATGAGTGTTTTAAGTTCATTGAAATTAGTAGCTGCAAAACGACCACAAGCAATGCCAGCCATTCAAGTTCGCAGGAATAAATTGAGCAACAAGCTCTATGAGCAAATCAAATTGGCAACGGCATTGAATGAAGGCAAGACTTACAGCCCGCTTCGTCTTCGTACATTTCGTAATAAAGAGACTGGTGAAATCAAAACAATTGAAGTGCCACAACGAATTCGTCAGTGGTGGTTCACCAGTGATACAGGCAAAGTCTGTATTCAAGTGAAATATGGAAGCAGGACTATTGACATCAGCAAGGGCAAAAATTCAGTTGAAGTCTCTAGTGCAAATGAACTCTTGAAAGCACTTGAAACACTCAAGCTTGCAGCGGAATCGGGGGAATTTGACGTGCAGCTTGAAAGTGCCGGACTGAAACTGAAAAACGGATTCACGAAATGACTTGTTTCTAGTTTGTCCTTTAAAAGGACAACCAAGCCCCACTTGATGGGGCATTTCCATATTTAGATAAATACATCGGAGGATCAACCGATGAGATTATTTGAGTTCGCTGACGCAGAGTCACAGTTGGAGTTGTGGAAGCTAATCACTGATAGCGTTTGGCAAGCGATTTATAAGCAAGAACAAGAACAGAAACAGAAACAGAAACAGAAACAGAAACAGAAACAGCTTGATGCTCAAAAAGCCAGTTCAGCTAGCGCTGCCCCCAAACAATCAAAAGCATTCAAGCCCAAGATAGTCAGTCCTCAAGCAAGCAAAACCAAGAAAACATCAGCACAAGAGATACAGCGTCAAAAAGTCCAAGCTAACAATGTTAAATCCGTGCCTAAGACGACTTCAGTGCCAAGTAGTAGTGCTACTGCTTCTGTTGGAAAAAATCAGTCAAAACGAGTTTTTCATAATCCCAACTCAGTTGCCAATATTCAGCGCAAACTTGATCCACTTGCGTTTGATCCAACGATCAAGAAATGGACTAATTGAAATCTAATTGATTGCAATTTCTGAGACTAGGTCACTCACAATTCGTTGCTGAACAATAGTCAACTTCAAATAGCGTCTGACGAATTGCTTTTGTTGATCAGTCAATTTATATGCAGATCCATCAGTCTGAGTGATGGAAAAGGTTCTACCATTATCAGTTCCAAAGCGCAAGTATTCAGAACTAGTACCCAACAATTTAGCGAGACAAACCAGTTTGTCTTGAGCTGGAAACGCTAAGCCAAGCATCCAATTTCTTGCAGTATGTGGAGTGACTGGCTTGCCTTTAAAGCTGTTGTTAAATATTTTTTGTAGCTCAGTGGGACTTTGCTTTACCCCTTTCAATTCCATCGCCTCTGTAATTCGCTTTGCAAATTGAATATTTTCTGGTGATGTGTTTTTCAAGACTCTCTCTCGTAGTTTAGAGGCATCTTAAATGGAAATTTAAATATTTACAGACTTCATTCACAATGAAAGCGTTTGTAATTGAAATCTAAAGCTGCCACCTAATTCTTCTAAGCCTCAAACAAAAGCAATCTAACTTAAAAGAATTTAGTTAGTTGGCAAATTTGAAAACATAGCCATCAAAAAAATACCGCCACCAATAATAAGAATTAAGATTAGCCCAGTTTTATCCTTGGATTCATATTTTTTATCTTCTGATGTATTTGCTGGTGGGGCAGGTAAGCGAAATTTTTTTGATTTCAGTAGACGCATAGCAGACTGAACGACTACTTGAAACATATTGAATCCTTGAGTACAACAAAGAAGAAAGATCTTTAGAGCAGGATAGCTTGAAATTACTTGAAACTTATTGATCTAAACGAAAGATTGGTGTTGTTTGCAGATTGAGAGATAAACCTTGTGCTATTCACTTTCACTGATGCTAATAAAAAAACTGATAACAAACATACATAAAGAAAAGTAATACAAACCAGTAACGTTTTCCGTTATCAGATGGACCAACGCTGATATCACTAGCAATAAAACGCCGACCATCGTGAAGCCGATAGCGAATGGATTTGAGTTAGTTGTAGTCATTGGCAACTTTCAGTAGTTGCCTCAATGTAGAAAACCTCAACAGGTTTGTAAATTCGCCCATAACCGTACGGGCTAGCCCTTATGTCAACTTATGATTTAACAGAAAGGCGAAGAAGCTCTGCAAGCGTTTTTATTCCCAGCTTTTCCATCACTCTAGCCTTATGTACTTCTACAGTTCTGGGGCTGATTTTTAGCAATTCTCCAATTTCACGATGACTTTTTCCTTGAGTTAGCACTTCAAAGACTTCTTTTTCCCGAGGTGTCAGCAAACTCAACTTTTGATTTTGTTCAAAATTTTCTGTAGTTGCAGATAAATTTTGGAAGGAACGATTGATAGATTCCAATAGCTGTTCAAGTACAAACGGCTTTTCTAAAAAGTCCGCAGCATTGCCCAAAAATGCTTCACGCATCACTTGAACATCTGCAAAGGCAGTTAGAAAAATGATTTGAACTGGTGTCTTTAAACTAAGCAAACGGTTTTGAAGTTCAAGTCCACTCATTCCTGTCATCTTCAAATCCAAAATGATACAAGCGGGACGATTAGGCAAACTAGACAAGAATGATTCAGCACTTTCATAAGTCCTGCAGTCATAGCCCTTCAAACCAAGCATCAAGCTCAGTGAATCTCGCACTGAAGCATCATCGTCAACAATACATATCAGTTTGTTTTCAAACATCTATTTTGTTTCCTGTTGGCAATGTAACAACAAAACATTTTTTAGGCTTTGATCTGTATGTAATTGAGCCATCATTATTTTCAATCAATGACTTACTGATGGACAAACCTAAGCCTAAGCCATCTTTTTTTTCACTATAGAAAGGTTTGAAAATTATTTCACTTTCGTAGGCATCAAGTGTTTTTCCTGAATCAAAAATGCTTATTTCAATTCTATCTTGCTTGTCCAATGTTAGGGTTACTTCAACGACCCCATCGGAGTTGGCTGACTCAATAGCATTCTTGATCAAGTTGCCTAATGCTGTTTTTACTTGAGTAATGTCCACCATAACCAACACTGAGTAGTTGAGCTTTTCTGTCTTTAACTGGACATTTAACTTTTGTGCGTAGCTTTCTAACTGAGAAACTGTATCTGCCACCAACTGATCAACTTCTACCGACTTGATATTGGAAGCGCCACCAATAAAAAAACTTCTCAAGCCACGCACAATCTCAGAAGCACGAATTGATTCTTTGATGATTTGATCTAGTGTTTTCCGTAAAGTATCTTTGTTTTTTCCGTCTAACTGGTTTTGTTCACTGGACGAAAGTAGCATTGCAGACTCAGCGTATGCATTGATCGCACTCATAGGCTGGTGCAGTTCGTGAGCGAGAGATCCAGCCAATTCCCCGGCTGCCACTAACTGCAAGGTTTCCTTCAATTTTTCTTGTGTATTTAATCGCTCGTCCACTACAGTACCAATTAGTAACCCAGTCATTGACAAAGTAAACATCACAATTTGCATATCAATCAAATCTCTGGGCAGCACACCTACCTGAGTAAAACTGATGACCAATGGTATTTGCACTATTGCCGCAGCAAAAGTCGCCCCTGGCAGAGAATGAGCGGCGCCAATCAAGCCAACTGCAAAGAACAGCGGGAAAAAGTATTTCATCTGCATTTCAATTGGCAATGAAAAGACAAAGTACTCACAAATTAAAAGTCCAAACAACAATAGCCAAAACGATTGGCTTAAAAACATTTGTTTGAATTGTTTTCTTCTGTAGGGGTTTAAAAACAATAATGACAACGGCAGAACTACGAACAGCCCCAATAAATCTCCCACAAAAAAACGATAACTTGCCTCAAAGAAGTCGCTTGTAGCCAGCTTGCCGATTAATGTTTGGAAGCCTACATAGAAGATTGAGGTTACTGAAGCACCAATTAGGCTAACCAAACTTAGTTTCAAAACCTCCATTCGGTTTTGAAGTCTAGGAACCCCCTTCATTAGCTTGATCAGTACAAACGAAATGCTTGCGTAGCATCCAACTAGTACAGCATTACCAATCAAAACAGATGATGAGAAAATGATTGAATCGCGGATTAACCAATCAGCAAATCCAATTGTGATAAAAACCCACGGAGCCCACATCAATCCAGCCCAAGTTAGGAAAAGTACTTGAACAGCGGCGGGCGGGTTCCACGGCGTGATGTTGAGCTGCCCCATTGGGTGTATGAAACTCAACCAATCAATGCATACGAATACCAGCGAAAACAAAACCGCTAGCATTAATTTTTTCATTGAATAAGTCATATTTGGTAAGTTTTAACCCGGTCCGTGAAATGGAAAGTTTCACCAGCCACTATACCCAAGCTGAGTAAACTTTCCTCAATAACCACACCACCAACAGCTGTCGTGTAAAACGACACTTACCGACCATTGCACACCAAAGTACGGTAGCCACGCTACAGTTAACTTAAACCAAGGGTTCTTGCGCTTAGGTTGTCCTTTTAAAGGACATCCCTCTAAACTCCAAGCTTATTTCAAAAGTTCTTTGATGTTGTCATGCCCAGATGCCCAACTGCTTTAAAACGAATGCTAGGAAAAATAACCAGATAGCCACGACGATGAACAGTCCAACATAGCTCTTGGGTTTGGATTGATTGTTACTGATCCAATCAATGGCTCTTTCTCTTGCTTGAAACAGCACATCATTGGGAATCAACTTTAAAGCAAGCCAAACCAATGCAGGCACGACAATCAAATCATCTAGATAGCCCAAGACAGGAATGAAGTCAGGAATCAAATCAATGGGGCTCAGGGCATACGTCACGGCAACAAAGCAAACGACTTTTGACCAGAACGGCATCGTTGGATGTTTCAAAGCAAACCACAACGCCAACACATCTAATTTGAGTGCTTTAGCCCAAGAAGAGATTTTTTGGAACAAGTTCATATCCATTTGTAATGTATAAGGTCCCAAACTTTATTCAAAAGTTCTAAATCTCAGCCCATTTCATTTGCTACAATCTTGGGCTCAGGCTCTTTAGCTCAGTCGGTTAGAGCGATGGAATCATAATCCACAGGTCCGCGGTTCGAATCCGTGAAGAGCCACCAAACTCAAGTGTTATTTAAAGCCCCCGGTGTATTCACAGGGGGCTTTATTTTTTGGCACTTATTGCATGGCTTTTTGCCAATAGCGACGGTCTATGTATTTGTTGGCATCGGTCAGTGCCTGCTTGTTGTCGCCCAGCTTAGATCTCAAGTCCATCACGGCTTGAATGCCTTTTTCATCCAGCTGCACATCTGAGAAGAATCCAGACTGTGGGTCTAACAACAAATCGCAAGACTGCGCCGCTATTTGGGCGTTCATGCTGGGCACATATTTCATTAACAGGGCTTGTGCTTCGACTCTATTGTCTGGGGCTTTAAGCCAACGAATGGCATCGCGATAGGCCCGAATAAAGTTCACCACTTGCGCTTCGTTGCTTTGAGCCCAGCTGCGACGCGCTGCGCCCACAATGCCCATGTAGTTGCCAATGGTGGAGCGGGTGGTGGCCAGTTGGTTAAAGCCTCTGTTTTTGGCTTGCAAATCGAATGGCGCGCGCAGCATGGTGGCGGCATGTTGGCCTTCCATAAGGGCCGCAAAGCGGCGATCGGTGCCACCCGCGCGGGCCCACTGCACATCCGATTCTTGAATGCCATTGCGAGCCAACATGTCGCGAAGCGCAAATGAAAAGCCATTGCTCATGGCATCTACCGAGATGGTTTTGCCTTTCAAGTCGGCAAAAGATTTGACATCGGGCGCGGCCACCAAGCTTAAGAAACCATCGTCGGAACCCATGAAGCCAAAGAAATCGCTGGGGGGGTCGAACTTCACTTCGCCCTGACCTTCCTGGTAAGCCAAGATGTTGTCGAGGGCCGTAATGGCCACATGGTATTTGCCTTCCATCATGCCGGAAAAAACTTGCTTAGAGTCGGCTGTGATGGTGTGTTGCACGTCAATGCCGTGCTTTTTGAAAAACCCTTTTTCTTTGGCCGCCCATAAGGGTAAATTGAAGCCGCCGCCAAAGCTAATGACCTGAATGGCGCCAGGGACAGGCGCTGGAGTTGCAGGTCCATTTGTGGGTCCACTTGCGGGTGCGGTTGATGTTTGTGCCATGCCCCAAGTAGCAGCCAACAAAGGCAAGCAAGCGAGCATTTGAATCCATGTGCGTTTCTGAAAGTTCAAGGTGGTCTCCTGTAGGTGTGAGTTGTCTGCTAGCGCTTATGAGTATTTGTACGGTAACTTCTGGATCGGGTTCACTTCATAATATTCGTTGGCGTTGCTAATTTTTCTCACGCCTGCTTGGAGTTTTAGATGGCTTATGTAACGCGAGACAATATCACCGAAAAGGTGTTGGAGGTATTCGAAAAAACCCCCGACGCAAGGCTGCGTGAAGTCATGAAGTCTTTGGTCAAACATTTGCACGGATTCATCAGAGAGGTCGAACCCACAGACCCCGAGTTTGAATTAGCCTGCGAATTTTTGGTCAACTTGGGGCAGGCCACCAGCGAGAAAAAAAACGAGGTCATTTTGGCGTCCGACATTTTGGGCGCCTCCACCCTCATCACCCTTCTGAACAATGCCAAGCGCGCAGATACCGCCGGCCGGCTCCAATCCGAGTCGGCATTGCTCGGCCCCTTCTGGCGCAAGAATGCACCCCACTATGCCAATGGCAGCAACATTGCCCATGGCCCCGAAGCCAGTGCCCTAGACCAAGTGTTTAGTGTGTCGGGCCAGGTGCTAGACCCACAGGGCGTGCCCATTGAAGGCGCCGAAGTCGATGTGTGGCACGCCTCGCCTTTGGGCTTTTACGAAAACCAAGATGCCCAGCAGCCCAACATGAACCTGCGCGGCATTTTCAAAACCGATGCCCAAGGCCAATTCAATTTCAAGTCGGTGCGTCCGGCGGGCTACCCAGTGCCGGTCGATGGCCCTTGTGGCCAATTGCTTCGTGCCCAACAGCGCGATCCCTACCGGCCAGCGCATGTGCACTTCATGGTTTCAAAGCCTGGTTTCGAGGTGCTCATTACGCAAGTGTTTGCCGACAACGACGAGCGCCTGCACACCGACGTTACGTTTTCTGTGTTGGAAAGTTTGGTGGGGCCTTACAAGCCCTGCACTGGCCCCGGCCAATCTGGCTACAGCCTGAATTATCAATTTGTGTTGCAACCCGGCCAGATGCAGTTTCCCACGCCCCCCATTCCTTAATTTAACCGAGCACCCTCGCATGACTTTTGAACCAGTATCTAAGCTAGATGGCCATGTGGCCGTGATTACCGGTGGCAAAGGCGCCATTGGTTTTGCCACCGCCCGGCGCCTTGCAGCATTGGGCGCACGCATTGTGTCTATAGATCGCTCCGAGCCCGAAAAGGTCCAAGCCATGCTAGACACATTGCCCCCCGTCACATCGGGCCCACACTTTGCCCTCACGGCCTCCATTGCAGATTCGATCGCCTTGAATGCCGCCGCCAAAGCCGTGCAAGAGCGCGCTGGCCGATGCGATATTTTGGTCAACAGCGCGGGCTTTACCCAACCTGTCGCCGCCCACGATTTAGAAGGCCTCACGGACGCGTTGTTTGACGAGGTGGTGCAAACCAATTTGCGCGGTGTGTTTGCCACCATTCGCGCCTTTGCGCCACTGCTCAAAGCTTCGGGAGATGGCCTTGTGGTCAATGTGTCGTCCATCGCAGGATTCACGGGTTCGGGCAGCAACTTAGCCTATGCAGCGGCCAAGGCTGGTGTGGATGTCTTAACCAAAGGTTTGGCCAAAGCCTTGGCACCTCAAATTCGAGTGCTGGCTGTCTCGCCGGGTGTGGTCGACTCTGGCTTTGTGCCGGGCCGCGGCGCCGACTTTAACGAAAAAGCCGCTGCCACCATTCCCCTCAAACGCATTGGCCATGTAGAAGACACAGCCTCGGCCATTGAAGCCTGCGCCACCACTTTGCGCTTTGCCACCGGCTCGCGCTTTGTGATCGATGGCGGTCGGAGTTTGTAAAAGGAATCAGCCATGTTAGACCGCCCCACCCTCATTACTTGCGCCATCACGGGCAACATCACCAAGCCCGAGCAAACCCCCTACTTGCCCGTCACACCCGAGCAAATTGCCAACGAATGCTTGGCCTCTGCAGAAGCCGGTGCCGGCGCTGTCCACATTCATGTACGCGACCCTGCCACGGGTCGCCCCTCCATGGAACTGGAGCTTTACCGCGATGTCGTAGACCGCATTCGCCAACGCAACAAAGAGCTGGTCATCAACCTCACCACGGGCCCCGGCGGCCGCTTTGTGCCCGACACCACCGACCCCAAAATGTATGCCGCGGGTACCACCTTGGTGGCCCCCGAAAAAAGGGTAGAGCACATTGCCCTGATCAAGCCCGATATTTGCTCGCTCGACCTCAACACCATGAACAGCGGCGCCGATGTGGTGATCAACACACCGCGCAATGTGCGCATCATGGCCAAGGTCATGCGCGACAGCGGCGTGAAACCTGAACTGGAAATTTTTGACTCCGGCGATTTGCACTTGGCCCGCGACCTCATCAACGACGGCACCTTGGAGGGCCCCGGCATGTGGACCTTTGTGTTGGGTGTGAAGTATGGCTTTGCCGCCACCCCCGAAACACTTTTGTATGCGCGCAATTTGTTGCCCGCAGGTGCAATTTGGTCAGCCTTTGGTTTGGGGCGCGCCGAGTTTCCCATCGTGGCGCAAAGTTGGCTGATGGGCGGCCACGTGCGCGTCGGCATGGAAGACAACATTTATTTGGAAAAAGGCGTGTTGGCCGAAAGCAATGCGCAGTTGGTGGCCAAGGCGGCCAACATCATCAAGCAGATGGGCGGGCAAGTGGCCAGTGCCGCCCAAACGCGCGACCTGTTGAATTTAAAGAAAGTCTGACCATGAGCACCCCTTCTCTGGCCTTCGCTTTGCGTGTGAACAGCAAAGCCGCAGGCATTGATGCTTTGCAACTTGAATGCGTGGCACAAGTTCAACCTCAAGCCAATGCTGGCGAGGTGGTCATTCAAGTCTTGGCTGCCGCGGTCAACCCAAGCGACGTCAAAGCCACGCTGGGCATCATGCCGCATGCGGTGTTTCCCAGAACACCAGGACGCGATTTTGCGGGCGTCGTGGTCGATGGGCCAGCCAGCTTGGTCGGCCAACACGTGTGGGGCTCTGGCGGCGACATTGGCATCACGCGCGATGGCAGCCATGCACGCTTCATGATGTTGCCAGAAGCTGCCGTCCAAATCATTCCAAAGGGCATTAGCGTGGAAGAGGCTGGCGCAGTGGGCGTGCCTTTTGTGACGGCATGCGAAGGCTTTAGCCGCGCTGGCGGCGTGAAGGCCGGGCAAACCGTGGTGGTGCTGGGTGCCAATGGCAAAGTGGGCCAAGCCGCAGTGCAAATTGCAGCCCGCGCAGGCGCCAAGGTAATCGCAGTTCAAAGACAAGACACGCTTGAAGGTTTTGCTTGTGCGCCCGTAGAAGTGATAAACAGCACCCACATTGAGCCGGCCACTCGCATCATGAACTTCACCGGTGGCAAGGGTGCCGATTTGGTGTTTAACACTGTCGACAAGGTGTATTGGGAAGTGGGTCATGCGGTCATGGCGCACGGGGCCACCCAGATTTTCATCATTGCCACCAAGGGCCAAACAGTGCCCTTCGATTTGTTCAAGTTTTACAGGGGCATGCACAACTTTGTGGGCATCGACACCTTGGCGCTCGATTGTGTTCGCTCCTCAGAATTGTTGGCCGAATTGCGAGCTGGTTTCGAAGATGGCACGCTCAAGCCTTTTCCTGTGGCCGCCCACGACATGATCGCCTTGCCCCAAGCCATGCAGGCTTACAAGGCTGTGTTGGCAGGCGCCAAAAACCGAATGGTGTTGAAACCTTAATTCGTGTACTCATTCCTCAGCTAACCCCATGAACATCACCCCATTTCATACCGCGCCAGAGTACAAAGCGCCCAACCACTTTGACATGAAGTGCCTGCGCCTTCAAGGTCACGAAGCCGGCCCCTCGCAAGCCTTGTGGCTGGGCGTGAGCCAGTTGCAGCCAGGAGGCCACACCAGCCTTGATGCCTCCCCTATGGAAAAACATTATGTGGTGCTAGAAGGCGAAGTCACTTTGGTGTCTGAGCTTCATGGCGTGGTGACCGAGGCCGTTTTAAAAACCCACGACTCGGCCTGTTTTGCCCCTGGCGAAAAGCGCCAGCTCATGAACAAGACAAACACCATGGCCAGCATTTTGTTGGCCATGCCCTACCCGCCCGCAAGCAAATAAAACCCAAACCTCAATGGAGACAACATGAAAGCAAATCAAACACTGACATGGATCACGCAAGGCCTGTCTAAATTTGCCTTGGCAGCCGTTGCCATCGGTACTTTCAGCTTGGCCGCCCAAGCCCAAGACTGGCCCAAGCAAAGCATCAAGTTTGTGGTGCCATTCACGGCCGGCAGCGGCACCGACATTGTGGCCCGCGCGGTGGCCGAAAAACTCACCACCGCTTTGGGTCATCCTGTCATCATTGAAAACAAACCTGGCGCAGGCGGCACCATTGCGGCCAACCAAGTGGCCAAGGCACCTGCCGATGGCTACACGCTTTTGGTTCACTCTTCGGGCCACGTGGTGAACCCCGCCATCTACCCCAACCTGCCCTACGACACCTTGAACGACTTGGTGGGCATCACGCCCCTGGCCAGCTTGCCCAACGTGATGGTGGTGGCGCCCAGCAAAGGCTTCAAGGATGTGAAAGACCTGATTGCCAAAGTGAAGGCCAAGCCCGATGCGTTCAACTACGCATCTGCAGGCACTGGCTCTGCCACCCACATCAATGCCGAAAAGTTTCGAGTGGCCGCAGGCATCACCGCCACGCACATTCCATTCAAAGGTACACCCGAGGCGCTTACAGAAACCATCAGCGGCCGCATCGATTGGTTCTTTGCACCCATCGTGTCGGCCTTGCCCCTCATTAAAGACGGCAAGTTGCAAGTGCTGGCCGTGGGTACGCCCAAGCGCTCAGACGATTTGCCCAACACCCCCACCACCGTGGAAGCTGGTGTGCCAGGCTCCGAATACACCTTCTGGGTGGGCATGTTGGCCCCCAGCAAAACACCCAAACCCGTGCTGGACAAACTCAATGCCGAAGTGGTCAAAATTTTGAACACACCTGAGTTCAAAACCAAACTCGACAACATCGGTGCCGCACCCATGCCCATGAGCAGCACAGCTTTCAATGCCTTCATCAGGTCTGAAACCGACACCGTGGCCAAGCTGGTTCAAGCGGCTGGCATCAAAGCCAACTGAGCACTATCAAGGAGACAACATGAACAATTCAAACAAACAATTTGGCCGCCAATCCAAAGACTTTGTGAGACACTTTTTGAGTGCCATCTTGGCCACGCTTTGCCTGTCTAGCACTGGCTGGGTTTTGGCACAAGACAGCGCCCCCAAAACAACGGCCACGGCCGCCGCCAACCCTGGCCGCGATTTGGTGGTGGGAAAGTGTTTGCAATGTCACGCCGACACAATTTGGCGCGATCAACGCCAAGATGCCCGCGCATGGGAAGCGACCTTGTACAGAATGGTGGCACGGGGTGCTGTCTGGACGGGTGAAGACATCAAAACCATGGCCAATTATTTGGCCACTGATTTTGGACCCAACTCACCCAAAGATGCTTCTTCCGCTCGCTGAATTCAACAACCTTCACTACAACAATAATGGGAGACATCCATGCGTGAATTGGTTCAGAAATATTTGTCGAAAGACATCTCTCGCCGCGGCTTTCTTAACAACATGACCTCGGTGGGCATGACTGCCAGCGCTGCAGAATTGGTATTGTCGTCTTTGAACAATGCGGCCCATGCCCAAACACCCGCCGCTGCAGGCGCAAGCACTGCTTCCACCACGGGTGCCGTCAAACAATTTACAGGCACTGGCGGTGCTTGCTTTGCTGAGCAACTCATTGGCTGCGGTGTGAAGTATGTGTTTGGCAATTCGGCCAGCGAAGACGCTCAGTTTTACGAAGCCTTGGTTGACCGGCCCCAACTCAAATACATCTTAACCACGCACGAAGGACCTGGCGCTGCCATGGCATCTGGCTACATCAAGGCCTCGCAAGAGCCCGCCATTGTTATGCAAGCTGGCTCCGTGGGTTTGATGAACGCCATGGGTCAAATTTATAACGCGTTCAAAGAGCAAACCCCGCTGGTGGTGTACTCCTATCGCACCGAAAAATCGCGCATGTCAGGGCGCGACAATTTTGAAGAAATTCCAAACCAAGATCAGGTGGTTCAGCCCCTGACCAAATATTCTTGGATGGCGCGCGGTGCCTCCATGATTCCAGAGACCGTTCGCCATGCTTTTAAAACTGCATGGACGCCGCCCCACGGCCCCGCCTACCTGAATTGGAATTCGGACTACACCGACGAGCGCACCCGCACCGAAATCATTCAGCAAAGCCATTTTGACACTCGCATGCGAGTGCGCCCCAACCCCACTGAGGTAGAGCGCGCAGCCAAAATGCTGCTCGATGCCAAGATGCCGGTTCTGGTGGTGGGCGACGAAATTTACAAAGCCAAGGCCGTGGCCAAAGCCGTTCGGCTGGCCGAGCTGCTGGGCATGCCCGTGACGCAGATGCGGCAGATGTGGGTGAATTTTCCGGAAGAACACCCGCTGTGGGTGGGCAACGCCCCATCAGGCACTTTAGCCTCCATCACTTGGCCCAAAAACTACGATGTGGTGATTAACGTAGGCAACAAGATGCAGCACAACGGCGTCAATCCCATCGTGGCCCGCGGTGTCAAGTTCATTGACATGCGCATTGACTACAACAACATGGGCAAGGTCATGGCCACCGATGTGCCTTTGGTGGCCGATGTCGGTTTGGGCTTGGACGATCTCATTGCCGCCATCGAGTCTTTGATCAATGACCGGATTAAATTGATTGCTGCCGAGCGTGCTGCTGAGGTGCGCAAATTTACAGACAGCTCCAGAGCCATTCGGGCTGGCATCATCAACAATCCAGAGTGGAACAACTCACCCATGATTGCCGACCGGGTGACTTGGGAGGTGGCTCAGTTTGCCGACCCCGATGCCATCATCGTGCACGAAGCGGGCTCTGTGGCCATGCATTCCTTTGGCTTCAACCCTGTGGGCGGTAGAGAATTGTTTTTCTACTACGGTGGCCACTTGGGATCGGGCGTAGGTACAGCAGCCGGCGTGAAGTTGGCGCGGCCTAATCAGCAAGTCATCTGCTTGGTGGGCGATGGTTCATTTTTGTTTGGACCGCATGCGCTGTGGAACATGGCCAGGCTTGAACTGCCAGTCATTACCATTGTGTACAACAACCATGCCTATGGCGGCCCCCACTCCCGCACCATTGCCAATGCACCTTCAGGTCGAATGGTGGAAACCGGACAATATGTGGGCAGCTACTTGGGCAACCCCGACATGAACATGGCGTCCATTGCCACTGGCTTTGGGGTGCGCTCTGAAGTGGTTCAAAACCCGCTTCAATTCAAAGCCGCATTGGCTCGCGCCAAAGCCTCCACCATTGAAGGCAGGCCTTACTTGATTGATGTGCAGGTGGCGCGCCGCGGCATTGGTTGGAACGACACACCTTGGATTCCAGCCATCAAGGGCTCGGCCATGAGGACCAAAAAAGTATGAGCATGAAGACAGTTATCGGCGCCGCCATGCTTGCGCTGTCTTTATTTTCGATGAATGTGGTCAGAGCAAATGATGCATCATTGGGCAAAGAAATCTACCAAGACACTTGTGCGGCTTGCCATGGCAGAGACATGGTGAGCCCGGGCTTGGCCTTTGACCTGCGAAAATTTCCTGCCAACGATTTCAGCCGATTTCAAAATGCGGTGCTCAATGGCAAGCCACCCGGTATGCCCCCTTGGCGCCATCAACTCAATGCCGACGACGTGAAAGCCTTGTGGGATTACGTTAAAACAGGCGGCTAATCCTGCCGGGCTGGCAAAACCAAAATGACGCTTGTGACTTTTTGGTGAAATTTTGTTTTCAACCGACTGTCTTGAGCACTTTTATGGGGCGGCCTACAAGGGTTTGCCCCATGTTGGCGCCGTCATTGAGAGGAAAGAAATTCTTCGCAAAGACCGATGGTTAGACGGCTCATTTTTAATGCAAAATGACCACTCTTACTTTTCTCACTAACGGAGCTTGTCCATGAATTCCATTCGTCAATTGATTCAGCGCCCTTTGTTGGCCACCGCCGTCTTGGCATTGTTTGGCACGTTGGCCACGCCTGCATTTGCTGGCAAAACCATTGATGCCATCAAAGCACGCGGTACATTGAACTGCGGTGTGAACCCTAGCTTGCCCGGCTTTGCTGCCGCCGACAGCCAAGGTGTTTGGGCTGGTTTAGACATCGATGTGTGCAAGGCCGTAGCCGCCACTGTGCTGGGCGATGCCACCAAGGTGAAATACACCACCCTCAATGCCGCTCAGCGTTTTGCCGTGTTGCAAGCTGGTGAAATTGACATGCTCTCACGCAACACCACTTGGACATTGAACCGCGATGCTTCTTTGGGCTTGCACTTTACCGGCGTCACTTACTACGACGGCCAAGGTTTCATGGTGCCCAAGAAATCCAAAATAACCAGCGCCACCAAGCTCAAGGGCGCCACGGTGTGCGTGCAGTCTGGCACCACCACAGAAAAGAACCTGAACGACTACTCCAAGTCCATGAAGCTCAACATGAAGCCCGTGGTGTTTGACACACAAGAAGCCGCCAACAAAGCTTACTTTGCTGGACGTTGCCAGGCTTACACCACAGACGCCTCTGGTTTGGCTTCTGTGCGCAACAAAGAAGCCACCAACCCCGATGACCACCTCATCTTGCCCGAACTCATCTCCAAAGAACCTCTTGGCCCAAGCGTACGCCGCGGCGACGACGAGTTCTTTGCCATTGTGAAGTGGGTGGGTTATGTCTTGATTGAAGCCGAAGAATATGGCATCACGCAAGACAACGTCGACCAAATGAAAGCCACCAGCACCGACCCCGTGGTTCAGCGTATCTTGGGCACTTCTGAAGACACCGGCAAGCTGCTGGGCCTGGACAAAGAATGGGCTTACCGCGCCATTAAGTCTGTGGGCAACTACGGCGAAATGTTTGAGCGCAATGTGGGTCCCAAGTCCGTTCTCAAATTGCCACGCGGTTTGAACAACCAGTGGAACAAAGGCGGCTTGATGTACGCCCCACCCGTGCGTTAATTCAAGCACATCGCTCTTTGTGTTTTCCTCCATGAGGACAACTTCTTAAACCAAAGACCACCGGCCCGCCTTGCGCGGGCCGGCCTATTCTCATGAGCACCCCACCTCCCCCCAAACGACAATGGTCTTGGCGTAGCCAAGCCTTTCGCGGCCTGTTGTATCAAATTTTGGCCATCGTGTTGTTGGCCCTGGCAATTGCCTACCTCATGTCCAACACCTTCGCCAACATGCGGGCACGTGGCATTCAGAGCGGCTTTGATTTCTTCTTGCAGCCTGCCGGCTTTGGCATTGGCGAGAGCTTGTTCGATTTTGACTCGTCGCAAAATTACCTGGTGGCCTACTTGGTGGGCTTGTCCAACACATTGCGCGTGGCCCTGGTGGGCTTGGTGTTGTCCACTTTGCTGGGCACCCTGATTGGCATTGGCCGTTTGTCGCACAACACCTTGGTGAAGGTGCTTTGCACCAGTTATGTCGAGGTCACACGCAATGTGCCTCTGCTGCTGCAACTGTTCATGTGGTACTTTGCCATGACCGAGTTGTTGCCGTCTATTGAGACACCCCTAAAGCCCATGACGGATGTTTTTTTGAGCAAAAATGGTTTGCAATATCCCATCCCAGTTTGGGAAGCGGGCCATTGGGGCACGCTGCTGGGTATGGGTGCGGGCGTGGTGGCCGCCTCTTTATGGAAGCGACATGCGCGTTTGCAATTTGAAGCGACAGGCATCTACAAGGCTTCCTTGTTGCCTGCCCTGGGTTTGTTTGTCGCAGGCGGCGTATTAGGCTGGCTGCTGGGCGGTGCACCGGGCCAATTGGACATTCCAGAACTGACAGAAATTAGCGTGGTGGGCGGTGGCTCGGTGTCACCCGAATACCTCACCTTGCTCATTGGCCTCACGGTGTACACCTCAGGCTACATTGCCGAGGTGGTCCGAGCCGGCATTCAATCGGTGTCTTTTGGTCAGCACGAAGCCGCTGTGGCTTTGGGACTGAAGCGGTCTCAAGAGTTGCGGCTCATTCAATTGCCACAGGCCATGCGTGTGATCATTCCGCCGCTCACCAGCCAATACCTCAACCTCATTAAAAACTCATCCTTGGCGGTGGCCGTGGGCTACCCCGATTTGGTGTCCATCAGTTCTACGGCCTTGAACCAAACAGGGCGCGCCATTGAGTGCATTGCCTTTGTCATGCTCATCTATTTAAGCTTGAGCTTGCTCACATCAGGCGCCATGAACATCTACAACCGCAGCGTGCAGCTGAAGGACCGATGATGACCCGCAGTTATCAACAACACTTCGAACCCATTGCGCCGCGCAAGCCGCCTACAAGCCACACGGGGGCCATGGCCTGGTTGCACCGGCATTTCTTTGATGGCCCCTTCAACAGCTTTTTAACCATTCTGTTTTTGGCATTGCTGTTGTGGGCCATTCCGCCCGTTTTCAACTGGACCATTTGGTACGCCATTCCCAATGCCGACAACGAGGCCTGCAGAGCAGCCCAAGGTCTGGGTGCATGCTGGGGTGTGGTGGCAGAAAAAGGTCGACTCATTCTTTTTGGTCGCTACCCCTATGCCGAACAATGGCGCCCCTTGCTGGCCAGCAGCGTGTTGGTGGTGCTCTTGGTGGTCTCGTGTTTGCGCAGTTTTTGGCGTCCTTCACTGGTGCTGGCTTGGGTCTTGGTCTATGCCTTTTTCTTTGCCCTCATGCGCGGCGGATTTGCAGGCCTCACCCCCATCGAAACCGAGCGCTGGGGCGGGCTTCCACTCACCTTGCTGTTGGCCAGTGTGAGCTTGGTGGTGGCGTTTCCATTGGCCATCTTGCTGGCCTTGGGCCGCCAATCAGACTTGCCCGCCATTCGCACCCTGTGTGTGGTGTTCATCGAATTTGTCAGGGGCGTACCGCTCATCTCAGTCTTGTTCATGGCCTCTTTCATCTTGCCTTTGTTCATGCCACAAGGCACGTCCATCGATGTATTGGTGCGGGTGCTGATTGGCATGACCTTGTTTACCGCGGCTTATTTGGCAGAGGTCATCCGTGGCGGCTTGCAAGCACTGCCCAAAGGCCAGGTAGAGGCCGCGCATTCTTTGGGCCTGAGCTACTGGCAAATTCAACGCATGATTGTGTTGCCCCAAGCTTTGCGCTTGGTGGTGCCTTCCATTGTCAACACGTTCATTGGCGCTTTCAAAGACACTTCGTTGGTCACCATTGTGAGCCTCTACGACCTCACAGGTGCTGTGCAATTGGCACTGGGTGATGCCGACTGGCGCAAGTTTTTCATTGAAGGCCAAATGTTTGTGGCGGCCATTTATTTCATTGCATGCTTTGCCATGTCACGCTACAGCCAATGGCTGGAATCCTTATTGAACACCGGAACACGGAGACAGTGAAGTGAGTACCTCAAGTCCCATCATCGAATTTTCTAAAGTCAACAAATGGTATGGCGAGTTTCATGTGCTGCGCGACATCGATTTATCGGTGGCCAAGGGCGAGCGCATTGTGGTGTGCGGCCCCTCAGGCTCTGGCAAAAGCACACTCATTCGCTGCATCAACCGCCTTGAAGTTCATCAATCGGGCACCCTGACCGTGGATGGCACCGAGCTCACCGACGACGTGAAGTCAATTGAGGCGGTGCGCCGTCAAGTCGGCATGGTGTTTCAACAGTTCAATTTATTCCCTCACCTCACGGTGCTAGAAAACCTAACGTTGGCACCCATGTGGGTGGGCAAAATTCCAAAGGCTGAGGCCGAAGAACGTGCCATGCAACAGCTCAAGCGCGTGCAAATTGCAGAGCAAGCCCACAAGTACCCCTTGCAATTGTCGGGTGGCCAACAACAACGCGTGGCCATTGCGCGCTCTTTGTGCCTCACGCCCAAAATCATGTTGTTTGACGAGCCCACTTCGGCCCTTGATCCCGAGATGATCAATGAAGTGCTCGATGTGATGGTGGAGCTGGCCAATCAAGGCATCACCATGATTTGCGTCACCCACGAAATGGGCTTTGCCCGCTCGGTGGCCGACCGCGTGATCTTCATGGACCAAGGACAAATTGTGGAACAAAACACCGCCACCGAATTCTTTGCCAATCCAAAGAACGAACGCACCCAAGACTTCTTATCTAAGATTTTGGCGCACTGAATGCCTGAGGGGCAGACCTGGCTCAATCCCAATGGTGATGCCTTATGGCGCCCTTGGGACAACACCTATTGGCTTTGGCCTGCATTCATATTGGCCGGTGAACATCCTGGCAACGCGCTGCACGAGGGTCGAGACAAGCTGCGCAGGTTGACCGATGCCGGCATCACGCACTTGATAGACCTCACCTCGCCCGAAGACCCCATCTTTTCATATGAGGCGCCATCGGGTACTGTCTGTTTGCGCCACCCCATTGCCGACTTTGGCATTCCTTCTCAGCTAGAAATGCAAGCCATCTTGAACAGCATTCAGGACGCCTTAAGCCATGGCGGCAAAGTGTATGTGCACTGCCGCGCGGGCATCGGCAGAACGGGCACCGTGGCGGCCACCTGGTTGGTGTCACAGGGTTTAAAAGGCCATGAAGCCTTGGCTTTGCTGCAGCGCAAATGTTGCGCCATGGCCAAGAGCCAAGCTGAACCTCACAGCCCCGAAACCCAAGCACAACGAGAGTTTGTCTTGTCTTGGAAGCACACCACCTAACGAGCGGGTACGCAAAGCAAGACCGGTCGGGTTTCAATTTGGGTGAAAAAGCCACAGATGGACTTGCATCATCCTGCAATGGCGGTGCACTTGATCCAACTCAAGCCTCGTCTTGAATGAATGATTTCTAATTAATTAACGGTCATCAAACCGTTATTCAAAAGGAAATACATCATGAAAAAACTCATCGTTACCACCGCAGTTTGCTCCCTGTTGTCGGGTGCTGCCATGGCCCAACAAAGCCCTTGGATGGTTCGCGCACGCGCGGTCAATCTCAACATGGCCAACCAAGACGCTACCGGTCTGGGTCTCACGGTCAACAACAAAACCATTCCCGAATTGGACATCACTTACTTTATGGACAAAAACGTGGCCTTCGAATTGGTGCTCACCGTGCCACAAAAGCAAACAGTCCATTCCAGCGTGTTGGCCGCCGACATTGGCACCTTCAAGCACCTGCCCCCTACCCTCACCCTTCAATATCACTTTGATAGCAATGCAGACATCAAGCCCTACGTGGGTGCCGGCATCAATTACACCCAAATTAGCAACATCCATTTACTCAGTGGTGGCGCCAATTTAGACAAGCACAGCTGGGGCGCTGCATTGCAAGCAGGCGTCGACTTCCCCATCAACAAAAACGTCAGCTTCAATGTCGATGTGAAAAAAGTCAACATTCAATCTGATGTGTTTGTGGGCGCAGACAACAAAGGCGCGCTCAAGCTCGATCCCACGATGGTGGGCGTTGGTTTTGGCTACCGCTTCTGAGTCGAGGCGGTAAGGGCTAACTTGGAGAATACTTTGTCGGGGGCCTTGTTAAAAGGCGCCTGATAAAGCCAAACAGGGCGACCCGGGCTGGCCTCTGTGGTGGCGTTGGCTTGAAGCTCTGCCGCCTCAAACTCCAAGCTCACCAGCCAAGCGCCGGGTTTCATCTCGGCTTTGGCTTTTTCTACGGCGCGAGGCATGGTCTCGGGCCTTTGAAAAAGGTACACCATGTCGTAGGCGCCCCAATGGTCTTCCCATATGTCGCCACACCGAACCTCGGCCCATGGGCATCTGAACTTGGCCACCCAACACAAGGGCCGACTGAATTCAATGCCTGTCCACTGCGCATTCACATAAGCCAAACGCAGAGCTTTGAGGCCATCGCCTGCGCCACACCCGGCGTCCAGTATCTTGGCTTGCGCGGGCAGAATTGCAAAACGTGGCACATCACGCAGCGCATGAAGTGGCGTGGGAAACACTGGAGCGTCTCGCCATGCGTGCATGGGATAAATCCACACAATCAATGCCAAGGGAAGCAACCATACCCAGGCTGGAAAACTGGCGCTGCCCAGCAACCAAAGCGAACAGGGAAAGCCTAAAGACAAGGCCACTGCCCTGGCCTGTGAAATACCTTTAAGCCAAGCAAAAGCAGCGGCCAAAACGCCCACTGACGTGGCCAGCAACATGGCCACAGAAGGGTACAGCCCTTGTGAGATCAAGCTGACATAACAAAACCAAGCGGCTCCCCAAACGCCCAAAGCAGACAAAGGCCAACGGATGAGATTTGACAATTCTGAGTTCTTTCTGATAATTCGAATTCATTAAAGCTTTAGAAGGCTTGTTCATACTTCACACAGGGCTATTTTCAACCATGTTGACTGACATGATCAAACTCTTATCTCAATCCTTTCTGGCGAGCATTGTTTGCGTGAGCCTCTTAACCTCTGCTTGGGCCTACAAGGTTGAAAAAGTATGCGAAGACGTTCCAGCCAGCGCGAAAGAACCCGCTTACAAGAAATGCAAAGTGGTGCGTGTGAAGGAAGGCGGTGGAGGCGGTAAAGCGGGAGACGCCAAGGGCGATGGACAGGGCGAGCCCAAAAAAGAAGCCAAGCCCGCGGGCCATTGAGGCAAATTGACTCAAATAAGCCACACTTTATAGGCAATACAAAGCTTGCAATTGATTGAACCGGCCTAAAATACGAAGCTTGGGGCTGCACTGGTTTCGACATGGGTTCGGACGCGTGGCAGGGCATGTCGAGGTTCTGATCCTCGTAAAACAGCAGAAAAAAAACTAACTGCAAACGACGAACGTTTCGCACTCGCCGCTTAATCCGGTGAGCCTTGCAACAGTTGGCCGATAGGCTGGGCAAGGGGGCTTTAGGCGTTAAAACCTAAAACTTCCAGGCTGCAAGGTAAAACATATGGGCTGGCGTCACATCGGGCACCTTGATGTGACGCGAGAAAATAGGATGCTGGTTGACTACATAGCGTGTCGCTGCGCGATGTATTTGACGAGACTCAAATCAGACGACTACACATGTAGAACTGTACGAAAATGGCTTGTGGACGCGGGTTCAATTCCCGCCAGCTCCACCA
>Ga0214921_10002006_pt1 | contig 33978 bp, 33 predicted proteins | sample LL1505_MetaG_FD_177992 | JGI IMG/M metagenome (GOLD analysis project Ga0214921, IMG submission 177992) | Freshwater microbial communities from Lake Lanier, Atlanta, Georgia, United States - LL-1505 | ecosystem: Environmental > Aquatic > Freshwater > Lake | place: USA: Georgia | collected... | reverse complement strand
CCATCGGTGGTTGCCATGTAAGTGCCCGTGACCACCATGCCATCGGAATGGTTACTGTGGCCGCGGCTGGTGTCGCGGGTTAATAAAAATTCACCTGTTTCATTCAAGATCAGGCCTACATTGGCGCGCACATCTACCACCGCCCATAAGCGCACCGCCAGCTCGTGCAACAAATGCTCGCTGATCATGCGCCCCAAGGCGCTGGTTTGCTGCACCTCGTTCAAGTCGACCATGCTGGTCACAATGGCCTTGCGGCCGCGGTGTTGTGACAACAAATTACGGTCAAGCTGCTCAGCCAAAAACATCATCTGACTGTTAAAGACCCCAGAAGGTGTTTGGCTGACTTGGTTCACGATGGGTTCGTACTCAAAAGACCCTGCGGTGACCTCCAGTACGCGGGGTGCACCTAGCGGCACGATTTGTGTCGCGACAGGTTGCGCGCCCACGAGCCCGCAAGCAAAGCTGCAAATGAGCCCGTAACACAGCCCCAAGGCTTGGAACCTACGCTTACTTGTTGCTTGCATAGGTAAATGTGTCGTCGCTTGAGACGCCAATGGTGGTGGCTTGAACGGGTCGAACCCGGACCTCGGTGTCGGGTTGTTTTACCCTATAAGCCACAGGAAAGTCGTTGACCAAAGGCGGTTTGGTGACAGCCAAAAAGTAGTTGCCTTTGGCCGTGCTTGGCGTGAGGCTGGAAATTTTTGGGGGTTTGGCATCTTGAGACGACGCCTTTTCAATAGGCAAACTCGCACCACAGCCCGCAAAGGCTACGCACAGCAGAATAAAAAAGAGATTCCAAAGGTGTTTCATGGCAAAAGCTCGCTGACACTTCATTCATATCGGCTTAAAAGTGCCCAACTTGATACAAACCAAGTCCACCCCAACCAGTGGTTGACCCTAAAGGCTTTAAAGCAGCCTTCGCGGGTGCGGTGCCTAATGAGCCGGTAGTGCCAAGCCACTTGGGCTAAAACCGCTGCCAAGGTGGCACCCCAAATTAAAAGCTGCACATGGGTGCTGGTGTGCTGCCACAACATGCCGCCCCAAACGGCGATGTGCAGCAGGTAGCAGGCCATGACCACCGGCACATCCCAACGGCCTAAAGTGATGGCCGAGGTTTTCATGCCAATGCGCAGGTCGTCGTCGCGGTCCACCATGGCGTATTCGGTGTCGTAGGCCAACACCCAAAACAAGTTACCCAGAAGCAGCAGCCAAGCTTGCCAAGGTACGGCATTCCAAACCTGAAGCCACGCAAGCGGCTGGCCCTGCCCCAGCACCGCCGCAAACGCCATGGGTATGCCAAAACTAAAGGCCACACCCAGCACCGCTTGCGGCATAGACACCACACGTTTGGCGTAGGGGTACAACACCGCTATGGCCAGCGCTGCAAACGACCACACCACCGCAATGGGGTGAATGGAGAGTACCAGCCCAAATGCCAAGAGTGCCAGCACGGCCCCCAGCGCCAAGGCTTCACGAACCGAGACTGCGCCGGTGGTCACCGGGCGCTGTGCCGTGCGCTTGACGTGGCGGTCAAACTCGCGGTCGGCCACATCGTTCAGGCAGCAGCCCGCACTGCGCATGAGAATGGTGCCCGCCACAAACACCACCACCAAATGCCAACCCGGAAAACCGCCCGCTGCCATCCACAGTGCACTCAGCGAGGGCCACAACAGCAGCAACCAGCCAGCGGGCCGGTCCCATCGGATCAGATTGAGGTAGAGCGAAAACCGGCTCAAAGTAAGCCGCTCAAGACAAACGCTTCACACCAGCAAGCTCGCACGCATACACCGCGTTGCGCAAAGCGGCTATGGCTTCGTAGCGGGTAAAGCTGCGGCGCCACACCATCACCACACGGCGGGTGGGCGGGTCTCCGGCAAAAGGCAGGTAATGGATGTAGGGGTCGTCGTCATCGCGTTTGGCGCGCGCACTGAACGCCGACTTGGGAATGCTCAAACGCGGCACCAGCGTCACGCCCATGCCCGAGGCCACCATATGTTTGATGGTTTCCAGCGATGAGCCTTCAAAGCTTTTGCTGATGCCTTCCGTATGTGTGGAAAAACGGGCAAATTCGGGGCACACCTCCAGCACATGGTCGCGAAAGCAATGGCCCGTGCCCAGGAGCAACATGGTTTCTTGCTTGAGTTGTTCGCTGGTGATGCTGGGCTCCGAGGCCAGCACGTGGTGCGAGGGCACCGCGGCGTAAAAGGGCTCGTCGTACAAAGGGGCTACGGCCAAGCCGTTGTCTGGAAAGGGCTCTGCCAATATGGCGCAGTCAATTTCGCCGGTGCGCAGCATTTCCAGCAGGCGCACGGTGAAGTTTTCCTGCAGCATCAGCGGCATTTGCGGGTTGCGCTGAATCATTTGCTTGACCAGGCCCGGCAACAGGTAGGGCCCAATGGTGTAGATGACCCCGAGCTTGAGCGGACCAAACAAAGGGTCTTTGCCGCGCTTGGCAATTTCCCGAATGTTGTTGGCCTGCTCCAGCACCGATTGGGCTTGCCGCACAATATCTTCGCCCAAGTCGGTCACGGTGACTTCATTAGCGCTGCGCTCAAACAGCTTGACCTCTAGCTCTTCTTCCAGCTTTTTTACAGCCACCGACAAGGTGGGTTGCGACACGAAGCAGGCATCAGCCGCTTTGCCAAAGTGCTTTTCGCGCGCCACCGCCACGATGTACTTGAGTTCGGTCAGGGTCATAAGAGAACCATCTTAAACGCCTTGGGCCAAGCCCAGCTGCGGCTCAAGGTGTGGAAATGCGCAGTTGTAGCAGCTTGCGCGATGTTTCGGCGCCCTCACTGCCGTAGCTGCCTCGCACGGCGCTCGCACCAGTGGATGCAATGGTGACCCAATGCCCCACGGGCGCGCTCACGGTGGTCACCAGCTCGTTGCGGCTTTGGCTGGGCAAGTCAGCGCCGGGTCGGGTGTCCAGGCGGGCGCTTTGCACCTCCACTTCCACCACCACCGCTTGCGTGCCGCCACCCCATGTGGGGTGCACCACCAGTCTTTGGCCGGTGTCCATCATCATCAAACCGTTCGTAACGCTGCCGCCTTTGCTGCTGCCTTGCGCGCTGCCACCCTTGGCGGTGTTGGTGGTGGTGCCCACCGTGGTGGACGTGTCGCCCCCCGTAAACGATTGGCTGGACGTAAAGCCCCCCACCGACTGCACCCACTGCACCGGCACGCTTTGCCCCAAGCTCATGCTGGCTTTACTGCCGTTACGGACTTGAATTCTTTGCGGTGTTAAGAGCTGTTCCCGTTGCAATGTGCCCCAGGTGGTGTTGCCTACACCGGTGGACCCCTCTTCGATTTGTCGCAGCTCCACCAATAAATCGACCTTGGGGTTTTGCGCCAGCGCGTGCTGGTTGGTCCACAAGCTCATCAAGATGAACAATATGGTGCCCATACAAATACGAGCACCAATGCTCACGCTTAGCTCCATGCCCCTTAAAGCGTTGGCCCTTTGGGCCCCAACATGCGGCGTTGTCTTCATTAGGTGTCCTTCAGCAAATGTGCCCTAGCGCCGAAACATTGTGCCTGCCTCAGCTTTGAGGACATGACACAATTTGAAGCCTGTTCTTAGGTCAGTTGTTCTGAAAGCCATTCCATGAGTTTGCTATTTGCCCCCTACACATTGTCTTCTCCGCACGGCGGTTTGCCGCTGGCCAACCGCATTGTGGTGGCACCCATGTGCCAGTATTCGGCGGTTCAAGGCCAGGCCAACGACTGGCATTTGGCCCACTGGACCAGCTTGCTCAACAGTGGCGCGGGTCTGGTGACCCTAGAGGCCACGGGTGTGACGGCGCAGGGCCGCATCACCCCCGATTGCTTGGGCTTGTACGACGACGCCACCGAGGCTGCGTTGGGCAACCACTTGCACCGCGCCCGCAAGCTGGCCCCTGCCGTGCCGGTGTGCATTCAGCTCTCGCACGCTGGGCGCAAGGCTTCCAGCTCGGCGCCTTGGTTTGGGGGCGGCTTGTTGTCTGCAGCAGAGGGCGGCTGGACCACTGTGGCGCCATCGGCCCTGCCCCAGCGGCCGGAAGAACCCGCGCCCGCAGAACTTACCGTGAGCCAAATGGCCGAGATTGCCCAAGCGTTTGCCCAAGCCGCGAAGCGGGCCCGCCGACTGGGATTGGACGCCGTTGAACTGCACGGCGCCCACGGCTATTTGCTGCACCAGTTTTTGTCGCCCATTTCCAACCACCGCACCGATGCGTATGGCGGCACCCTGGAAAACCGCATGCGTTTTCCGCTGGAGGTTTTGGCCGCCGTTCGTGCTGAATTTGACGGTCCGGTGGGCATGCGGGTGTCCGCCACCGACTGGGTTGACGGCGGTTGGGACGTCGCCCAAACCTGCGCCCTGGCCCAAGAGCTCAAGGCCTTGGGGGCCGACTTTGTGCACGTGTCCACGGCAGGTATTTCGCCGGTACAGAAAATTCCGGTGGGGCCGGGCTACCAAGTACCGTTTGCGCGCCAAGTGCGGCAGGCCACGGGGCTCACCACCACAGCCGTAGGCTTGGTCACGGAGGCACAACAAGCGGAAGACATTTTGCAGGCGGGCGATGCCGACCTGATAGCCATTGCCCGCGTGCTGCTCTACAAACCCCGCTGGCCATGGGAAGCCGCGGCGGCGCTGGGGGCTCAGTTAGAAGCCAGCCGCCAGTACTGGCGGTGTTTGCCGCGCGAGGCACAAAACGTGTTTGCCAACATCAAAATTGGGCAGCGCTGATTGGGCAGCGGTAATGAGTGGTCATATGGACCACGCGGCCTACTCTCTGAACAAGACTGCAGGCAGGTCCAGCGCCTTGATTTGAAGCGAGGCGTTTTCTGCCTCGGCCTTGGTCGTAAAGGGTCCCACCCGCACCCGAATGAGCTTGCCCGCTTTAGTGTCAGCCGATTCCGCCAAGGTTTGCAGGCCCGCACCTTCGAGCTTGAGCCGCACATTTTGGGCATTGCTTTCTTGCGCAAAGGCACCCGCTTGCACAAACCACACTTTGGTTTTAGCGGGCTCGGCCTTGGCCGCCGCTTTAGCTTTGGGGGCAACGTCGGGCTTGGCATCTAACTTGGCAGGTGCTTCTGGTGGCGTTGCAGCCACGGGTTTAGCGGCAGGTTTGCTGGAATTAGGTTTTTCAGGCGCCGCAACTGCCGCTGGGGGCGTGGTGACAGACGACGGAGCTGCAGCGGGCGAAGGCTTTGTTGCGCTTGGACTGGCTTGGGCCAACACAACATCGGTGGATGCGGCGGGAGCGGCGGGTGCAGCGGTGACATTGGATGAGGCAGCGGGCGGCTCGGGTTCTTGACCTTTGCCCTCTGAGGCAACTTGCGGCATGCCATCTACCAAGTCTTGCACCTTGCCTTGGGCTTGCGCAGATGTATTGAGCAAAGCGGTGTTTGGGGGTGTAGAGGCCTCAGACATGGAGTCGGAGGGCGTCATGACGAAAAATGTGGTGGATCCGGCCAGCGCTGCCAGCAACGCCACATTGATGGAGGCCAGAGTCCAGAGGCGCTGTTTGTTGGCAGCCTCTTGGCTCAAGGCCTCGCAAGCGGCTTGCAGGGTGTCGGTGTCGCGCAGGGCTTTGCTGATGCGGTCTTGGCAAAAGTTGTAAAACCAGCTGTTGGCGTACAGGCCTGGCACGATGTAAGACGCGGTTAAAAACCCCAAAAACAACAACAAGCCGTTGGTGCTGGAGTAGCCAAAAGTCAATTTACCCAAGCCAAAAATCAGCAACGCGCCTCCCACCATGGCCGCCAAATACACCACGGCATGCTTCCACATGCGGCGGTACATCAGCCAGTTCAGGGTGCTCCAGTAAGCCGCCCAGTGCCAGTTGGGGCCGGCGCGTCCGGCGGCGTCAAACCGGGCAAACTGCCGCAAGTAATAGTCTTGCCCCTTGGTGCCAATGGCCGCTTTGTACAAAGCCGAGGTGTCGCCGCCGCCCAAGGACGCAGCCAAATCGGGCGGAGTGCCTTGAGATTCTCTGGATGCAGCTAGCTTAAGTGTGGCCATGAAGGAGGTGATGGTAGCTTTGACAAGTTTAAAGGACGAAGTGTTTACTCACAACGCTAAACTTACCTTTGCCACTGCTTATCGCTATACTTTTAACAAAACTTAATGTTTTTATTCAATTTATTTCAGATTGCAATCCATGAGTATGGAACTTGAGATTTACCGGGCCCTGGTGAAAATCAACGTGCCTGCTGCAGACGCAGAGGCCGTCGCGAATTCCATCAATAAAGAAATAGACAAACGCTACACCCTGCATGCCCAACAGTTGGCTAGTAAAAGTGATTTGTCTGAGGCTAAGGTAGAAATCATCAAGTGGACCGTAGGCAGCATGTTTGCTGCTGTTGGGCTTTTTGCCACCATAGTCAAGCTCTGGAACTAGGCTTTTAAATAATCTGTACGTCCACCCAGCCAGCGGGCCACATGGCGCGCGGCCAGTTCGGGGTGGTGGGTCAGCATGTGGGGGGCGGTGGCTTGGGCCCATTCCACCAAGGCGCTGTCGGTGGCCAGGTCGGCAAAGCGCAGCAGCGCCGCACCCGATTGTCGGGCCCCTAAAAACTCGCCCGGTCCGCGCAACTCCAAATCGCGTCGGGCAATTTCAAAACCGTCGTTCGTTTCGGCCATGGCGCGGAGGCGTTCGCGGGCCAATTCGCCCAAGCGGGGCGCGTCACCCGTAGAGTAGAGCAGCACGCAGGCCGATGCGGCGGCTCCTCGCCCTACGCGGCCGCGCAGCTGGTGCAGCTGGCTCAGGCCAAAACGCTCGGCGTGCTCAATCACCATCAACGAGGCGTTCGGCACGTCCACCCCCACCTCAATCACGGTAGTGCTGACCAGCACGCCCATGGTCGGGTGGCCCGCTTGAGTGTGTTCGGCGCCTTGAGCAAACTGCGCCATCACGGCTTTTTTGTCCGCAGGCGGCATGCGCGAATGCAGCAGTCCCACTTGCACCGGTGGTTCAAGGTCGGCCAGTGCAGCTTGCAGTTCGGCATGTGTGGCGGTGGCATTGGTCAGGTCCAGGGCCTCGCTTTCTTCTATCAGCGGGCACACCCAATACACCTGCCGACCCTGAGTAAGTTGGGCGCGAATGCGCTCAATGACCTCGGCGCGGCGGTGGTCCGACACCACCTTGGTCACGATGGGGCTGCGCCCAGGGGGCAGGGCGTCGATGGTGGACACATCCAAATCGGCGTAGTAGCTCATGGCCAAGGTGCGCGGAATGGGGGTGGCCGTCATCATCAGCAAATGGGGCTCTTGTCCTTGGCTGCCCGGGCCGGATTTGTCGCGCAGGGCCAGCCGCTGCGCCACGCCAAAGCGGTGCTGCTCGTCAATGATGGCCAGCCCCAGCTTTTGAAACAGCACGTGGTCTTGAATCACCGCGTGGGTGCCCACCGCCAAATGGGCTTGGCCTGAGGCAATTTGGGCCAGCATTTCGGTGCGCTCTTTTTTCTTTTGGCTGCCGGTGAGCCAAGCCACTTGCACGCCCAAGGGTGCCAGCCACTGCACCAGTTTGCGCAAATGCTGCTCGGCCAAAATTTCGGTGGGGGCCATCAGGGCGCACTGCCAACCAGCATCTATGCAACGACACGCCGCCAGCGCAGCCACCACGGTTTTGCCCGACCCGACGTCGCCTTGCAGAAGGCGGTGCATGGGCACATGGCGCACTAAATCGGCCGCAATTTCATGGCCCACACGCTCTTGCGCGGGTGTAAGTTCAAAGGGCAAGGCAGCCAGCAGCCGGGAGTGCAGAGCGGCCCTGTTGGTGTTTGGTGAGTTTGGTGAGGGAGCAATAGACGGCGCCCTAAAGGCATCACGCTCGCGCCGCGCCATGTGTTGCGACAACTGCTGTGCCAACAACTCTTCGGCCTTGAGGCGCTGCCAAGCGGGGTGGGTGCGGTCCTCCAGCTCGTGCAATGCCGCGCCGGGCTCGGGGTGGTGCAGCACCTGTAACGCCGTCCGCAGGCTGACCAATGTTTGTGGCTGCGGCTTCAAGGTGTTTTGCAATTGGGCCAAGGCATTGGGCGGCAGGGTTTCGGACACATCGGCACGCCCCAAGCCCGCTAGCACCGCTTTGCGCAGATAGGGCTGCGGCAAGCCCGCCACCGTGGGGTACACGGGGGTGAGCGCTTTGGGCAGCTCGCCCGCAGCGGCTTTGCAGGTGGGGTGCATCATGGTTTTACCCATAAACCCACCCTGCAGCTCGCCACGCGCCCTGAGCCTGGCGCCCACGGCATAGGCTTTTTGTTGCGAGGGGTAAAAGTTAAAAAACCGCAGCACGCAGGTGTCCGAGCCATCGTCCAGCGTCACCAGCAGTTGGCGGCGCGGCCTAAAAGTGACCTCTTGGTGCGTCACCACCCCCTCCACCTGCACCGTCATGGCGTCTCGCGCATTGGCCAAGCGGGTGATTCGGGTTTCGTCCTCGTAACGCAGCGGCAAGTGCAGCGCCAAATCAATGTCGCGCTGCAGCCCCAGCTTTTGCAAGGCTTTCTGCGGAACCGATAGAGGCTTTGGGGCGGGCATGGGGCCTGCCCCTAATTACTGCAGCTCAATTTTGGCGTCGCGAATGGCTTTGGCCCATTTCACGCTCTCGCGCTGGGTGCGCTGGCCCAAGGCCTCAGGTGTGCCGGGCTCCACCGCAAAACCAATGGCGGCAAACTTGTCTTGGAGGTCTTTGGTGTTGGCTGCGGCGTTGATGGCGGCATTCAGTTTGGCAATGGCCTCAGGGGGCGTGCCCGCGGGCGCAAAAAACGCAAAGTAGGCAATCAGCTCGTAATCTTTCAGGCCCAAAGCCTCATTGACGGTGGGCAGCTCGGGTATGGCGGCAGAGCGTTTGGTGGACGTGACGGCCAGCCCCCTGATTTTTCCGGCCTTGACTTGCGGCAGCGTCACCGCAAAGTCGGCGCTGAACATCATTACCTGACCCCCCAGCAAATCGGTCATGGCGGCGGGCCCGCTTTTGTAGGGCACGTTGGTCATTTGAACGCCCGCCATGCTGGCCAGCATTTCAGATGAGACCAGTTGCGAGGTGCTGGCGCTGGCGAAGGTCACTTCACCCGGCTTGGCCTTTGCAAGGTCCACGAATTCGCGCAGGGTCTTGGCAGATACGTCGTTGTTGATGGCCACAATCAGCGGTACCGAGCCCAAGTAGCCCACAGGCGCAAACGCCGTGTCTTGGTCGTAGGGCAGCTTTTTCATCAGACTTTTAAGGGCGGCGTTGGTGCTGTTGGTGCCAATGAGCAGGGTGTAGCCATCGGCAGGCGCTTTGGCCACGGCGTCGGCGCCCAGCATGCCGTTTACCCCTGCACGGTTTTCCACCACGATGGGTTGGCCCAAGGTTTCGGACATCTTGGCAGCAAAAGCCCGCCCAATTTGGTCGGTGGCGCTGCCCGCCGCAAACGGCACGATGGCTTTGATGGGCTTGTTGGGGTAGGTTTGTGCGTGGGCTGAACCCCACAACCACAGTGCCCATGCAGTCGCGGCCACCAGTAGAGATAAAAATTGACGCCTCATCTCAGCCTCCTTAATTGGTCTCAAAATGATCAGAGGGATCATTATGGCGGTCGTTCCTCCCTGCAGATGTGCTGCGCATATCATTCCGAAACTCTAAAGCCGAGGATCTGACATGGAGCTGATGATCAATGGGGCCAAGCGCACCAGCGCCTACCCCGCCAATGGCATGGCAATTTTTGCCTTGCGAAATGAATTGAACCTGAAAGGCGTTCGTATGGGCTGTGGCGAGGGGCACTGTGGCTCCTGCACAGTACTGATCGATGGCGTGCCCACCACCAGCTGCAACCTGCCTTTGGAGGCGCTGGCTGGCAAACGCGTCACCACGCCGGAAGGCGTGGGCACCTTGGAGCAACCTCACCCGGTTCAAGCCGCGTTGCTGGAAGAGCAGCCGGGCCAATGCGGTTTTTGCCTCAGTGGCATATTGATGAGCGCGGTGGCGCTGGTGGACAGTGGCCGTGCAGTGACCGAAGACGATGTGCGCGCGGCTTTGGATGCACACCTGTGCCGCTGCGGAAGCCAGCCCCGCGTCATCAAGGCCGTGATGGCCGCTGTTAAGAAGGTCAAAACTGTATGAGCACCGTGATGTTGGCGCGAGGCTTTTTGAAAAACAGCCTCGATAAAAACCCAAACCTTGGGCAATGGCTTCATTTCAACCAGCCCCATAAGGTGACCTTGAGGGTGGGCAAGGTGGATTTTGGGCAGGGCATTTCGACGGCGCTGGCACAAATAGCGGCGGATGAACTGGACGTGGCGCTCGATCAAATCGTGCATGCGCCTATCAATACCCAAGACAGCCCCGATGAAGGGGTCACGTCGGGCAGCTTCTCCATTGAACACTGCGGCTCGGCGGTGCGTATGGCGTGCGCCACCTTGCGGGCCGTCGCGATGGCGCGGTTTTGTGCCGTTCGTGGTGTGTCCCCCGAATCGGTCACGGTTCAAGCGGGCGTTTTAAGTTCAGCCCAAACCAGCCAACCCATGACCTACTGGGATTTGCATTTGGACGATCAGGCTCTCGAGCCTGTGCTGCAAGACGCCCTTGTGAAGCCGCCAGCCCAACACCGCCTGGTGGGCGCGGCGATCCCCCGAGTCGACTTGGCCAAAAAGTTGTTTGGGGGACCAAGTTTTATTCAGGACTTGGACCTTCCAGACATGCACCACTGCCGCATCTTGCGCGCGCCCAACCGGGCCGGCCGAATGGTGAGCATCGATGAGGCGAGCTTTTACAAAAAGTTTCCGGACGTGGAAATTTTGCGTGACGGGTCATTTACCGGCGTGCTGGCTCAGCGCGAGGACCAAGCCGTTTTGGCCATTGCGCATTTGCAAAATCTCGTGACATGGCATTTGCCCGCCACCTTGCCCAATGCCTCGGATTTGCACACCTTTTTAACCACCACACCCAGCGAGAAGCGCGTGGTGGATGAGGTGGTGGCACAAGAGCCACGCAAGCCCAGCGCCACCCATGTGGAGGCCTGGTACCAGCGCCCGTACATTTCTCACGCCTCCATTGGCCCATCCTGTGCGCTGGCGCAATGGACCGACCACAAGCTTGAAATCTGGTCGCACAGCCAAGGCATTTACAACTTGAAGTCGGACATTGAGGTGTTTTTGAAGCGCGAATTTCCGGAAGGTGGCGCGCCGCAGGTGCTGATTCACCATGTGGAGGGCGCTGGTTGCTATGGGCACAACCCCGCGGATGATGTGGCGTTTGACGCGGCCTTGTTGGCCAGACTGGCCCAGGGGCGGCTTATCCGGCTGTTATGGAGCCGTGCCGATGAATTGCGTTGCGGACCTTCAGGCTCGGCGCACTTGGTCAAGCTGGAAGCGGACCTGACCAAGGATGGCTGCATTGACAACTGGACCCACACCATTTGGTCCAACGGGTATACCGCCCGCCCGGGGCGGTCTGCGCCTGGAAGCTTGTCTTTTGTGGCGGCGGCAGAACTTGCCCACCCCTTTGAGACGCCGGTGTCTTTGGATCCGCCCATGTCCGCGGGCGGGGGGGGCGACAGAAACGCCATTCCCTTGTACGACCTGCCCAACTACAAAGTGGTTTACAACCGACTGCTGGAAATGCCTATCCGAACCTCCGCCATCCGGGCGTTGGGGGGCTATGCCAATGTGTGGGCCATCGAGAGTTTTATGGACGAGTTGGCTCTGTCAGCCCAACAAGACCCAGTGGCCTTCAGGCTCAAACACCTGAGTGATGCCCGTGCCCGAGCCGTGATTCAAAAGGCGGTGGAGCAAGCCCCTTGGTGGCACGACCGCTCGCAGGATGAAGAGGGCGTGGGCCGAGGGTTTGCCTATGCCCGCTATAAAAACACAGGTGCATGGTGCGCGGTGGCGGTGCGCATTTTGGCGGGCACCAGCGTTCGGGTGACCGACATTTCGGTGGCGGCCGATGTGGGCCTGGTCATCAACCCCGACGGCGTCAAAAGCCAACTGGAGGGGGGCGCGGTGCAAAGCTGCAGTTGGACGCTCAAAGAAGAGCTGATGTTCACCAACGAGGCCCTCACGACCAGCAGTTGGGAGGACTACCCGATCTTGAAGTTTTCAGAGGCGCCGGCGGTGAACGTGGCCCTGATCAATCAGCCCAACGAACCTTCGGTGGGTGCTGGGGAGGCCACACAAGGCCCCACAGCTGCAGCCATTGGCAATGCGGTTTACAACGCGTTGGGGATTCGGGTCAGAACACTGCCACTCAACATGGACAACATTTTGAAATCAAGTGGATAAAAATTCTGCGACCTTTTGGGCATAAAGGCTGGGCACCTCCACCTCAGGCAAATGCCCTACACCGGCCAAAATGTCCAGGCGGCCTTGGCTGAGTTGGGGCAGAAGCAAGTCGGCGTTTTCCTCGCGCGGGTTGATGCGGTCTTCACTGCCTTGCAGCATCAGCACGGGCATGTTCATGTGGTGAGCGTGGTCCGGACTAAAAAACTTGCTTAAGCGAAACGCCACCGCACGAGCCAGTCCTTCGGCTTGAATGCCTCGGCTCATTTCCACCAGCATGGCTCGCACTTCATGGGGCGTGGCCGCCCCCACCATGTGGTCAACACCCGCATCACCATATTGGTAGCTGCCCTGCTCAGCACGCCGAAGTCTGGCCTCAAAGCTATGACGCCTGTCCAGCGGCAATTTTTTTTGGCCCACGCCCGTGCCAGTCAGCATCAAATGGCTGACACGATACGGAAAATGAATGGCAAAGGCTTGCGCCACAGCGGACCCAAATGAGTTGCCCGCCAGCGCCACACGTTCCAGACCCAGGGCATCCAGAAAATCTGCTACGGCCTGCGCGTAATCCACATCATCGGGGGCGCGGGTCAACAAGTTGTCGCTCAGCCAGTAGCCGGGGGCATTCCAAGCCACGACACGGAGTGTTGTGCTCAGGCTGTCAAAAGCCCAGCGAAAGTAGGCCGAATGGGCGCCAATGCCATGGAGTAGGACGATGGCGGGTGCGCCCTCAGGGCCAGCGGCACGATACGATAGACGGTCCCCGAGGTAACGATGGCGCGCTGCTGAGGGAACGCGAACCAACGCCGTTTCGGGCAAAACAGGAGGCTTGAATTGAATCACCCTTGCACTTTAAAACATCCCTATCGCATCCTGCTCAGAGGTTTACGGACGGCGGCGGCTGTGCTTGCGGTCTGTTGCTTGAGTGCCACCCTTTTATGGGCTCAAGAATGGCCCACTCGTGCGGTGAAGTTGGTGGTGCCTTACCCGGCCGGGGGAGGCGTGGATGTGATGGCGCGCGCGCTGGCGCAAAAACTTCAAGACAAGTGGCAACAAGCGGTGACGGTGGATAACCGACCTGGCGCCAACACCTTGCTCGGCACTGAACTGGTGGCCCGCTCCAACGATCAGCACACCCTGCTTTTTACAACCGACGCCACATTCACCATCAACCCGCACCTCTACACCAAATTGCCCTACGACCTAGATCGGGACTTCATCCCTGTGACCCATTTGGTGAGCTTTAGCCAGATGCTGGTGGTCAATGCGGATCTGCCCGCCAATAACTTGACCGAGCTGATCGCCTTGGCAAGCCGCAAACCGGGCTCACTTTCTTACGCCTCTTATGGGCCGGGCAGCCAGCCACAACTGGCTACTGAAATGCTCAAACAAAAAACGGGCATTTTTATTGTTCACATTCCTTACCGCGGCATTCCGCAAGCGGTGATGGCGGTAGTCGGCAATGAAGTGCCCATGACGTGGTCGGGCATTGTGTCGGCGCGGCCCCATTTGGCCAGCAAACGCATCAAAGCCATTGCTTACGGCGGTAAAACAAGGGCCGCGGCCTACCCTCAAGTGCCCACCATGACTGAGTTGGGCTACCCGGAAGTGGACGCCAATGTGTGGGTGGGCCTGTTTGTGCCGTCCAGTACGCCCGCCGCAACGGTGCAAAAAATCCACCGAGATGTCTTGTCCATCCTCGGTGATGCCGACTTTAGGCAGCGTGAGGTGGAAGGCAAGTCTTATGACTTTGTGGGCGCAGGTCCTGAAGAATTCAAGCGCTACATCGCCCGCGAAAGCGCCAGCCGCAACTCAACCCTTAAGGCTTCTGGGGTAAAGCTGGAATGACACAGGGTTGGCGTGCACTGACACGAGAGCAGCTGGATTGGGCTTACGACCAGCGCTTCCACGCGCCCAACATGCAAGAGGTGATGGCGCGCCTGACGGCCGCAGGTCACCAAGCGCAAGCGGTTTTCAAGCAGCGTCAGCGCATCGCCTACGGAACTGAGCCCATTGAAATGTTGGACTGGTACTCCTGTCAAAAGGAGGGCGCGCCTGTGCTGTTTTTCGTGCACGGCGGCGCCTGGCGCAGTGGCGAGGCCAAAGACGTCGCGTTTGGGGTGCAGTGGTTGACGGAAGCGGGTTTTGATGTGGTCATCCCGGACTTCAGTGTGGTTCAGGATGTAGGGGGTGACTTGCAGGTCTTGGTCAACCAATTGTGTGCAGCATTTGAGCGGGTCTTGAAAGCATTGCACGCTTCGCAATCCGAGGTACACCTTTGTGGCCACTCGTCCGGCGCGCATTTGGCCGCCTGCTTGGCGGTGAGGTTTGCAAGCTGCGACAACCTGCGTTCATTGACGGCATGTAGTGGCATGTACGACCTTGAGCCCGTCAGCTTGTCATCGCGTAACCTGTATGTCAAGTTCACCCAAGAAGTCATAGAAAACCTCAGCCCGATCCGGTATGCCCATCAATTCCGAATCCCCGTGAACCTGCTGGTCGGCTCTTTGGAGTCGCCAGAATTTATGAGACAAGCCCAGGCCTTCCATGCCCAACTGGACCAGCACCAAGCCTTCACCCGTTTGACGGTAGGTGAGGGGTTGAACCATTTTGAGATCTTGGAAACCTTGCAAACCTATCCACAGGGTCTATTTGCCCAATGCCTCCACAGCTTTGTAAAACAGCTCAGAGCGGCGTAAGTACCTGCTAAAGCAAAAACAATACCAACTCGACCTAAAATCAAAGTTTATGTGGTCTGTCAAAACTGAATTGCTGCGCGAACTTGCCCAAGTGCTGGAGCAGCTGCACCCTGAAAGTGTGGCGCGCGCTGTGTTTGAAACCCCCAAGGTCGCTTCTCATGGCGACCTGGCCACCACGGCGGCCATGCAGTTGGCCAAGCCCCTGCGCTTACCCCCCCGCCAAGTGGCCGAAACTTTGTGTGCTGCGCTGCAGCAACACCCCGCCTTTACGTGCTGGGTAGAGGCCGTGGACATAGCAGGGCCCGGCTTTATCAACTTCAAGCTCAAACCCTCGGCCAAGCAGCAGGTGGTGCGCGAGGTGTTGGCTCAAGCTGAGCGCTTTGGTTGCAAGCCCGCTTTACCCGATGCCCTCGATGCGCGGCTGCTGGTGGAGTTTGTGTCGGCCAACCCCACGGGCCCCTTGCATGTAGGGCATGGAAGGCAAGCTGCTTTAGGCGACGCCTTGTGCAACCTGTTTGCAACCCAAGGTTATGAGGTCTTTCGCGAGTTTTATTACAACGATGCTGGCGTGCAAATTGACACGCTCGCACAAAGCGTGCGCTTGCGCGTGCAAGGCTTGAAGCCAGGTGATGCCGAATGGCCCAGTGGGCCTCAGGCTGCGGCTTACAACGGCGACTACATTGCTGATATTGCGGCTGACTTTTTAGCCCAAAAGACCGTGGAGTCGGACGACCGCAGCTTTACCGCGTCTGGCGACCCTGAGGATTTGGCCAGTATGCGCGAATTTGCCGTGGCTTACCTCAGACGTGAGCAAGACCTGGACCTCAAAGCTTTTGACGTGCGCTTTGACAACTTCTATTTGGAAAGCAGCCTGTACACCAGCGGTCGTGTGGAAGCTGCCGTGCAGGCCATGAAGGACGCGGGTCAGACCTACGAGCAAGACGGCGCCTTGTGGCTTAAAACCACAGACTATGGTGACGACAAAGACCGCGTCATGAAAAAGTCCGCCAAGGTGGGCGACGACGGCGAAACCACCGAGGGGGGCTACACCTACTTTGTGCCCGATGTGGCTTACCACATCACCAAATGGCAACGCGGTTTTAAGCGGGTCATCAACATTCAGGGCACCGACCACCACGGCACCATTGCCCGCGTGCGGGCGGGGTTGCAGGCCGTAAGCATGGGGGTGCCCGAAGGCTACCCCGAGTATGTGCTTCACACCATGGTGCGGGTGGTGCGTGGCGGACAAGAGGTGAAAATTTCCAAGCGCGCGGGCAGTTATGTGACGCTGCGCGATCTGATTGAATGGACCAGCAAAGACGCGGTGCGCTTCTTTTTGCTGAGCCGCAAACCCGATACCGAATACACCTTTGATGTGGATTTGGCCATTCAGAAAAACAACGACAACCCGGTGTACTACGTGCAGTACGCCCATGCCCGTATTTGCTCCGTGATGGCAGCCTGGCAGGAACAAGGGGGAGATGCTCGTGCGTTGACTCAGGTGGACTTGTCCCCACTCGACAGCGCTGCTGCGCAGGCGCTCATGATGCAGCTGGCCAGGTACCCCGAAATGCTGCAGGCTGCAGCACAAGACTTTGCGCCCCACGACGTGACCTTTTACCTGCGCGACTTGGCCGCCTGCTACCACAGCTACTACGATGCTGAGCGTATTTTGGTGGACGATGTGGCTATAAAAACTGCGCGCGTGGCGCTCATTGCGGCCACCGCCCAAGTGTTGCAAAACGGCTTGGCGCTGCTGGGCGTGAGCGCCCCTGAAAAAATGTAAGGCACAACATGAAATCACAAAGCGGCGGTACATTTCTCGGCTTTATTCTTGGACTGGTGGTGGGTTTGGGCGTAGCACTGGCCGTGGCGGTGTACGTGACCAAAGTGCCTCTGCCTTTCATGAACAAGGGGCAATCCAGAACCGCCGACCAAGACGCCGCAGAAGAAAAGAAAAACAAAGACTGGGACCCCAATGCCCCGCTGTACGGCAAAAACCCGGCCAAACCCTCTGCCGCATCCAAATCGGGCGAAGACGCGGTGCCCAACGCCGACAAATCGGATGCGGCCAGCGCCAAAGCTGAGAGCAAACCCGCCGTCACCGCCGACCCTTTGGGTGACTTGGCCCGCTCCAAATCGGCAGAAAAGTCCGCTGACCCCTTCAATTACTTTGTACAAGTGGGAGCGTTTCGCACAATTGAAGACGCCGAAAGCCAGCGCGCCAAATTGTCTTTGGCGGGTATAGATGCCAAAGTGTCTGAGCGCGAGCAGTCGGGCCGGGTGGTCTTCAGGGTGCGCGTGGGTCCGTTTGATCGGCGTGAAGACGCTGAAAAATCCAAAGACCGGCTGGACGCCAGCGGTTACGAAACCTCGTTGGTCAGGGTGCAGCGCTGATGAAAGCCGCAAAAGTACCGCAAACCTTAAAAAGGAACACCTCATGAAACGCCGTGACTTTCTTCAACAAACTTTGCCACTGGCTTTGCCCGCGTATATGGCCTCGTCATCAGTCTGGGCGCAAGGGCCAGGATTGGCGCGCGTGCCGCAAGCAGGCGAAGATTACTTGGCTTTGGAAAAACCCGTGCCCTCCGAGGTGCCTGCAGGCAAACTCGAACTGCTGGAGTTCTTTTGGTACAACTGCCCGCACTGCAACGCCTTTGAACCGACGTTTGATGCGTGGTCCAAGCGTGCCCCCAAAGATGTGGTGGTAAGGCGAGTGCCGGTGGCGTTTAGAAGCGACTTTGCGACCCAGCAGCGCTTGTTTTACGCGCTCGAAGCCATGGGGCTGCTTGAGAAAATGCACATCAAGGTGTTTTACGCCATCCACACCGAGCGCAAGCGTCTGGATCAAGCTGAGGCCATCACCGACTGGGTGGTCCAGCAAGGGGTGGACAAGGCCAAGTTTGTGGAGCAGTTCAACTCGTTTGCAGTGCAGTCCAAAGCCAACCGCGCCACGCAACTGACCAACGCCTTCAAGGTGGAGGGCGTTCCGGCCTTGGGTATAGCCGGTCGTTATTACACCGATGGCTCTTTGGCCAAAAGCATGGAACGCGCTTTGGTCGTAGCCGAATACCTTTTGGGTGAAGCCCGCAAGGGACGTTGATGGCCAAGCTGCTGAGAGTCGTTTTTTGGGGCAGCCTGAGCATCTCCCTGTGGTTAGCGAGTGGCTTGGCTAATGCTGAAAAAGCCGACAAAAACAAGCCCATCCACATTGAATCCGATGCCCTGCGCTTTGACGACCGCGAGCAAGTGAGCGTGTTCACCGGCAATGTGGTGCTCACGAAAGGCACCATCGTAATTCGCGCTGCTGAGATCACCGTGCGCGAAGATTCCAAGGGCAACCAGTTTGGCGTAGCCAAAGCCGCGCCGGGAAAGTTGGCGTTTTTCAGGCAAAAGCGTGAAGGTGTCGACGAATTTATTGAAGGCGAAGGCGAAGTCATTGAATACAACGGCGAGCAAGACTGGGTGCGTTTCAGCCGCCAAGCCATCATGCGTCGCCTGCGTGGTGCCCAGCTGGCCGATGAGGCCATTGGTGCGGTCATTCAGTACGACAACACCACCGACGTGTTCACGGTAGATGGCGGCGCGTCTCAAGGTAAAGCCCAGCCAGGAGGCCGCGGCCGTGTGCGGGTGATGCTCACCCCCAAGCAGGATACAAAAGCATCTTCGGAGGCCACACCCGCTCGCCCAGTGCCCACGCCGCTGGTGGTGACACCGGCGTTGAAGGAGCGTCCTTGAGCGAGAGTGCGGCGCCCACTTTTGGCCATGTGAGTCAGTTGCAGGTCAAGCACCTGCAAAAGTTTTACGGCAGCCGAGAGGTGGTCAAAGACGTGTCCCTCACGGTGCGCAAGGGCGAAGTGGTGGGTCTGTTGGGCCCCAATGGCGCAGGCAAAACCACTTCGTTTTACATGATCGTGGGCTTGGTAAGGGCCTCTTCGGGGTACATCAGTATTGACGATCAGCCGGTGGAGCACATGCCCATACACCGGCGTGCTCGCATGGGACTGAGCTATTTGCCGCAAGAGGCGTCTATTTTTCGCAAGCTCAATGTAGAAGACAACGTGCGAGCCGTGTTGGAGCTGCAAGTGGATGAACGTGGCAAGCCCTTAAGCGAGGCCGCCATTGAGACGCGTTTGACCGAGCTGCTTCAGGACCTGCGGGTCGAGCATTTGCGCGCCTCGTCGGCGATGTCACTTTCAGGCGGCGAGCGGCGACGCGTGGAGATTGCGCGTGCATTGGCCACGCAGCCCCGTTTCATTTTGCTGGACGAGCCCTTCGCGGGCATTGATCCTATTGCGGTGATTGAAATTCAGCGCATCATCAGCTTTCTGAAGTCGCGTGGTATTGGGGTACTCATCACCGACCACAACGTGCGCGAGACCCTGGGCATTTGCGACCACGCCTACATCATCAGCGAAGGGCGCGTGCTGGCCCAAGGCACCCCTGCGGAAATTGTTGACAACCATGATGTGCGCCGGGTTTACCTGGGTGAGCATTTCCGGATGTAGGGAGGCGGCCGCATGAAGCAGGGTTTGGCGCTGCGGGGCACGCAGCATTTGGCGTTGACGCCACAGCTTCAGCAGTCGATTCGCTTGTTGCAACTCTCCACACTGGAGTTGCAGCAAGAAGTGGAGCAAATGCTCGACGACAACCCTTTTTTGGACCGCGACACCGAAGCCGCTGAGCGTGAAGCCTATGGGGTTGAATATGCCGACACCCCCTACGCCGATGTCAGTCCAGCCTCTGAACCCCAAGACAGCGCCAGCTACGCCCAGGACGCTGACACCCATGCGCCCTTCGAAGATTCCGGCCAAAGCTGGGAGGGTGACGGCAGCGTAGAGTTTTCGCCCGATGACAGCGAATGGGGTGGCGACGCCTTGCCTCGGGGCGTTGCCGATGAAGACGAGCGAGCTGATGCGGTGCAGCTGGCGCGCCAGCAGGTGTCTTTACAGGACCATCTGCACGCCCAAATAGGCGGCTTGAAATTAAGCGAGGGTGACCGCGCCGCCTTGAAGTTTTTGATCGAATCGCTCAATGATGAAGGCTACCTAGAGGACACTCTGGAGTCTTTAGCCAAGTCTTTGGCGCCTGCCGACCTAGACGAACAAGACGAGCTTTTGGCGCATTTTCAAGTGGCGTTGCAGATGCTGCAAAGTTTGGAGCCTACCGGCGTGGGTGCCCGAGATTTGGGTGAATGTTTGTCCCTGCAACTTCAGTCGCAACTTCGCAGGCTCAGCCAGCAGGTCAATCCACCAGACTTGCCACTCTTACAGGCTTATCGTTTGGCGCTGCGCATGTGCGAGCAACCTCTTGACCTGTTGGCAAGGCGTGATGCGCGACGGCTTGCGCAGTTGTGTGGCGCTGCAGAGGCCGAGGTGCGCGAAGCGTTGGTACTGATTTCTCACCTAGAGCCCAAACCCGGCCGCCGGTTTGTGGATGTGGAGCGCCAAGTGGTGGTGCCTGATGTGTTGGTGGTGCGCAGTGGCCCTGCCCAGCGCCCTCAATTTAAAGTGCAACTCAACCCCGACGTCATGCCCCGGCTGCGCGTGCACGATGTGTACGCCAATGCACTTAAAGGCTACAAAGCATCGGGCAGCGACGCCAGCAACTTTGCAGCCTTGCAGCAGCGGCTGCAAGAAGCGCGCTGGTTCATTCGCAACATTCAGCAACGTTTTGACACCATCGTGCGGGTCAGCAACGCCATTGTGGAGCGCCAGTACAACTTTTTTTTGCATGGCGAGTTGGCCATGCGACCTTTGGTGCTGCGCGAAATTGCCGACGAAATTGGCATGCACGAATCCACCATCAGCCGGGTGACCACTGCCAAATACATGGCCACGCCGTTTGGCACCTTTGAGCTCAAATACTTTTTTGGCTCTGGCTTGGGCAACGACTCGGGCAGCCAAACCTCCAGCACCGCAGTGCGCGCATTGATTCGGCAACTGGTGGAGGCCGAGCCTGTGAAAAAACCCTTGTCGGATCAAACGATTTCGGAGCTCTTGAAATCGCAGGGCATTGATTGTGCCCGCCGCACTGTAGCCAAATACCGCGACGCACTGCGCATTGCGCCAGCCCATTTAAGAAAGACCTTGTGAACGCATTGCATTTGTTTTTACCCTGTGCCGCTGGCGTGGAAGACCTTTTGGCAGCTGAGGTGTTGCGCATCACTCAACTCCCTCAACAGACCGTGCACAAGCGCCGTGGGGGCGTACGGCTGGAGGGCTCTTGGCGCGACATGCTGCTGCTCAACTTGCACAGCCGCTTGGCACAAAGGGTGCTGGTGCAGTTGGCTCAGGGCCCCTATGACAATGAGCAAGACATTTACCGTACTGCGTTTGAGGTGGCGTGGGAAATCTGGTTTACCCCGGCGCAAACCTTTAAGGTGGAGCTGACGGCACACCACAGTCCGCTTAAAAGTCTGAACTTTGCAACGCTCAGGATCAAAGACGCGGTGTGCGACAGGTTTCGCGAGCGCGCGGGCGATGTGCGCCCCAGCATCGACACCCATTGGCCCGATGTGCGAGTGTTTGGCCACCTTACTGCAGACCAGGTCACGGTGTACATCGACACCTCGGGCGAGCCTTTGTTCAAGCGCGGCTGGCGGGAAGACAAGGGCGACGCGCCCTTGAAAGAAACCTTGGCCGCCGCGATCTTGGCCGCATCAGGCTGGAGCGATGCCACACCTCGTCCTGCACTTTACGATCCCTGTTGCGGCAGCGGAACCATCTGCATTGAGGCCGCTCAAATTGCTTGTGGCATTCCGTCTGGAATACAACGCCGCTTTGGTTTTGAAAAGCTGCTGCCGTTTCACCCCCATGTGTGGGAGGCGCTGCGCCAGTCGGCCATTGACGCGGTTCGCATCCCCGACCATACCTTGGTGTTTGGCAGCGATGTGGCGTTTCGAGTGGTTGATTTTGCCCAGCGCAACGCGGAGCGCGCGGGGGTGGCCGATGTGATTGAGTTTCGCGGTGGAGACGCCTTGCAGCGCATGCCGCCTACTGACACCCCTGGCGTGATCGTGCTCAACCCCCCCTATGGCGAGCGTATTGAAGTTGCCGGTGTGGCCGGTGTGAAGTCCTCAGGCCTTGGGCGCGAAGCCCCCCAAATGCAATCGCTCGAGGCGGACAGGCCAGGTACCCAAGCGCCCGATGGGGCGGGCGCATTTTTCACGCAACTGGCCAGCCATTGGAAAAAGCATTACGCCGGGTGGACGGCTTGGTTGCTCACCCCTGATCTCAAGTTGCCCACCCAAATGCGGCTTAAAGAGACGCGCCGCGTGCCCATGTGGAATGGCCCGATTGAATGCCGTTTGTTCAAATTTGACATGGTGCAGGGCACCGCGCGTGGCAAGGCGGCGCCAGTGACTCAGCCCAATGACCCAGCTTAATGCCCCAACTTAATGCCCTTGACAGTGAGGCGGCCGTTAACAGCGTCACGGCTGCTTCAACTGCTGTGGTGTTGGACACCAACATTGTTCTAGACCTTTGGGTGTTTCAAGACCCCGCCGCAGCTGCTTTGTTACAGGCGCTCGAATCGGGCGCCACGGTATGGTGGGCCACCACCCCCATGCGCGACGAGTTGGCGCGGGTGCTGGACTACCCTCACATTCAAAAGCGACTCCTTCAACGCCAACTTGGCCCCAAATACTCCAACCCAGACCTTCCGCAGAGGCCAGACTCAAGTGCGGCAGATTGGGTGTTGTGTGAATTTGACCGGTTGGTCAAGGTGGTCGAGGTGGCGCCCAAAGCCCCCATTACCTGCAAAGACGCGGACGACCAAAAATTTATAGATTTGGCCGTAGCCCAAGGGTGTGGCTTGCTCAGCAAAGACCGCGCTGTGCTGTGCATGCACAAGCGGCTTGAGCAACATGGCGCGCGCCTGCTAGAGGCCGCGGACTTTAAAGGCCTTAAATAAAGGGCTGGTGAAACTGGTGCGCACTGGCGCGTGGCCAGTGGTGCTGGTAGATGAGGGGAAGAGCTTTGAGATCGTCGTCCAGCAGGGCACCTTTGATCAGGCTGGGCAACATCAGTTGTGCCAGCGAACGAACCTGCTGGTCGCTGGCGCGCCGCACAATGTGATGGGCTGTGATGTCGCGGGGGTGATTCAAGCCCGCGGCCTGAATCAGCTCTTTGAGCGCCATCAAAGTGTGCTGGTGAAAGTTGTACACCCTCTCAGCTTTGTTGGGCACCACCAAAGCTTTTTGTCGCAAGGGGTCTTGCGTGGTCACCCCGGTCGGGCAGTGGCCTGTGTGGCAGGTTTGGGCCTGAATGCAGCCCAGCGCAAACATGAAGCCACGACCGCTGTTGCACCAGTCGGCGCCCAAGGCCATCAGGCGTGCAATGTCAAACGCACTCACGACCTTACCCGCACATCCCAGTTTGATACGCTCGCGCAGGCCAACGCCCCGTAGGGTGTTGTGCACCAGCAGCAAGCCGTCTTGCACGGGTGAGCCCACATGGTCGGTAAATTCCAAAGGAGCGGCTCCGGTGCCACCCTCGGCACCGTCCACCACAATGTAGTCGGGCGTGATGCCAGTTTCCAACATGGCTTTCACAATGCCAAACCACTCCCATGGGTGCCCAATGCACAGCTTGAAGCCTGTAGGCTTACCCCCCGAAAGCGTGCGCAACTTCTCAATGAAATGCATCATTTCAACGGGTGTGCTGAAGGCGCTGTGTCCAGCGGGTGACACGCAGTCAACGCCCACGGGGACGCCTCGGGCTTCGGCAATTTCAGGGGTGACCTTGGGTCCGGGCAACACGCCGCCGTGACCGGGCTTGGCGCCTTGGCTCATTTTGATTTCAATCATCTTGACCTGTGGGTCCAATGCATTGGCAGCAAATTTCTCATTGTTGAAGCTGCCGTCTTCGTTACGACAGCCAAAGTAGCCCGAACCAATTTCCCAAATCAGGTCGCCACCATGCACGCGGTGGTGCTTCGAAATAGAGCCTTCGCCGGTGTCGTGCGCAAAATTACCTTTTTTGGCGCCAGCGTTCAGCGCCAAGATTGCGTTGGCGCTGAGCGCACCAAAGCTCATGGCCGAGATATTGAAAATGCTGGCGCTGTAGGGCTGAGCACGTTGCGCGCCAATCACAACTCGAAAATCATGGCTGGCAATTTCGGTCGGCGTGATGGAGTGGTTGATCCATTCGTAACCTTGGGCATGCACGTCTAGCATGGTGCCAAAGGGGCGTTTGTCCGACTCACCTTTGGCGCGCTGGTAAACCAAAGACCTTTGGGCTCTGGAGAACGGATTACCCTCGTTGTCGCTTTCAATGAAGTACTGGCGAATTTCAGGGCGAATGAATTCGAGCATGAAGCGCAAATGCCCAATCACGGGGTAGTTGCGCAAAATGGCGTGGCGCGTTTGCCGCACATCCATCACGCCCTGCAATGTCAAGGCGCCAAACACCAATGTGACTGAAAGTGCCAGAAACAAGGAGCCGCCATCTGTAGCGGCAACACCCGCCAAGCTGTACAAGACATAACCCACACATGCCACAAAGCCCAAAATACACAAGCCAAAAACGGTGTAGCGCGAAGGGTAAATGGCATCCAACAAGTTCAGCATCAGCCAAGCCTTTCCAAGGGGGGTTCTTGAACAAGCGCCAACATAACAGAGGGAGGTGACAGGTGCCTATAGGGGCGACCCTTAAGCGGCTATGAGCTCGCCTCTTGACTCAAGCCTTGCAGTAGCTCTGTGATTCCCCTCAGTCCTATCATGTGCACATCATCACCTAGTGGGAATGTTTCAGATCCCGGGTATACAAGCCATCGTTTGATGGGCTGCACGTCCTCGCAGGCGTTGTAAAACCCACGTCGTGGTTTACTGGTCATGCCAAGCTTGATTTCTATAGCCCATAAGCCTTGACCGGGTATGTCCAGCAACACATCCAGCTCGGCTCCGTTACTGCTTCGGTAAAACCCGCTGCTGGTATTGAGTGGTGCAGCATTTAGCAGCGAATCCAATACAAACCCTTCCCAGCTGTTTCCAACCACAGGGTGAGAAAGCAACGCGTCTTGTGTACCTATACCCAATAGCGCGTGCAACAGTCCGCTGTCACGTACGTAGAGCTTGGGCGATTTCACTAAACGTTTGCCCCTGTTGCTGTGCCAAGGCTCTAGCCTGCGCAGAAGCATAAGATCGACCAACATGTCCAGGTAGCGGAGCACCGTTTTGTTGTCCAGCATCAGGTTCCTGCCCAGTTGTGACACGTCCAATAAACCACCTTGTTGGTGTGCCAGCATGGTCCACAAGCGGCGCAAAGTTTCAGCCGGAACGCGTGCACCAAAGCTTGGAATGTCGCGCTCCAAATAGGTTTTGATGAGGTTTTGCCTCCAAGCCATGCTTTTAGGCAGGCTGGACGCCAAATAACTATTGGGGAATCCACCTCGCAGCCACAAAGTTTCTTGCTCAATGGCTTGCACCTCTGTAGGCTGAAGCGGCGGTAACTCCATGTAGGTGACACGCCCCGCCAGACTTTCGCTGGATTGCCGAAGCAGTTCACCCGTGGCCGAACCAAGCAATAAAAATCGACCCGCACCAAGACCTTGTCTTCGCCCCTGGTCGATCAATCCGCGCAGCACCTGAAACAATTCAGGCATTTGCTGCACTTCATCCAAAACCACCAATTTGTCGGTGTGTTGCAGCAAATACGCTTCGGGGTTTGCCAGTTTTTGTCTATCTCTGGGGCTCTCTAGGTCCAGGTAAACGCTCCCGAACAGACGCCCCCCAAGGCCTGCTTGCTCGCAGTGCTGGCTGATTCTTAGGGCCAAGGTGGTTTTGCCAGCCTGACGCGGCCCCAACAAAGCAATTGCGGGTGAGTCGGTCAAGGCATCCAAAGCCAAAGAGAATAAACGGCGTTCAATCATCCATGCATTATAGGTAATTAAATACTAAAATTGCATTATTAATTAGTGCGCCAAGCTTGTGGCGAGCTGTCACGGTTTGGCGTGACAATAGTTCATCACTCCACATGGTCAATTTATGAACACCAGCCAAACTTCCCTAGAACTCGACGACTTTGACGAACTGGACATCCTGCTCGACGAGCGCCGTTTGCTGGACGACGAGACCCCGCAGTGGGAGTTTTGCGAGGGCTTCATGGCGGCGCTGATGTGCAGCCCACAAGCCCTTACGCCGGAGCAGTTTTTGCCGGTCTTGCTGGGCCCTACGCCCGAGGCAGATACGGCCTCCGAGCAGCCTTGGGACCACACGCAGCTGGGTTTTGCCCAGCCTGAGCAGGCTCAGGCCTTCCTGTCGTTTTGGGGTCGCCGCTGGCAAGAGGTGGTCAACCAGCTGGACAGTGAAATTGAAGACTTAGAGGACGATGCTGCCTACCAACCCGAGGTGATGGACGTGCGAGCCGCCGTAGCTGCATTGGAGCCCCAAGAGCGCGACGACATTGACGAAGACGATCTGCCTTCCTTTGCCCAAGTGTGGGCCTTGGGGTTTATGTATGCCGTGGAATCCTGGCCCGAGCTCTGGCAAGCCCCTCAAGACCCCGAAGCCGCCGAATTGTTTGAGCAAGCGCTGCAACACATCGTGGCCATGACCGAAGACGACACTGAAGCCCCCGAAATTTCGCCCTTTAATGAAGACGGCCCGCCCACCCTGAGCATGGCCCGCTTGAACGCTTTTGGTGAGGCTATTTGGGCGGTGTATGACTTGCGACAGCTCCGGGCTGCGCCACGCATTTAGCTTTTGGCAGGGGCCTCGCGCATGGCGCGAGAAATCTCGCTGGCAGCGTCTACCAGCAAAGTCCCGCAGCGTTTGACTTGTTCGGCCTGCATGCGCACGCTAGGTCCGAAAATACCTAAAGAGCCGGCAATTTGGTGTTGCTCGTCAAATATCGGGGCGCCTACGGACACCGCACCCTGAATCAGTTCATTGCGGCTTACCGCATAACCTCGTCTGCGGATACGCAGAATTTCATCTAAGTAATCTTGTGGGGGGGTAGAGGAACCCTCGGTGTAGTTCTGCAATTCGGCCATCAGGGCCTTGGTGTCTAAGGGTTCTGTCTTGAAAAAGGGCTCCAGCAAATGGGCCAAAATGATGCGCCCTGTAGCACCATAAATCACGCGCTCTAGGTAGCCAATGCCCCGCTTGAAGCTCAAGGGCTGAGGGCTCGCAATTTCGTCTACACACTGTCGCATGGTGCCCATGGGCACGAACAAGGCAACGGTTTCGCCGGTCAAGTCTTGCAGGCGCTGAAGGGCGGGTCTGGCCAGGCTTTGCAAATCGGGGATGGGAGGGCTGGCCATGGCCAGCCTTGAAACGGCGGGCCCGAGGTGAAATTTTTGCGGCTCGCCCACCGACACGATGAAGTTTTTTTCCTTCAAGGTGCCCAGCAATCGGTAAAGGGTGGGGCGAGAAAGGTCCACGCGCTTGAGTAAATCCGATGCGGAAAGCCCCTGGTCGGTCTTGGTGAAGGCGCTCAAGATGTCCAGCGCTCGCATCACCGCACGCACGCTGTCGTTTTTGGCTGGGGTTTGTGGGTGCTGTGCACTTAAAGGCATAGAAGGCATGAGTGAGGAGAGACGTTCCGGATATGAGGCGTTTACAAATTGAGTGTGATGAGAATCCCGCCTACCTATTTTGTCCGACAGTCGGACATAGGGTCTGATAAATGGACATGTATCTTATTACAATCCAACTCTGTCCGAATCTGGAGATTGGAATGAACAAAGACATGTCCGAGGCTTTGACCCGCGTGGGCCCAGGCACCCCCATGGGCAATTTGATGCGACGTTATTGGGTGCCTGTGATGAAGGGCAACGAAATTCCAGAGGCCGATGGTCCGCAAGTGCGGGTGCAAATACTGGGCGAAAAACTGCTCGCATTTCGCAACACCGACGGTAAGGCCTGCTTAATCAGCGAGTTTTGTTCGCACCGTGGGGTGTCACTGTTTTTTGGCCGCAACGAGGAAAACGGTATTCGCTGTGCATACCACGGCGTCAAGTTTGACGGCATGGGCCAATGCGTGGATGTGCCATCGTCCCCCCAAGCGTGTTCGCGCATGCATATCAAAGGCTACCCTTGCATTGAACGCGGCGGCATTGTTTGGGCTTACATGGGTCCGGTGGATAAACAACCCGCCCCGCCTGAACTGGAGTGGTGCTTGCTGCCTGAGAGTCACGTGTTTGTGTCCAAGCGGCTGCAATATTCCAATTGGTTGCAGGCCATGGAGGGCGGCATCGACACCAGCCACGTGTCTTACGTGCACCGTTATGAGGTCGACGGCGACCCCATGCACAAGGGCTGTAAAGCGTTGGACTACATCAAGGCCGACGGGAATGTGGTGTTCGAAATTGACAAAAATCCCACCGGTCTGACTTTGTACGGTCGACGTAATGGAGACGTCGACACCTATTACTGGCGCGTGACGCAATGGCTGTTCCCTTGGTACAACATGATCCCGCCTTTTGGAGACCATGCCTTGGGGGGCCATGTCTGGGTGCCAATTGACGACCACAGCTGCTGGGCTTGGAGCATGAACTGGCAACCTAACCAACCCCTGACCGAGGAAGAGCGAAGTGCAATGGAGGCGGGTTTGGGTATTCATGTGGAATACGTGGCTCCGGGCAGCTTTGTGCCCAAGGCCAACATCACCAACGATTACCTGATGGACCGCCAAGCCCAAAAGGATAAGCGCGCCTACAGCGGCGTGTTTGGTTTCTCTGCGCAAGATTTCTCTTTGCAAGAGAGTATGGGCACCATTCAGGACCATGAGGCCGAGAACCTCTTGCCCACTGACAAAGCCATTGTGATGGCGCGCCGCATGCTGCACGAAGCGGTCATCGGCTTGGAGCAGGGGCAAGAGCCGCCAGCCTTGGATGCTGTCGACCAGCGTGTGCGCGCTGCTGGTGTGCTGCTGGACAAGCAACTCGACCCCATCAAATGGGGACGTGTGCATTTGGCCGATGCACTCAACAAAGACGTGTACACCCTATGAAAACCTTGGATATGCGCTTGACAATGGCTTGGCGTGCCGTGTCTGTCGTTGCCGTTGCGGCTGTTTTAGGTGTGCTTGGGTTTTGGGGTGGTTGGAGCGCCCACGCCCAAACCACAGCTTGGGCGCCTACCAAGCCGGTGCGCATCATCGTGCCCATAGTGGGCAGCACCAACGACGTGCTGGCCCGCTTGGTGGCACCCAAGTTGTCCGAAGCGCTGGGGCAACCGGTGTTGGTGGAAAACAAGCCCGGTGCGGGCGGTAACTTAGGCGCTGACCTTGTCGCCAAATCAGCGCCTGATGGGCATACGATTCTGGTGGGTTACAACGGCCCGATCGCCATCAACGTGACCCTGTTCGACAAAATGCCTTACGACCCGGTGCGTGACTTGGCTCCCATTACCTTGGCTGTGGAGTCGCCTCAGTACCTGGTTGCCAATTCGGGACTTCCGGTTAAAAACGCAGCGGAATTGGTGGCTTTGGCCAAGGCCCGAGCAGGCAAGCTGTCCTATGCCTCCGTCGCTGTGGGCAGTGCATCGCACCTCACCATGGAAATGCTTAAAACGGCCACGGGCGTGGACATCATCCACATCCCCTACAAAGGTGCAGGACCTGCCGTGACCGACTTGGTCGCGGGCAATGTGGATGTGGCTTTTTTGGTTCCGGGCAATGTGCAACAGTTCATTAAAGAAGGCCGCCTCAAGCTCTTGGCCACCTCAGGCAAGAAGCGCTTTCCCAGCACCCCCGATGTGCCCACCTTGCAAGAGTTGGGTTACCAAGACTTTGTGGCCACGTCATGGATTGGCTTTTTGGCGCCCGCGGGCACGCCCAAGCCCATCATCGACCGATTGCACAAAGAAATCACCCAAATACTGAAGTCCCCCGACATTTCGGAGCGTTTGCAAGCCATGGAGTTTGAGGTGCTGGCCACCTCGCCCGATGCCTTTGGCCAGTGGATTCGAAGCGAGATTCCGCGCTGGGGCAAGGTTATCAAGAGCACGGGCGCCAAAGCCGACTGACACATTTTGACGCTGTCTAAATTTTCATAGGCCCTATGCGACTAGCCCATTTGTCAGCCCTCATCACCGGTGGCGGCGCCGGAATTGGCGCGGCTACGGCCCTAAAGTTTTGCCAAGAGGGTGCAGCTGTCACCTTGGTGGATGCCGACCCAGCAGCCCTGACCCGCACCGCTCTATCCATTGAGCAGGCCGTGCCCGGCGCCAAGGTGGCACAGTTTGCGGCTGATGTGTCCGACGAAGAGGCCGCCCTTCGGGCCGTGCAAATAGCGGTGGCGCAGCATGGTGGGCTAGACATACTGATCAACAACGCCGCCATGCGGAATTTTTCAGCACTGGCAGACGCCACCACGGCAGAGTGGCAGGACATGATTCAGGTCAACATGCTGGGTGTGGCCAACTACTCGCGTGCAGCTTTGCCTATGCTGCGCCAGCACTCGGGTTGCATTGTCAATGTGTCGTCTTGCTATGCCGTAACGGGCCGCAAAGGCATGGGTCTTTACGACGCCACCAAGGCCGCTCAACTGGCCATGACGCGCACCCTCGCCCACGAAGAAGCGGCACACGGCGTGCGCGTGAACGCCGTGTGCCCGGGCTCCACCCTGACCGACTTTCACACCACCCGCGCCGTCAAAGCCGGTAAAAGCGTGGATGTTTTAAAAAAAGAACGCCAAGCCACCTCGCTGATGGGGCGTTGGGCCGATCCGCAAGAAATTGCGGCACCCATTCTCTGGTTGGCCAGCTCAGAAGCCTCTTTCATCACCGGCACCACCTTGATGGTGGACGGTGGTTTGCACATCATGTAATTCAAGTTCTGGAGTTGTGTTCGTGTCCACAGACGTAACTGCCGCCGTGTCAATAACGGCCCCCGTTGTATTGCAAGCCCGACTGCTCAGCCTTAGGTGGGAAGCCGAAGGCGTGATGAGCCTGGAGTGGGTGCCTGCGGACCCCGCCCAAACCTTCCCCGCCTTTGAGCCCGGCGCACACATTGACCTGCATTTGCCAAACGGCTTGGTCAGAAGTTATTCATTGTCCAACGACGCGCGCGAGCGCAACCGCTATGTGGTGGGCGTGCTCAAAGACCACGGCAGCCGTGGCGGATCCATCTGGGTGCACGAGCAGCTGCGTCCCGGCATGGTGCTTAGCATTTCTGCGCCTCGTAACAACTTTCCCCTGCGCCCAAGCTCCGAAACACAAGTCTTGGTGGCTGGTGGCATAGGCGTCACGCCCATGCTCAGCATGCTGCGCCAGCTGGCCGCACAAAACAAACCGCTGGACTTTGTTTACTGCGCCCGCACGCGCGCCCAAGCCGCTTTTTTGAGCGAAATTCAAACCTTAGTGGCAGACCACGCCCATATGACCCTGCGTTGCCATTTTGATGACGAGCAAAGCGCCCCGCCCAACCTTAAAGCGCTCTTGGCGGGCTACACGCCCAACACCCATATGTACTGCTGCGGCCCGGGCCCCATGCTCGACAGCTTCGAATCCGTATGCGCCGAGTTGGGCTACCCCCATGCTCACATCGAGCGGTTTACCGCCAAGGCGGTGGCAGCCAGCACCACCACCAACGTGTGCCATGTGGAACTTCAAAAGTCAGGCCGCACCATTGAAGTGCCCCCGCACCTCTCGGTGCTAGACGCCCTGATTGAAGCGGGCATGTTTCCAGACCACAGCTGCAAAGAAGGCGTGTGTGGCGCCTGCGAAACCCGCATCATCAGCGGTGAGGTTGAGCACCTGGACAGCATCCTCACCAAAGCCGAACAAGCCGCCAACAAAACCATGATGATTTGCGTCTCGCGCTGCAAGAGCGAGCGTGTGGTGCTGGACCTATAAAACCGTCAACGCCATCAAACGCTGTAAGGCATACGCTACTGTGGCCGATCGCACATAGGCGCGAATCGCAGAGCCTGCCAACGGCACATCGGGCTCAAAGCAGCGGTGCTCTGTAAGCACCTGCCCTGCTACAGAAAAACCAAACCACACAGTGCCCACGGGCTTGGCGGCGGTGCCGCCGGTGGGGCCAGCCACGCCGGTTACGGCCACGGCCACTTGGGCGTCGCTGTGTTCAATGGCCCCTTGGACCATGGCGCGGGCCACTGGTTCGCTCACGGCGCCGTGGGTTTGAATCAAAGCCGCGTCCACACCCAGCAGCTCGGTTTTGGCGGCGTTGGAATACGTCACCAAGCCGCGGTCAAACCACGCGCTCGAACCAGCCAAGTCGGTGCAGGCTGCGGCAATCATGCCGCCAGTGCAGCTTTCGGCCGTGGCCAAAAACCATTGGCGGCGAAGAAGTTGCGAGGCGAGTTGCGCAACGAGAAGGTCGTTTGAAGGCGTCGGGCTGCTCATTTCATTAGCCTAACAAGCTGCGGCCTAAAGCAATCACCAGGACGGTGCAAAATGCGGCGACCACATCGTCCAGCATGATGCCCATGCTGGCCTTCCACCAAGTCAGCTTGGAGCTGGTGTCGGATGCTTCATGAAACAACCGGTCTGCCCAACCGACGGGGCCGGGCTTGGCAATGTCAAACAGCCTAAACAGACCAAACGCCAGGAGCTGCTCGTCCCAATCGGTTGGGGTGACCAGCCAGAGCACCATCCAAAACGCCACCACCTCGTCCCACACAATGCAGCTCGGGTCTCTGGTGCCCAGGTTGCGCGCGGTCACGGCGCAGGCCCATACGCCGCCTGCCAAGGCCATGACAATCAGCAGGCCCCAGCGTGCATCGTTCATCCACGGCGAAAGCAACGCAAAACTCACCCAAGCCCACAGCGTGCCCACGGTGCCCGGCGCCCAGGGGCTCAGGCCACAGCCCCAAGCCAGCGCCACACCATGTGCGGTGCGCGACCACATAAACCTGCCGTTGGGGCGAACCGGTGCAGGCTTGGACGGCGCGGAGTGGTCAGGAAGTTGGGAGGGCTGCATAGGTTGAATATTTATGCGAGCTGATTCGAAAAATGATCAAAGGACCTGAACTTGTCGGTCCCACCCAGCTCGTGACCTTGTGCGTCCAGCAGCCTCACGCCCGGGATGGCTTCTACCGTACCAATGCGGGTCACCGGGGTGAGGCTGCCATGGGCTGCGGCTTGCACGGCGGCTCGTGCGCTGGGTGGGGCGGTAAAGAGCAGTTCGTAGTCGTCCCCGCCGCTGAGCACGCAGCTCAGCACCAGGTCTTGGGGCAAGGCGTGAGCCGCCGCCATCAAACCCAGGGCGGCTTCGAGAAGAATGCTGGCGCCAAGAGGTTCTGGAGTTTTAAGCTGTGTGCTGCTGGCATGGAGCAAATGGTGCAAGTCGCCCACCAAACCGTCGCTCAGATCTATGGCGGCATGGGCAATGCCCCTCAAGGCCAGACCCAAAGCCACTCTTGGGGTGGGCTGTTCCAGCCGCATTTGTGCGGCGGCAAAAAATGGCGAGTGTTGACTGGGTGGACCAAGGTGCGGTTGAACAAGGCTTGCGGGCCGCTCCAATTGCCCCTGTAAAACCATGAGTGCCCAGCGGGCATCTCCCAGGTGGCCGCTGACGTAAATGTCGTCGCCCACCTGCGCACCTGAGCGAAGCAGGGGCTGGGCCTTTCCGTTCACCACTTCCACTTCGCCCAGTACGGTGATGCACAAGTTCAAGGGCCCGCGGGTGGTGTCCCCGCCTATCAGGGTGCAATGGTGGGCATCCGCCAAATTAAATAAACCAGTTGAAAAATCAGACAGCCAGTGCTCGCTAACCTCGGGCAAAGACAGGGCCAGCGTAAAGGCCAAGGGGCGCGCGCCGCAGGCAGCCAAGTCACTCAGGTTCACGGCCAAGGCTTTGTGGCCCAGTCGTTGCGGATTGGCGTTGGGGAAAAAATGGGTGCCCTCCACCAGCATGTCGCTGGACACTGCCAGTTGGGTGTGAGGCCGCAGGGGCAGCACAGCACAATCGTCGCCAATGCCCACTCCAGATGGTGAGTTGGCTGTATGGGCTGAATGCGTTTTGGGTGCTGGGCGCTTGAAAAAACGCTCAATCAGGTCAAATTCGCCCATACGAGGCAGGTTCAATGAAGGGTCCGGCCTTCAGAGCCGCCGCTCAAGGCGTCCAGCAC